>Ga0209700_100050_pt1 | contig 155756 bp, 86 predicted proteins | sample SiratroredBW_FD_187528 | JGI IMG/M metagenome (GOLD analysis project Ga0209700, IMG submission 187528) | Root nodule microbial communities of legume samples collected from California, USA - Siratro red BW (SPAdes) (version 2) | ecosystem: Host-associated > Plants > Roots > Nodule | place: USA... | reverse complement strand
ATATATTATATATATATATATATATATATATATATATATATATATATATATAATATAGTATTTGATTTTGTTAAGTCACTGAATTACAGATAAATAATTGAGCCAGTATTAATCACATTGGTTCAAATTAAAAAAAATAACATATATTATATATTTTTAACAGAATTAAAAAAAAATCCAACCCAAATATAATATTTTACTGTGATAAAGTATTACTAAATAAAATAAAATAAATAAAAAAACATAATTCTACCATTCAGCTTTCAAAACATCGATGATAAAACAATTAATATTTAAAATAATTATTTTAGTAACAACACAAATCTATGAAGCAATAACAATACGAATTTATAAACAAAATTCAAAATATATTAGAAAAAATGTGTGCATATACATATATAATATTAAAATTAAAAAAAAAGTTAAAAATTGAATTTTGATTAGTGAAATCAGGTCAATTTACATTGATTCAGATTAAATGCATTTCTATAGTTTTTTAGTTGTTAGGTCGGACCAACTAAATTGATCAATGTTCCATGTATAAAATAGTTTTTTTTAGTGTAGCAGGCATGGTGATTTACATATTCACATAATCTCTACAATCTTAATAATACACTTATTAGTTGTAAGGTGAGTTCAACGATGTCTTGGTCTTAATAATGTAAAATTGTAAGAGTCCAGTCGTTGGAAGAGTTGTATTTAAACAAATATTTATTTGGACTATAAACCGATTTAATTTTTTTAAAATCTTATTGAAAACTACCATTTAAAAATACCATTATCTTTAACTCTAAGCATCATTTTCAATAAATGCAATTTGAGGCTAATCTAAGAAAAAAAATCTACTTACTATAAGAAAATAAATAATATTAATTTTTCTTATAATTAGATTCAGAAATATTAAAACCCTTAATATAAGATATTTACAACACAACACACTTACTAATAGAAGTAATTATTTCAAATTTAAATTTTTGAATTTTCTAAATAACGTTAGCAATGAACTGAATTTACCCTCATTTTTAATGACTTTTAAAACCCCCTTCCCATTTTTTATCAAGGGCAAAAAAGTTTTTTTTAATACTTTATAGGAATTACAAAATGTCTTTCAAAAGTATTATAAATCTCTTCCAACCAATGCTTATATTACCTTTTCATTTAATTATAAATAGAGTTAACTATTTTCACATTTATTGAGAATAGTGGTTGAGTTCATTTAAAATACATATGCATTCAGACTTACTAAATTCATTCAATTACATTTACTCAGGCTGATACTTAAGATTAAAGATAAAGATATTATTGAAATAGTAAAACATTAAATAAGGTTTTAAAAATTAAAGCTGACCTTATATACTTTTTTTTATTTTATATTAAGACAAGTAAAAATTGGATGCTTTTTTGTAAAAACATACTATTCCTAAATACTATATTAAAACAATTAGAGTTTATAAGAGCGCATTTAGGTTTTACTCCGCTAAAATGAACTTTAAGTTTTCATTCAACATATGAGTTGATTTGTTTTTTCGTTTTCAATTAAGTCCAACTTAGTAGCATAGTTTGTTGTTGAATCCAAATCTACTAATTAATTAATAATAACAACAATTCCTTGATCCCTTTGAAGTAAGGAGCCATTGGTGAAAATGTTCTAAAAGGAAAACGAAATATACATATATATTTTCTTTTGTATTTTTTTCAAGACAACGTTTAATAGAAGAAGGAAAGAAAACAACATATTTTTGTCTTATTTTGTTATGTTTACTTTAGTTAGGAGAAGTAAGATGACATCTTTTATTCTATTTTAACATGCTCATAACAGAACATATCTCATTCGATTTCTCTCTTTCTAACACATTCATCAAATAACTAAACTAACAATTTTTTATATATTGGTGTGAGTTTAAGTTTTATGATAAAAATTTGGGCAAAAGTAATTCAATCCAAGGTCAGTAATTGGATCTTGGATGTTGGGTCAACGCCAAACACCACCGCAGAAGCTGGATATTACCCATTGAAGAAACCCAAACACGGCTTTAGGCAGAGCTTAACATGATCCTAGTAACTAAGACTGTAACAGTGTACAACGTAGTAGCATGTAGCATGAGGATCTACATCTTTTACGACCAGCAAAAGTTGCACTTGAAAATTGACCCATATATGCAACCCGTCGCTCAACAATCGCTTTCAGCGACACGATCTTACGCGGACACCCTCCTTCCCATCGCTATCGCAGAGAGACACGCAAGTGCACAAACGTCATTTCACGTTCCCTCCCTCATCATGGCCATGGGCCTGGCCCAAACACAAAAGAAGCGTTTTCCCCTCACCCAACAGACACGGCCTTCCCCACCCCCCCTCCTCTGCGCACAAGTGCGCACGTTAGCTGTCCCCCCTGCACAATTATGCCTTCTCTCTCTTGCTCTTGGCACAATTAGCGTGCATTTATTAGCGAGTTGGTTTTTTACGTTTAGCTTAAGGGCTATGAATGGGGAATGGTGGCACGTACTAGTGACTGAGCAGTGCCTTAAATGGATGTGTGTGAGCAGTGGTTCAGCTCTTTATAGCCTGCCACAACCCCAACAACAACAACTGTACCTCACTCACTCGCTTTCTATCTATATCATCTCATCACACTACACTACATTATTCTCTTCAAACTAAAACCATAACAAATTTCTAACAAATTTCTAACAAACTCACACTTTCAGTTCATGCCGTTCACGCTAAACGGCATTTCGTTCCGTTAGCTTCTTCGATCTCGATCACGTTCTCCGCGTTTCGATCTCAATCGTTAGCTAAGCGTCGCGCGGTTGCGATTGCGATTATTGCGATTGCGAGTGCGAGTGCGAGTGTGAGTGAGTTTTACTTTTCTCTCTATTTCTCTCTCGCTTGATCATGTGTTGTGGTTGTTGTTGCGAGTTTGTGTGGTGTTGATTGGTTTGATTGAGAGAGAAGATGAATCCGCTGTGCTGCATTGCGCCGGTTTCGATCGATCGGGACCGGGCGAACTCTGTGGTGGCGAAATCGCCGAGTCAGTGTCAGCTAGGGCTCGATGCGGCCGTCAGGACGGTGAACTACGCTTCGAAATCGAGCTTCTCCACTATGGATTCCTCCGTTGGCGCGGATTCGGTGAAGACGTCCGCTGCTGCGGATCTCGAGGAGGAGGAGGAGCCGCGCGATTCGAAGGCTTACGGCGTCGCCGGGAGTGTCGCCGGGATCCTGTACAAGTGGGTGAATTACGGGAAGGGGTGGAGATCGAGGTGGTTCGTGCTGGAGGATGGCGTGCTTTCGTATTACAAGATTCACGGACCGGACAAGATCTTGATGAGTCCGGCGAGGGATAGGAGTGTGAGGGTGATCGGGGAAGAGTCGTCGAAGTACGTGAAGAAGGCGAATTGGAATCTGAATCGAGTGCCTTCTGGGGGAGCAGGGGGAGGGAACAGTAACAACGGGAAGCAATGCAAACCGTTCGGTGAGATACATTTGAAGGTTTGTTCTTATGATATTATCAGATGCCGACAAAGTTTATATGTATGTGTGTGTATATATGTTTTGCAACACTTACTTACCATTGGCGTAGCTAAGCTTCATCATGAATGCACTCTTCTTCTTTTTCTTTTTTTCTGGTCCCAATCTCTTGCACTAAAATATTGAAGTGCCTTTTCTTACTTTATGATTTTCCTGCTGTTTTGTGTATCTGTATCATGCAGTTTTTTTTATTTTTTTTTTTGTTTGAAATTGTATTTTAACAAGCCCCCTTTGCTTGGACTTTATCAAGTTTAGATCACTGCTTTAGTTATGTATGTTTGTTCGAAGCGAAGTTTTTTAAGTTTGTCGTCGCTGTTTGGTCAGATTTTCCCAAAAGTATGAGAGTGGCGGGTAAAGGGTTATTCGTTATTACGGGATTGTATGAAACGTCTGTAACTGACTCTTACACTTTTATTTTTGCATTTGCATGCGTATATATGCTTCCACTCTGTAATATTTTTAAAATATGTTTTATCCACCGGTGGACTTTTTTCTTTAACCAGAATCGGGCAGTGTTGATTTTGTAATTTTGATCAAACAAACCTTACCTGTTTCGGCATATCACTGACATTTGTGTTAAATTGAGTAATTCACTATTGGTTAAATATGCCTGCGTCCTGCAATTACAATGTCTCTAACTAGCTGCTGCTGAATTGATATCCGTGGATGTAGTATTACGAGGTTCTGATTATATCTTGCACTTTGATCATACACAGAAATGATTCTTTGATGTATAGTTTTTTAAATTTAATGACATATATTAGCTTTACTTGCTTGTCTGTTCCTGTAAGTGCTAGTCTGAGTATAAATGTCTTGTTCACAGGTTTCTTCAGTTCGTTCCAGCAAGTCTGATGATAAGCGGCTTTCCATATTTACTGGGACCAAAACTCTCCACTTGCGGTGTGTATCTAGAGAAGACAGAGCCATGTGGATTGAGGCCTTACAGTCTGCAAAAGATCTTTTTCCCAGAACTCTAACAAGTAGTGATCTTGCAACTTCAGAAGATATTGTGGTTTCCACAGAGAAGTTGCGATCTCGATTGTCACAGGAAGGCATAAGTGAAGCAATCATTAATGACTGCGAGTCTATTATGCTTTCCGAAGTATCTTATCTCGAAAGCAAGTTGAAGTATCTTCGGCAGAAACATGTTATGCTGCTGGACACCTTAAAACAACTGGAGGTATCATCAGTCTATTTTTTTAATCACATCCTCTCTAGCTAAAAAGCTGCAGTTTTATTATAGATGGTTATGAACACTAAAAGGATTGCATGGCCTGGACATGGAAGCAGTTTTAAAGTTTTCCTAGCTCTGGCTTAAGATTTGAAATATGACTGTAGGAATTAATAACCTAGTGATGGAAGCATTGGGTGTTTACATTTACATGGCTTTCTTTCTACTTTCTAGTGATTTAGGTAATTAAAAGTGTGCAGAGTGATTTTAAGAAGATTATTGACATTTTTATTCCATATAAAGCATTTTGCAGGATTAGGATATATTCTTTGAACCTCCCTTAGTAATTCAGTGTAATGTTTTTGTCACTGATGTAGTCATGCCTCACCTGGATTGCTTAGATTTTTCTTGCCTCTAGGTCAACCACTGTATTCTTATTACCGTGAGAAAAAATAGTGTTACTTTTTATGGTAATGCAAACCGGAAGACTTGCTTTCTCTAGCAATTTGTCTCTCCAACTTGCACACTGTTGATGTGTTTTGGAGTTTGTCATGGAATTTATTTAATTCACGTTGCATTAGCGCTTATTTTTTCTGTCAGTGCCATATTAAATTATGAAATTCTTACTAGTCGAGTTTGATTTTTCTACAAAAATAATTCATGCAGACAGAGAAAATAGAGTTGGAAACTACTGTAGTTGATGAAACAAAGGAACGGGAATCATATTGTGGACAAGGAAATAGAAGGTTTAGTGGTGAGTATTAATGTCCATTGTCATGTCTTTTGCCTTGAATTACCATTAAAATTTGTACTTACAAAGAAGTCAATATGAATTCAATTTTGGATTTGTCTTTATGCACAATCTAAAACACTCTTTCACAACATTATTTATGGTAGTTGTATCTCATATGCATGAAGCATTAGGATGTTAATGAAGAATCTCTACCTTGTTTAACAGACTGATTGTTTTTATTATTATAAAGTTTCCATGTCAGTTGCAGTCCACTCACTCCTTGTCCCTTTGATGTCTCAGATTTTTATTCTGTCATGTCGGAGGGTAGTGCTACTGACTCAGTGGCGGATAATGAAAGTCAAGATGGAGCAGATGTTGAAACAGATGATGATGATAGAACATATTTTGACACAAATGAGTTTTTGTACTCTGATGCCCTGAGGAGTGCATCCTATCGAAGTAGGGAAGGTATGACCAATGGGAGTATATACGATAGAGATTATATTTGTTACGATGGTGTGCATGGGTTTGAGAAGGAGATCAAAGATGTTAGGTATCCATATGTCAAAAGAAGGGATAACTTACCAGAGCCAAAAGAAAAAGAGAAGCCTGTTGGCTTGTGGTCAATTATTAAAGACAATATTGGGAAGGATCTTTCAGGAGTTTGTCTCCCTGTTTATTTTAATGAACCACTATCTTCATTGCAAAAGTGTTTTGAAGACCTAGAGTATTCATACCTGGTTGATAGAGCATTGGAATGGGGAAAGCAGGTCAGGTCCTCAGCTGTGCTTACTTTTGTCACAAAGCAGTTTTAAAAGCATGATCTCCTAGGTTCATTTTATCAAAAGGTAGATAATATGCTTGGTTAAATTTAAGAAAATTGCTGCTTATAAAGATTTCAAACTTTCAGTAGCTTGATAGTCTGCGCTTGATCAAGGCTGAACAATACTTTTTTGTTCTGCATTTTTTTGCTGCCCATAAAACTGTAGTTTTTATAAGATAAATAAATGTAGGTCAATATAGATTCAAGAATATTGATCAAGGTAGTATGCGCTTGTTCAACGTAAATAATATGCTTGGTTAAATTTAAGAAAAGTTGCTGCTTATAAAGATTTCAATATTTCAGTAGCTTTGATAGTCCGTGCTTGATCAAGAGTGAACGACGTTTCCTTGTTCTGTATTTTTTTTTTTCACTGCCCTTAAAAGCTGGCGTTTTTTTTAAGATAAGTAAATGTCTTTCAATAGATTCAAAATTGTTCTCAGCTGCAATCCCGCCAAACAGTAGGATTAATTGGTTTGATTTAGGATTTTCTTGGGTAAATTAAGGGGTAAATTTGTTAATTATGGGTTATTGTGGATAGGTAATGCCAGGAGTGGTCTGAGGGTTAGCTACTTGGCTGTGACCGGTGCCTTCCAAATTATGATATTTGTCTTCACGGGGTTTATGAACAGAAAATTAAACTCAATGATATAATTAACTGTTTTGAGTGTTAGTATTAAGTGTTTTTTTTTTTTAAAAAAAATGGCTCACTCGGGTGGTGTAGGCTAGAAAGAAGCCGAGTATAGTTTTGTTGCATTCTGTCGGGTAATCAATTATCCCTAAGGAGTGGTACTGAGCCTAGAAGAACTTAATTGTAAAAAAAAAAAAGCAATTTCTGCAACATCTCGCTTGAATGAGGATCTTATAGCTAATTAGACGTTGAAACCATGTTCTACGCTGATATTTGAGGCTTTTGTAGATAGTTACCCTTCTTAGGTTTTCATACTGCTAATACAAGACTGGTTCTGTATAAGCAAAATGTGCTTTGCCCCATACAATTTAGTTTAATGTGAAACATAGTATCATTCAACTATCGTGGAACAAAGTTGAGAAATGATCAGAATATTCAGCTTCGACTTAAGTGCATGTTTTATATATTTCTAGTTTATTGGATTGGCATTATTTGAAAATTATGTTTTGTGTTGTGCAGGGGAATGATTTGATGAGAATTCTAAATATTGCAGCTTTTGCTGTATCCAGTTATGCATCAACTGAAGGTCGACAATGTAAACCTTTTAATCCTTTACTTGGGGAGACTTACGAAGCTGACTATCCAGATAAAGGACTTAGGTTTTTTTCTGAAAAGGTAACTGGAATATCCCTTTTAACTTTTCAATCAAGGTTCGTGAGAATGCGTCGAACTTCCCTTTGCTTCAATGTTGCCTTTTGTCATTTAATCTGAAAACTTCATTATTGCCTTTTGCCCATTTAATCTGAAAAATTAGTGACTTGTGTCTGGGTTTAATTAAGCTTTTGATCAATTGTTCATATGTAATACTTTGGAGACCTATTGGCGCAATTGAAATTTTGGGGACTTAGATTGCACAACTATGATAGCTCGGGGACCAAGAGTACAATTAAGCCTCGTCTCTATCTTGTGTCTGCTAATTTCTATCTAATGATTGTTTCTCCAGGTTAGTCATCATCCAATGATTGTTGCCTGTCATTGTGAGGGAAGGGGGTGGAAGTTTTGGGCAGATTCTAATTTGAAAGGAAAATTCTGGGGCCGTTCAATCCAGTTAGATCCTGTGGGTGTCCTAACTCTACAATTTGAGGATGGTGAAACATTTCAGTGGAGCAAGGTCACCACTTCCATATACAATATCATATTAGGTAAAATTTATTGTGACCACTACGGTACCATGCACATCAGGGGCAGCGGCAACTATTCTTGCAAACTGAAATTCAAGGAGCAATCTATTATAGACCGAAATCCACATCAGGTAGGATTATAAATGCTACTGGACATAGAGACCGCAGGAATTATTTGTTGTTTAGATTTGATAGATAAGTTATAAACTTCGTTTTTTCAAATATATTATGTTTAACATTTTTTATTTGATAGAATCTTTTTTTTATCCTTTTTTTTCCTCACTTTTTTGTTCAAACAAATTCACTGTCAAAATTCTGTTTGTACTTTGTAATTAAGTGGAAAAAGTATAGAAATACCATGTCAGTTATCATCCTAAAGTACGTTTTCAATATATTGCATATAAACTTGGCAATTCAGATGATTGAGTAGTTTGGATTTACCGATCTGCTTTTTTTGTCTGAGTTTTATAACCTTTTAATCGTATATATGTATAACAGGTCCATGGATTTGTTCAAGACAACAGAACCGGAGAGAAGGTAGCAATGTTAATTGGGAAGTGGGATGAAGCAATGTACTATGTACTTGGGGATCCAACCACCAAGCCAAAAGGTTATGATCCGATGACAGAAGCTGCGATATTGTGGGAAAGGGACAGCTCTATATCCAAGACAAGATACAACCTCTCTCCTTTTGCAATTTCCCTGAATGAAATTTTACCTGGTTTATTAGAAAAGTTGCCTCCGACTGACTCAAGGTTGAGACCAGATCAAAGACATTTAGAAAATGGAGAATATGAGCTGGCAAATGCAGAGAAACTAAGACTGGAACAGTTGCAGAGACAGGTAAATCACCCACAAAATCTTGACTTTTGATCCATTGAATCTAGAGTGTATTGGAATATGCTACACTAGTTTAGTTTCATTCAGATCAGGCTGACTCATTTTCGGTCCCTTCACAATGATTAATAGAGGCTCCGTGTCTATACATAGCCAGCCTTGTAGTAATAATAATTGTCTCCCCCGTCAAAAATAATATGGTAGCAATATGTTAGAATTATTGGGTACCAAGATTTTGTTTATTGATAATTGTTGTAACTAGTGGTTGATTGATAATTCAGGCAAGAAAGATGCAAGAAAGAGGATGGCAGCCAAGATGGTTTAAGAAGGATGATGATGGTTGCTACCGATATATTGGTGGGTATTGGGAAACAAGAGAAAAGAATAATTGGAATGGAATCCCTGATATATTTGGACAGAGTTGTGATTTACCTTCATGTTCCGAAGACACTTTATCCTACTGAATACCGCTTTTCTTTTCTTTTTCATTGCCCTTCAAAATCTCATGTTTTCTTAAACGTGAATTTGGTTGTAGGTTGTAAGTTATATAAAGATCCTCCCACAAAAGTGTTTATTCTTTTTCTGCCTCCGCTTTTTCTCATTAGTCCATGCTTACTTCCAACTCACCAACGTCTCACAGTAATATTTACAAAAGTTATGATATGATTAAAATCTATTATATCGATAATATAAATCTTTTAGTATTTAAAATTATTTAATACTTCCATACAATTTACGTTTTAATGCTTCTTAGTGTTATTAAAAAATATTGTACTGTTGTAATTATCTTAAACACTATTTTTTATGAGCAGTACAATTTTGTAATTTCAGTGCATTGAAATCTTTACATTTGGGAAAAATAATATATGAAATTGAATTAGTTTTACATTAATATCTAATATCTAATAACATCATATAAATTGAAGTTATTGATTTTACAATAATCGCATCCAAATTGACATTTCTAATTGCTTATTACTTATTATTTATTAATTGGCAACTGAAAAAGGCATTGGCTATTAATGTATTCCGAAGTGTTAGGCAATGAAACATATATTTTAGAATAATTTTTAACGTAATGTATTATAAAATGAAGAACAATTTATAATTTTCGAACAGTATATAAAATATCTACTCTTCCAATATATATTGGTTATTTAAAGAATCATTATTGATATAATTTTAGAAATAATTATTAATTGCTTGAAAATAAAAAATAAATAGCTTTATAGTTGAATTTTTATAGTATTGATTAAAAAAAAAAACTAAAGTCTAGATAAATAGATTTAAAACTCAATCATTGTAAAATCTGTATGTATCTCCTATTGACCTTTACTGTTTTTCCGTTGAATAGTTGAATAATAACGGCAATGAACTGAGTCACGAAGAGCCGTGATAAAAAAATTGTGATTTTTTTTTATAATTGAGCATTGTGAATACGATGGATAAAGTAGAATAGATATTTATATACCAAATCTAAGAATCTTTTGTATAAAATCTTTAATATATTTGTTAAAGATAATTTTTAAAATAAGTATTAACTGCTATAAAAGTTAACATAATTATATTATACAACAATTATCTATAATATAGATATATATAATAAATTTTAACTTCGCTATTATGTATGTGTTTTTCATAAATATCCTTAAAATATAATTACTCTTATCAAAAACAAATTCACAGATGTATTTACGTTTTTATTACATTAAATATGACATATATATATATATATATGCATATAATTGTATAGATAAAGATTTTCCTATCTATAAAACCGTCTAAATTAAACTTTTATTTTAAAACATTCACCATTTCATCTGCTACCATGAATAATTCACTTATTATTATGCGTAAATAAACCACTTTCACATATATGATTCATTAAACTCCTACTCAAATAGATCTTTACCTAGGCATACTCACTAATAATTTAATACTAAAATTACACATTAAATTGTAGTCAAGAAGATACTGTTTTTTCAAGACCTATTACATGACTTTAAAAAAATCAAAAAGGAAATAAATGAGGTTGGAGAATAAAAATCATCACTTACCAATTTAGACGGTAAATGAGGTTGGAAAAAATAAAAAGACTGAAAAGGGGTCATTCCAAAACAAAATTTTAGTTCATTGTATGACACCATATCTATTGCTTCCAAGCTTTCCTTCCACGGAACTGTTTGCCAGATCGCTGATTTTTCCTCTTTTTCTCTATCCGGGTTCTTGACACCTTATCTCTCTTTGCAGCCAAGGGCATTTTCTTCTTGTGCTCCTTTTGTCGGTTGCTTAGGCCACCCGTCTGTTCACAGAAAACAATACATGTCCATTGGCATTGGGTATTGGGTTCCAATCAAATCAAGTAGCATGGTCATTAAATTATTCAATTGTTCTTTCCACTTTCAAATTCATAATCTTAGAAAATAAAACATTTCATGTTTAGGCCAATTAAGTACTTCAGACTGTGCCTTGGATCAAAATAAATAATAAAAAAAAAGAAGCAAAGAGCAACTAACATACCTTATTCTGTTTTACAGCGGTTCGAGCATGATATTTTCCTCTTTCCTCCCTCCCAGCTCTAACCAATGCCAACCTTTCCTCTTTGTTCAACTTTTTCCGTACATGAACCTACAAGATGCGCACATGAATAGATAACCCTGATTACATACGTGTATAAGATGAAATATTTTTTAAAGCAACTTTAGAAATGTATCTCGTTAGAACAAAGCTTGTATTTCATCCTTCAAGCAAGGATTGTAGATTGAGATAATCGACCATTAAAGCTACTTACTTCCAGCATTGCACCATCCACTCGCTTTAGACTAAGTTGATCAGAGCTTGGAACTTTAATTGCTGATGACTTCGCTAGCCCTTGCTGAGCCAATGCATTTTTTGCTTCTCTTTTTGCCTATAATTTACATAAATAAATTCAACAAAAGCTACATGTGTTAAAAATTGAGCTTACTGAATAAGCCAAAGAAACCTTTAATTTTTTTATTCTCTGGAAGTCTTCATTAGAAAGAATTCCATCTTGAGATTCTGGTAGGACATCCCCCACTTTTGCCCCCGCCAATTTCTTCAAAGCACGAAGACTTGTATCAGCAGCAATAATTCGACCATCAAAATCAGTAAACTTCCTCTTTTTGGATGAGTCTTTCAATTTACTTTTAGTCTCCACATCCTGATCACCATCTTCGTCATTATCTGAAACATCATCATCCTCTTCATCAGTATCACTATCACCAGCTTCAAAACCAGAACTCTCATCTTCATCTTCTGATATAACACCGCTATCTTTGGCTTCATCATCATCACTTTCAGTGTCATCACTGCATAGCTGGCTCTCATCATCATCACCATCATCATTAATACTCATCAGATCATTTTGCTGGTCATTGTCTGAGTCATCACAAGCAGAATCATCAGAATGATCACTATCCTGCTCATCATTGTCAACAGTCTGCAATAACTCAACACCAGAAACATCAGTCGCAACAGTGACTTCTCCATATGCCTTTGGTCTTGCCTTCAGGTCCATAGGCCGTCCACGGTCCTTTTTAACTAGCAGTGAGGGGCAAACCTGCAAATGAAAAATATTAATTAAAGTTGTGGATAGTGTACATGAGTGTGCTACTGGGCTTAAGCACCCACTCATAAAGGAGCCTTAACTACCTCTCTGAATAACCCAATAAGAGATCGAGCTGCCACTGAAACTGCCTTCTCACGTGACTTCTTATATAGTGCAAGGTCTTGTAACAAGTCTTCATTCATTAACTACAGTCCAAAATAAAAATATCAGAATAGCTGTACTTCACAAGTCACAATTCCATTCCTCTCATTAGACCATCTGTAGCACTCATCTCTAGAACACAAGGCACTAAAGGATGATCTACTGAAGGTGGAACACTGTAGGAAACAAACCCCTATACCATTTTAGTGACACTTTGAATTTACTAGTTAACCAGCCATAGTGGTGGCACAATTTATTTTGTAGAAACATAGATCAGTAAGATACATATATCCCTAGGAGGATGAGATTGCAGTAGTTACCAATGGCATGCGCAAGCATATCTCCCTCACTGCATTTATTCCGACGGTAATAGCCTAAAATCATGAACCAAAATCATCAAGAAAGCAAAGTTGAGTATCCCTGCAATAAAACGAAAATATATAGCGATATATAAAAATGTTAATCAGACAGAAAATAATACCTCTGGACGCGAACGATCATGTACAAATTGATTTACTATTTGTTTGAACAAGGGCTCAACTGCATCAGGAGGGACCTGAATCCAAATGACACCTTGAATGAGATCCGATAAGCATAAAAACATAGAACAGAATACAACACGATAGCTAACAAAAAATCAAATTCTGAAAGAAAAAGCTATATTTAATAAAATAAAACAGATTGGAAACAAATCACAATCATACTGTACCATGTCATGGCAAGCCTGAACAACTGCTGCAAGCAAATTTGTAATGTCACGTTGATGTGGCTGATTACATGATACATATATCGCAACTGTCAAGCTTCAGTAGCAAACATAATACCAAAATTCACCTAACTTATGAAATGATACCTGAATATATTTCTGAAGAAAAGGATAGAAGTCTAGCAAAAGTAATCGGTGAAGTCCAACTGTTCGAGCAATCAATTTCAAGATCATCATCTTAACCTAAAAGTTATGTTGTAGAACCAAGTCAAAATGTATTTCTGAATAACCACAAGATAATTTGAAAGAAATTGCTAATCTTAATTTAATACAATTATAGGAATGCTTTCTAATTTTAATAAGAGCATGCACCTCGAACCGTTCATTACAACTCTTAAGACGTGAGAACAGCTTCTCAGCAAAACCCTGTAGATCATATGGAATCAAGATGTTGATTTCATTAAACAAAATTTAAACCCAAAATGTATATAGGATGTTGATATGAAAGTTTTACAAACCTGAGCATCTTTAAGATGGTTAAGTGGTGAATAATAACTGTTATTGGTCTTTTCAGACGACATGCGCTGCTGCCTTTTCATGCTGCGTATGGCACGTTGTAGTTTTGCTTTCTTTTTCTTCTTACTCGCTGCTGTACCTTGGTGGCTTGCCTAAAATTTTGTAAGAATGACCAATAATTATAGACAACTAAGTGCAGTTTACTACCTTCATACTCAAATATAGGCAAAAACAATTAATTACACACTAGTTAAGATGGCCAATTAACGTTATTCAAATTCACTAATGTTAATCTAAAATAACTTCATTCTTCAAATGCCCATAATTGGATAATATCATAAAAAAAAGTAGTCAAAAATAGAATCAGTTAAGTAAAGGATGTTTTAAGATTGATATCATTAAAAAAAGGATGAACTTTGTAGCAAACACTACCCAAACAATTATATATGAAATCCCCTGATTAAAAGTGAAACTCAAATTTAACGTTAATTGGATGGTTATCATTTGACATCACCTTATAAAGGGTCTCCCTGCTGAGAACAACTTGAGGAGATTCATTTGTTTCATCGTCACTGCCTGAATCATCACTATCATCATCATCTTGAATCTTCTCGTAATCAAGCAGAAATGATAAAGCTGCTATCATAATCCTGAAAGAGATAAAGAATCATAATCCTGAAAGATATAAAGAATCATAATCCTGAAAGAGATAAAATCCTTAGTGTGATAAAATTTTGATACTGTAACACAACAGATAAAAGAAAAACCTTGACGATGGATGGAAGGAAGCTGTGCAAATTGCATTTGCAGTTCTTTCATCAAACCACACTTTTCTCCTGTGAAGCTCACATAGGGTCACAAGTGCCCTCTTGGCCGGCTCTTCCTCCTCTTTCTATTAAAAACACAAATTCATTCACCAGTTAGAAGACTTGCGTGTTTGCATTAGTTTATATTGTGTCTTAAACAACTTCCAGTAAAAGAAAGAGCAATTATTTCATAAAAACTCATCAATATCAAATATGCATACAGAAAAACACAAATAACAAAAAAAGCAAATGATGAGAAAAGATCCACAAAAAACCTGAAGCAATTCAAACAAGATATTCTGCAGCGCGCGGTTCTTGGCTTCGTTCTTATGCTTTTGGTTCATGCGCCTTATACTATGAACAACATGATCAAACGCAAGCTTCTTCAGCGTCTTGTCACCTAAGGTCTGAAGTTCCATGAACAACGACAGCGTTTCTCCAACATCAACAATCTACACAAATGCAAAACATCATATCAAACCACGACACAACTTCCACGAACCGAAATTGAAACGAACCGAATCAATTCAAACCTTTCTATTAGAGAGGAGTATGAGCGCGTGAGTGAGGTGGCAGCGAAGTCCAGAAGGCAACGTGCGCGCTGCGCAGCGAAGCAAGTCGGCGAGTTTGCGAGGGAAATCGGCGAGGTGTTTGGGGTAAAACGGAGTGACGTGGGAGAGGAACATGGCCCTGTCGCCGAGGTCCTTGGCGACGGTGGGGTCGCTGCCGATGCCGGTGACGGAGGTGAAGTTCATAGCGGCTTGTCTCTGAAAGAGTTCGAGGGAGGAATTGAATTGGTTATAAATAAGAAGAAGCTCCGATTCGTAGCCTTCGGGATCGCACTTCATTTTCGATTGAAGTGACGAGAGACTCAGCTTCTCGGCGCTCCGACCGGACGCCGCCAGTGCTTCCGCCGCGGCCACCATGCCGTCGGGACCCATGCTCACTCTTTTCGTTCCTCTGTTTGGGTTTCCCACCGAACGGACGAAGAAGAAAAACCTAATATAAACCCTAATTATTTATTTTGTATTTGTTTTCAGCTCAAAAATTTGAAAATTCTTGAAAAGTTATTTATTTGCTGTAAAAAAGTTATTTACTTATTTAAAAAATTAGACTCAAGACCGTGGTTGGTAAAAACTAGTTTTCCAAATTTTTAAGACAAATCATATCTTCATACAACAAAAACTAAAGAGAATAAGCTCCATTTATGATATAATGATAATTTATAAATTAATCTAAAAATAGTCGACTAGATCTTTCACGGGATATAGTGCTGATACCAAATATTTATCTGTACAGTAAATATTATAAAAAAAATAACGGATACTGGTTGTAATTAAAAGTGAAATGTACTCCATTCCAATTAGATTTAAATTCAATCTTTCTATAGTGTATAATAATTTTATTCTATCTTTATTTTAATCTAACATAACACAATAAATATTTATTCTATATAACTAAAATTAAAATTAAATAAGTATTTTTAAATATATAAATTATGCTGTTACTAAATTTATAATAAATGAATATTTTAGATGCATATTGAATGATTTATACTATGATATATTGTTATTTTAGTTACTGATATCTCTTTCAAAAATATTTAAAAAGGTAAAAAAATAGAAGCTAAACTAAACTGTTAATTGATATTGATATAATAACACGTATTAATACATGTTAAAAGCACATTTAAACAAAAATTAAAAATAAAAAATAATGTAGAAGATAACTTGAAATTCTTGGGATGATATTAAAAATAAAAGATAATGTCAAATATATATTATATTAGAAACATATTTGTATTTCAAATATGAAATATGCATTTAAAATTAATTTATCGCACATTAAAATGAAATATATTTCAGATGGATAACATCCTATATCATTATTATGTTTTAAATATTAATTAGCATCTATTTCACTCCAATATTTTTTTACCTATTGTTTTATTAATCTTCAATGTAACATCATAGTACCTTTCACATTTACTTCTGTAATATATACTATTATTTTATAACTAAATCACAATATATAATTTTTTTTCAATATTTTAAATTATTTTAATTTTATATATTACATTATCATTTATTGTATAATAAAGTCTTTTAAAACTCTTAAAAACAAAATATTATAATAACATAAATTTAGTACGATGGTGCGGCGACAGTGTCATATTAGTCATTAAATAAAACGAAACTAACCATAAAACATTTGATAAATTATATGTTTTTACTATAAATTAGAATAAAAATTTCGGACGAAAAATTATATATATTTATGTCTGCAAGATAACAAGGTGAAGTGGATTGCGTATCTGTCATGAGTTCAGTCGCCATGATTCCTTCTAACTTTCTTCAAAACCAGGTTCTTTTTTGTTTCAAATTTCAATCCATCTTACGAATTTTAGTTTAAATTCATTAACTATTGTTCTTGTTCATTCATTGGTAGATTGTTACGAAGCTGAAACTGGGAGGTGAGGAGTTTATGCAGAAGGTACTCAACAACAGAAGATGGACATTGCCAAGTCCTGAAACCAAAATTCACCAAATAGTACACAAACAAGGGCCTAATTTTCTGTTGAATACCCACCCACCATTTGGTGATGCCAATAGTGTGAGTAAGGAAAGGAACTATTTTTATGTCGTTCGGGATGATTTGTTGCACCCACTTGTTAATGGCAACAAAGCAAGAAAACTCGATGGACTCCTTCCTCTCCTTCAACATTATTCTGTCACTGATGTGGTACACTACTAACAATGCAGTATTTCACCTACTCTTTGTTACATTAATGTCTTCGCAAATCACAAATCACTTTATTGGCTTCTTTACATCTAGATTATTAAATTTTGTTTCCTGCAGTCATATGGTATAGGGTATTTCCCTTGCAATCTTCTCGAGTTGTTGCAAATTAATGTACTAAATTTATGAACACACAACTTCTCAATATTAGGGTTTTCTGAGATCAAATGACATTTAACAGGGACATTTTCTAGGTTACATGTGGGGGTTGTCAGAGTGCTCATACAGCTGCTATTGGTAGGTACTTACTTTCTTGGCTATGGTTATAATACTGCTGAGGTTTTAGTGGTGAAGTATATTAATGGTAATACTGTTCTTTCTAAAGCATGATTTAATTATTTTGAAGCGGTTCTGTGTGCTGAGAGAGGAATTGTGTCACATCTGCTTCTACGAGGAGAGCAGCCTGAAATCTTGACTGGCTATAACTTGATGTCTTCTATGTATGGAAATGTTACATATGTTGGAAGAACTATTTATGCCAACAGGGAAGAGATGCTGAAGAGCTATGCTGAGTCAATGGCTGGTAGCAATGGTTCTGTCCTATGGTTTGGTGATATCATTGAAGCTTCTTCAGCAACTGAATTGTGTGCTTCTCCAGATTTCATGCAAATGGATGTGAGTAGAAGTGAGGGAAAGCATCAACGAAAGATTTTAGTTGTCAATGAAGGTGCTGGTGATTCTGTTGCTCTACTAGGTAATGAGAAGATGGAGTTTCAAAAGCAACCAATGAATATCTACAGGAACATTCTCTTTTAACTAGGTAAAAATTCAGATAGAATTGGGCTTGAGCAATTGGCAGTCTTAGTTAGGCGGTCCTTACCTATATATATATATATATGTTTTCCGAGATAAAAACCATTTATCTTTTATTAGAAAAAATAATTTCTGGTTGGCACATATCTTCTGGATTGTCACAAACAAGTGAGGTTTGGATCCTACTATAATCACAGAGAAACGAGCTTCTTATTTACACACCAATTCTAAATTGATCATTGAATCAGTTTAAAAGTACAGTAAATTCATATGCATCTATGCAGGCAATAATGTGAAACCTGTCTTCTACCTGATATGTATGTCCATGTGGTTTACTTGTTTATTGAACTGACTTGTCTATGCATGGCTATACTTTTTGTGAGAATTTTCATCTTGACATTGTTTTCCATGTTACTGTCCTTTTTTTTTGTTAAAAAAAAAAATCTTTTGTTGGTGTTTGAATTTGATTAAATTTTATGGTTGGTTGTTAAATAACTTATGAAAATAGTTTTCCCTGTTGTAGGTGTTATTCGCTTAGTGCAATACTTATCACAGAATCATTTACTTGGAAAAGAAAGGCCCATGAAATTTGTTGTAGATGCTGGTACTGGCACAACGGCTATTGGTTTAGGACTTGCAGCTCATTGTTTAGGGTGCGCTTCAGCTTGGAGCATGCCATTTTAATTGAAAATATTTTTTAATACTTTTCCTACAACAGCATTAAATCATGGTAAAAGTAGTCTTTTCTTCCATGCAGGCTCCCATGGGAGGTATATGCTGTCATGCTGGCTGATAAAATTGAAGGATACAGAAAGCAGGAGGCACGTTTGATTTCTGAATTCAAGAAGCATTTTAACATTGAGTTTATTGACCAAATTGTAAATAGAGAAGATGCAGGGATTGTGAATTGGGTGGAACGTGGCCATCCAAGAAAGTAAGATGTTTATAAACCCAGTTTTATGCCTTCAATTAACTATTGGTCATTAAATCACCATTATCAGTATATGGTTTATTGGATGTCCTAATTACTTTGTAACTAATTATATATATTTAGTGATTTTGTTACTTGTTTCAGTGATTTTTTGAGTGAATGAAAATGTCCACCCAAAAATGAGCGAATTTGGTCAAGTTGATTGCTGAATTCTGCTCTCCTTTCATTAATTTTTCATGTTTCACTTCACTTGTTGCATAAAATAATGGATATGAAGAAAAAAATGGGTAAAACAAACAAAATTATAAAGAGAAGATAGATGTCCTTTTCTCCTTTCTCTCCCAACTTTCAAGCTAAAGGATCTCTTAGACTCTTGGTCTGGTCTGCCAGCTAGTTCAATTTCAACTTGTTCCTTAAATGTTACCATCTGCATTGAAGGAGTGCTTAATTAATGTTGTTCATGCATATACCTGAAGCACCCTGCCATATAAAAGACAAACTCCTATTGTTAGTTGCTCCAACTGTAGTTAATAAAGTTTTCCTGTTTGTAACAATAGCCAAGTGACTCAGTTCTTAAGCAGCCACTTAACAGGAGTCATGCTTAAATATCTTTATATCAAAGAGCAAAAGGTAGTTGTTGTAAGGAACTTGTGATGCAAATTTATAGTTGATCTCTCCAACTTTTGTTTTACTCCCTCTGAATCACACGTTTGAATTTATAGGTTTGGTAATGTTTTGGAGGGAGAAGTGGAAACGTGTCAACAGATTGCCAAGCAAACTGGAATTTTGGTGGATCCTGTGTATACATTAGCTGCATGGGAAACAGCAATGCTTCTCTGCAGCAACGATGCTGAAGAACCAGAAGTGGTGTTGCTTCACACTGGGGGTACGTTGGGTATGTTTGGACTGGCGCAGAGGTACAAAAAGTATTTTGGCATGCTGAAAAAAGGGGTGTTGTAGTTTAGATGACAGGTTGAGACGCTTTGTGTTTCTCCCATCTTGAAAATTCGTTCAGCTGCTATCTGGGAGGAAATAATTTATTTTTGTATCACTCAACACTTGGTCTGTTATTGTATTTGTCAGTTTGATGAGAACTGTCAAATTAATCAGCTGAGAATAGTATGATCAATATTTGGTCTATTCCAAACACAGGTTATTTGTGTAAGTTCGTGGTTGTAGTTAAGTTTTTACTTTGGGGGTGTTTGGTGTAAAATAATTTTAGTTTGTTAGATATCAGTAATAGTAATTGTTTTTGGAAAAGTGTTTTTAGTTATGATTTTACAAAATGATTCCCATAGAAGATGTTAAAATCTAACTTTTCCCCGAGTTTGATTATACTAAAAATATGACATTTCTCTTGTTAGACTTTTAATGTAGTAAACAACTAAAGTTTTTATAAAGTTTTTTCATTTTCTAAAACTTTGTTTGTCTATTCCCAACACACAGGTTTTGGGTTTGTGGTTCCACTATACACCTGGCTATGATTCGGTAGAGCTTTAGTTAAGTTTTCACTGTTTTCACTTTGGGGGTTTGGTGTATAATAAATTTTTAACTTGTTAGATATCAGAAATTGTAAATTGTTTTCGGAGAAGTGTTTTTAATTATGATTTTACAAAATGATTTCAAACAGTAGATGTTAAAATATAATTTTCCCCGATTTTTGATTATATTAAAAATATGACATTTCTCTTATTAGATTGTTTAACATAGTAAACCACTAAAGCTTTTATAAAAGTATCACGTTCCTCTTTTTCATTTTATAAAAGGAAAAAAATAACCCATTGAATCAGGATGACCTTTATGCAAAAAGAGAAATCTATATATAATAATAAACAGATCGTAAACTTAAGAGAAAAAGAATATTTATAATATCTAATTTGATTTTAATATCTCCTCAAGCAGGTGGAGAATAAATGTTTATGATTCTCAACTTATTGATTTAATTGAAAGAAATAATATAATCTGTTATTATAAAACTAGCTAAAAAATATCTCACATATTTGTATTTGTTATCTTCTTAAAGTTTTACAAGATTGTCCTTTATTTTACTTAACAACATGTCTCAAATTCATGTCTCAATTATTATTTAATTTATTAGTGTATGATGTTTGGAGACCTTATGATGAAGGTACTTCAAATCAAAATTAAATTGTAACATACAGGATTGTAGATTTTACTTTTTTAAATGTATAAAATAATATTTTTTTGTCAGAAAACAAATAAATGAAAAATAAAAGAAAGTATTTGAGAGATGAATCAAAATGCAAAACTCCTTAAGTATATATAGTGTATTTTTTTCTATTCTATTTGATTTATTACATGAAAAGTAATTAAAAATAAAAAATGATGTGTAGCATATACTTTGTAATAACAATGTAAAATTAAATTTATGTAAAAACATTTAGTGTCAAAAAAATCCAAATTTAAGTTACAAGCTCCATAACCACAAACCAAATATACACACATAACTAAGAAAATAATATAAAATATTATAATAAAATCAATTCATTTGTTAATACTTTAACAAATCTAAGTTTACAAAATCAACCACTTTGATAATACTTAATAAAACGTTCATCTAATATAAATCATTCAAATTAATATAGAATGTGAATTTTTCTGACTAATAAGAAGAAGATTCTTAGTGTATGCTCTAATGACTTTGGGTGTGTCACTAAGGTTTTTTAATTAGGCAAGAAAAGCAAGATATGTTTAAAAGTGTCTTAATTAAATTAATTTAGTTTTATTTTAATTGAATTTAAAATGAAATCAATTAAGAAGGAATAGTGAAAGATGCAGAACAACCTAAGAGACTCTTCATTTGAGATGTTTGCAGGACAACATAAGAGACTCTTTATTGAAATGGGTGCATAGCAACAGATACTATTGAAATGGGTGCAGAGCAACAAAGACTATTGAAATGGGTGCAGAGCATCAGAGACTATTGAAATGGGTGCAGAGCAACCGAGGGTTGGAACTAGAAGTGGGGGTTGGAACTAGGAGTGAACGTGATAGTAGCAGAAGAAACTCTTCATTTGTTTTAAATTTTAATTGGGTGAATTGGGTGGTTTAGGTTGACAACACATATAACAATGTCAGAATTTAATTACATTAAATTTAAATAAAATTAGGTTTGTACATATACATTGAAGGTGAATAGTTAATACAACTAAAAAAAATTCCTACAATCACATTTTTTGTGATACACCATCCAAATTTGAATGCATAGGACATGTAATGTAAGTAGTAGAATCTTACTATTTTACATTAAACTCTTTATTTTAACTATCTTAGTAAACTCTCCATTTTTATTATCTTGATTATGATAAATGTTATAATATTAACAGTCTTTTCCTAACATTAGTAGACATTATAGTCATTTTACTTAAATAATTTTTGCTTACACATAAATTTGAAGTTTTTAATGTTTCAAATATTTTTTAAAAATGGTTAAAATCCAGTTTGGGACAAATATTAAATATTTTAAATCTATAATATCTAATTATATTATATTTGATTTTAATACATTTTCAAAAAAGTCTATATTATTAACAACATGTCTCAAATTCAGGTCTCAATTATTATTTAATTTATTAGTGTATGATGTTTGGAGACCTTATGATGAAGGTAGTTTAAATCAAAATTAAATTGTAACATACAGGATTGTAGATTTTACTTTTTTTAAATGTATAAAATAACATCTTTTGTCAGAAAACAAATAAATAAAAAATAAAAATAAAAATATTTGAGAGATGAATCAACCTTGATGCAAAACTCCTTCAATATATATAGTCTCATTTTTTCTATTATACTTGATTTATTACATGAAAAGTAATTAAAAAAAAATGATGTGTAGGATATACTGTGTAATAACAATGTAAAATTAAATTTATGTAAAAACATTTAGTGCCAAAAAAATCCAAACTTAAGTTACAAGCTCCATAACCACAAACCAAATATACACACATAACTAAGAAAATAATATAAAATATTATAATAAAATCAATTCATTTGTTAATACTTCAACAAATTTAAGTTTACAAAATCAACCACTTTGATAATACTTAATAAAACTTTTATCTAATATAAATCATTCAAATTAATATAGAGTGTGAATTTTTCTGGCTAATAAGAAGAAATGGAAGAAAAGCTTCTTAGTGTATGCACTAATGACTTTGGGTGTGCCACTAAGGTTTTTGAATTAGGCAGGAATTGGAAGATATGGTTAAAAATGTCTTAATTAAATTAATTTTATTTTATTTTAATTGAATTTAAAATGAAATCAATCAATCAAGAATGAGGAGTGAAAGGTGCATAATAACCTAAGAGACTCTTTATTTGAGATGTTTCCATAAGACTCTTTATTGAGATGGGTGCAGAGTTAACAGAGACTTTTCAACTGAAATGGGGTTGGAACTAGGAGTGAACGTGATAGTGACAGTAGTATAATAGTAGAATGGGGTTGGAACTAGGAGTGAACATCACAGTGACAAAAGCATAAGAGTCTCTTTATTTATTTTAAATTTTAATTGGTGAATTTGGTGGTTTAGGTTGACAACACATATAACAATGTCAGAATTTAATTACATTAAATTTGAATAAAATTAGTAGGTTTGTATATATACATTGAAGGTGAATAATTAATAGAGCTAAAAAAAATCACCACAATCCCATTTTTTTTATAATACAACATCCAAATTTGAATGTATAGGGTATGTAAGATAGTAGAATCTTACTATTTTACATTAAACTCTTTATTTTAACTATCTTAGTAAACTCTTTATTTTAATTACCTTGATTACGATAAATGTTATAATGTTAACCGTCTTTTCCTAATATTAGTGGATGATTATGGTCATTCTACTTAAATAATCTTGCTTACACATAAATTTGAAGCTTCTAATGTTTCAAATATTTTTTAAAATGGTTAAAATCCAGTTGGGACAAATATTAAATATTTTAGATCTATAATATCTAATTATATTATATTTGATTTTAATATATTTTCAAAAAAGTATGTATTATTAAATAATCTTTTTATTATAATTCACATTGACTATAAATAATGTCAAATTATAGTATATAAATACAATTTTGTAAAATTGAATTAATGAAATAATCAAAAAGTTGTTAAATATATGTTTGTCAAATTATATATGATAGTGTAAAGAAAATTTAATAGTTGACATTTCATGACACCTCCAACTATAAACATAAAGATAATAAGTTAATGGGTCATTTTCCCTACATATTCGTATCACATTTGCTCAATATAAAACTCCGTGTTCCAAACTTAAATTCTTCATAATTTTAATCATATCACTAAAGTGCATAGGATGTACAACTCTTCTATGTAAAAAAACTACCGTTGCATCAAACATTTACGTAAAGCTAATATGTTATTTCTTGACTTTTGCCTCTTTTTTTCTTCTTCGTGGTCTAAGAAGAGTTTGCAAACGTAAGTGTGAATGAATTTCATTTTGCAATTTTAGTTGTTTTAAGTTGAGCTTCAAGACAAAACCCAGTTACAGTTTGGGCCGAATTGAAAATAAAAAACAGAAAGGTTTGCAATTAAAAACCAAACATGCCCATCATTCTGGTCACGTTGATTTTGGACATGCAACACTTTCCTTTTCTGATCCGGAAACTAACAGTGATAAATAAAATACAAAGTTAATTTCCGGAAGCTGACCAAGATCCAGCCGCCACAGACGCTTGTGCTATTTGTTAGAAAATTCAGAAAATAAGAAAGTTTTAGATCTTTTAGGTGTAGTTATCAAAACGAAATGATGTTAATTAACTAGAAAAATTGGCCCTTTGTCTTGAAATAAAAAGAGAGTAAAAATCTAAGGTTTTGGGCACACGTACGTGAAGATTGCGAAACGATTTGGCACAGTGACCCGACAGACATTGTAGCATGACATCTTGGTCCGTGGTCCCGCGCCACGCGACCACTCCCCAAGGTTGTTCATTTCAAAATTCTAATTTCATGACATTATAATATGCATGATTTTTTCACTTGGTTTGATGAGAGAGAAAAGGGATTAAAGTGAAATTATGTTAAATTTGTTTGAGATGTTAAGTTGAAATTATGGAAGATATATGATATAGGCATAGGTTAGTGGAGGGTGCAGCAAACATTGCTGGTAACAAGGATGGTTCCTTCCCACTTGTTTTTGTCTCTAATTAACTCTTTTCTTTTTCATCCCATGCACTTTGGTTCTTGTGATGAGTGCAATGCTTTATGCTGCTCACCCTCCCACACTAAATGTCTCGTTTTACAAAGCTCTCTCCACTTTTTTAATAAGATCACATCATTGTTACAGTGTCAAAAATTAAGACCCAGAATCCATGTTCATATAATCATGTAGTGCTCTTTGGACTCAAGTGTTTAGAATGTTGTACCTGGATAACTAGGATACCAATGCATGGTAAGTTAGAAGGTCAAAGTATGTACATCTGAAAAAGCAAAGGGAAATCTTCTCATATATGTTACTTGAATGACAATTAATTTAGAGAAAAAAGTAACTAAGATAGATTGAAATGGATGAGAAGTTAAATAAAGTGAATAGAAAAAAAGAGTTAAAAGATGTAGTTGAGATTATAAAAGATATTATACATATCTAAAATAGAGAAAAGAAATCTTTTTCTCGGAAGAACGAAGTCTTACTTTCCACATTTTGTGCATTCTATTTCGTAGCATGGAACTATATTTTTAGTAATACCAACAAAACAAAATTTAAAAAAATGCATGATTCTTGAAAATATTATGGTGTTACCAAGCCTCTTGTGTTAGTGTCCTCCTACAAGAAATATCTTTCTTTGAGGAACTTTTTCATATATATGTTTAAGAGAGAATAATAAGGAACAAATTAAAATTATTTTTTTATAAGATAAAATGATTTTTTAAAATTTTGTATTTTTAATTTGTATATAAAATATTTTTTTTATTTTCTCTCTTAAAAATGTTTATAAAAATATTAAAATTATTCATAGAGAAATTCATCTTCCAAAATTGCAAAGGAAACAAATGAGAATGTGAATATGGTTTTGTTATAACGTAGTACTTACTCCCTTCTTTAAGAATGGTGAAGAAGAAGCAGAGAAACATCGCTTTCACCTACTTTTAGTGCCACATATCTTGTGGCCTACACACCAACATTTTTTTTTACATATTTTCCTACAATGCTTCATAAACATAAGAATTATTTATCAGCTATGATATTCATCCATCATTTCTATATTGTACACTATGTATATTCTAAAAGAAAGGACTTCTTGTAACTAAGATTGAAAAAGAAACTGCTTTATTAAACAATAAGACTTGCATGGTAAGAGAAAAGAAGAAGAAAAAGAAATAGGTGCATGGATATATATGAAAAGGACAATGGGAGACGTGGAAGATGGAGGCAGTGTCATGCAAAGAATCAAATGGTCAGAATAAAATAGGTTTGAGAGGTTCAACACTTCAGAAATCTCACCTTTCACAGCAGATTGGAATCCTAACTCAATGAAGCACACAATTATTCAACCACTGGAAATGCCAATGGCAACTCAAATTCCATTTTTTTATTCATAATCCCAACCACTATTTACAGAACAGCCATCCACACTTGTCTCCACATAATAAGACACCATTTTGTGTGATTAAGAATACAATGATGTTTTTTTTTTATGGTTTGAGGTAGTTTATGGGCTGTGTGTTGGGCCTAGAGGGAAATGAATGAGATGAGAAAGGAGAAAGGAGAGAAGTGAAAATAGCTAAGAAAAAGAGTGTCACAAAATTCAGAGGGTGTAAGGAAGTGTTCACAGAAAAAGCATAATGAGCAGTAGAAAATACAAAAACATGAAATAGTACGGTCCTCAAGCAGGCATTGGAGCCATTTATTACTGTCCTCTTTTGGCATATCTTGTTTTATGCAGCAAAGCAGCTTCAACAACCTTCAATGGAGAATCAAATCAATAACCTTAATCAATATTTAATTAATTAATCACCATGCTTTTAACACCTCAATGAAAAGCTGTTACAAACAAATTATACTCTTTGCAAAACTCAAACGCTCTGGTCAAACGCTTCATTTATTGGATTCTCATTTGACCATCTCTATCACAACATTGCAAGAGACAATAATTATAAAAAAAAAGACTTAACTTAAATTTAGTCCTAAATATGTTAAACATTCTTCCTTTACATGCTTTTAAAAATATATATATAATATAACATGAGTCAAAAGATATTAAAAATAAAGCAAATTGAATAGTGTTTTTCTTAATTACCTCATTGAATATCGGTTTTGAATAGTGTAAATTGTATGAAATAATGAATTAATATTGTGAGGGAGAGAGGGGTAGAAAAGTAAAATGGTTGGAAGTATAACATAGCATTAGGTGGGAGGGAAAGTACATTTTTGGCAACTTTGGGTTCAATAGGAAAGTAGAGAATGAGGAAAACAGTGAGCGAGTGAGAGCGAGTCAGCGAGCGAGCGAGTGAGTGAGTGAGTGACTCGGTGTCGTGTCTTCTCTGCCCTTCTATCTTCCTTCCTTCTCCATTTTCTCTCTCTCTCTCTCTCTGCTTTTCTTTTCTAACCCTTTTTAGAGGCCACCCTCCGACAGAACACAAAAAAACCTCTGTGTCTGTCACAGGAACACGCACACACGTAAGAACAGAAGTGAAGAAGCAAAAGGAAAGAAGAAAAAGTGTTGATCTAATGGGAGAAACCGGAATCATTGTCCGGTTGGAGGGAAGCTTGGACCCGAGAGCTGAAGAGTTCAGACCAAGCATAACCATAAGCAACCCTCTTATTCAATGCCAATGGTACCCTATTCCTCTTCCTCTACCCTTGCCATTACCCTTACCCTTCCCACACCCTCTTCCGCCGCCGCCGCCACCTCACCTCTCCACGTCCTCCACCCGCTCCCTCCTCCTCACGCCGCTCCCCGTCACCTCCGACTCGGCCCTCCGCGCCGAACTCCAGGCCTTCGGAGACGTAAGAGCCCTCCAAACCGAAGCCCTCCGCCACGGAATCCTCATCGTCCACTTCTACGACCTCCGCCATGCAGAGTCCGCCTTCGCCGCCATCCGCGCCATGCACCACCACTTCCCTCAATTCCTCCCCGCCGCCCCCGGCCTCCTCTCCGCCCGCCCCATCTCCGCCCACTACGTCCTCCCCTCCTCCTCCTCCATCCCCGACGCCCACAACCAAGGCACCCTCGTCGTCTTCAACTTGGACCCCCACGTCTCCACCGACCACCTCCGTCGACTCTTCCAGCCTTTCGGTATCTCTGCAAAACCCTTCTCTCTCTCTCTATGCTCTTATTATTATTATAATATTTGTAGAACTTGTTTTGTGTGATGAGAACTCGAACTCTAGTTTCCTCATATAATAAAAGAATAAATAATAATAATGCGATTGAGATGTCTTTGTCTTGGACTTTTTGTGTCTCCACTTTTTTTGATTTTGTTTTGGTGGTTGGTTGGTTGCATCAATGGATAGGTCCCATCAAGGAATTGAGAGATACCCCATGGAAGAAAAACCAAAGATTCGTCGAGTTCTTCGACACCAGAGACGCTGCAAAAGCCTTGAAGCACATGAACGGCAAGCAAATTCACGGGAAGCCCATCATCATCGAGTTCAGCAGACCCGGTGGCCACACTCGCAGGTTCTTCCACCACTCTCCGTCGTCGAAAACCAGTCTCGATTTCAATGCCCCACCACCAGCCTTCCCTCCTTCCCCGCCTCGTCGTTTTGCTGCTCCTCCTCGCTCTCAGCCTCAATTGTCTCGCAATAAATCATTGGGGAGTCCCGTCAAGGGTGAAGAATCTGTGGATGAGGCAATTGGGTCAATGAGTTTGACCGGGGATGTTGGAAATGGGGTTGAAGAGGAGCAGCATTCACATGGTGGTGGCCCCCCAAGGAGGAATCTTAGCAGAAAGCAGAGTTGCGAGACCACGCTAGTGGTAGCAACCGCAAAGCAACAACAACAACAGCCACAGCAAATACCTAGAACTAGGCACTGGAAGGGAAAGCAAGCAAAGAAACACGAAGCTCGCTTTCTAATAAAAGAGGATGCCATTGTCGAGTCTGGTCCCAAAGATCCTCGAACTACTGTCATGATCAAAAACATTCCCAACAAGTACAGGTCCGTTTTTCTTTTTTATATTTATATTTTTTATTATACTCCATTGCTTCGTTTTCTTCTGTTTCTGTTCCTGTTAATGTTACCTCCTAGAATGAACTTAACTTAAACCATGAGAAATGACCAATTCAGCTTCCCTTTTCTTTCTTTCTAGTCATAGAAACAGTGCACAAAAGCATTAAGAGAGATGCACTGCTGTAAAGTATATATAATGATAGTATGAATCAGTATTGAATATGTTAAAGTATTTTATTTGTTTATTTATTTATATTTGTTTTGATTTGAAATTGTTGAGCATTTTATATTCTGTGTGTGTGTTTCCACATGTTGCAGTCAGAAGTTGCTATTAAACATGCTGGATAATCACTGCATACACTGCAACGAGCAGATTGCAGACGGCGATGAGCAGCCTCTATCCTCCTACGACTTCGTGTACCTCCCCATTGATTTCAAGTATATTTTTCCATTTCCATGTGCAATATTTTTTTTTTTTTTATTCCTTTAACTAAAAGTCATTAGTTAAATCACCAATGTTGTGTTTTGGAACAGCAACAAGTGCAACGTGGGATATGGATTCGTGAACATGACATCTCCGGAGGCAACCCTCAGGCTCTACAAGGCCTTCCACCTTCAACATTGGGAGGTTTTTAACTCAAGAAAAATCTGTGAAGTCACCTATGCAAGAGTTCAGGTATGACCCTAAAGACCAGTAGAAATTTGTCATCTCAAAAGGGGCATAAAAAAATACTTTAGATGGTGATAATGAATGGTTTAATAATAATGAAGGGGTTGGAGGCATTGAAGGAGCACTTTAAGAACTCAAAGTTCCCATGCGAGATGGAGCATTACCTGCCAGTGGTGTTTTCACCACCTCGAGATGGGAGGGAACTGACTGAGCCACTTCCATTAGTGGGGAACAGCAACAGTAACAGCAAGCAGCAGCATCAACCACCCGTTTCAGTTGCAGACTGCGATGATAATGGCGGTGATGACGTGGCAAGCAGCAAAAGCGGCGGCGTATGTGATGATGAGGATGCAGAAGTGGGTGGTGAAGGAGGAGGCCTAGTAAATTCTGAAGGGTATTAGTATAGTAGTAGTGTTGTGATTGTGAATGAATCAAGCAAAAAATGTGTGATAGAATGAATTTAGCATCAGCTAGCTAGCACAGACAGACAGCATTTAAGGTGGTTGAGCAACGAGCCACACCTGTGTTCTCTCTCTCTCCCTTCGTGTTCGTACCTACGAACCTCTTGCTGCTCACTGCTCACCTCTCCTCCCATTTCTTCATTTTTTCTTTAATGCTTTTTTTTTTGTTCTGTCTAGTGATATTTCATTTTTAGTTTTCTTTTGGCTCTTTGAATCGCTTGTGTAGCCTTGTAGCTTCTGCTGCTGCTTAGATGTAGTGTTCACTTCGCTTTGGAATTTCGTTTTCAAGAATTTCGATGTATCATTTACAGAGATAGAAACTTCAACGTGGACAACATAGAAAAACCATAGCTGTTTGTTCTTCACAATTACTACGTTTTTGTATGTGTTTTGTGTTAAACCTCGGTTAACGAGTGCACAATACAAGAATGTATGAGTGAAAGTATTCTGCTATTATATTTTGCTTTAAAAATATAACTTTTAAGTGTAGCTCTTATATCTTCGTTTGTTTTTATGTCTGTCTTACTTCAACACGTGATAGAATGAAAAAAAGGTTAAGTGGGGAAAGTGAGTCTAAATTTTATTGTGAATTGTGAAATTATTTTTATTTTCTTCCTTGATATCTTAATTTCATCTTCATCTAGTTTTTTCAATTTCGTCTAATACCAAATAAAGGTTAACTATTATTTAATATAGTGAAAACATAACTGTCAAATCGTTCGTATAGCTGGATCTTTAATTATGTTTGCAGAGATTTAATTTTTCACTGTGAACGGTGAAAAAGACTTTGCTGACAAACCTAAAATTTATTGATTATTACGCCTTGAATAAATAAATAAATTAGCATTTACACAAAAAGAGACTTGTTGGTCTTATAAGCAAATAGCTATCCAAATTAACTTGAATTTTGTTAACGAGGATGTTGTTTAAAAAAATGATATTTATATTCCGTTTACTTAAAGCAGCATAAAGATCACGAGATGTTTTGTGATGGTTTTGAGGGGTTGGATTTTGTAGAGTTGTGTAGTGTGGTGAATGTGTGTTTTTTTCTTTGTTTGTGGTGAATGTGGAGCATGATATTCTTGACACAGAACACAGTCCTGCATTGGTGACCCATTTAATGTTGTTCTGTAGCTTTCAGTTGAGCTGCTAAAGAGAAGAAAAAGGAAGAGAAAGACCTCAACAAACCCACCACCCCCTTCACATCTCTGTCAGATTTTTTCACCTGTTCTTTTCCTCATCTGATTCTCTGGGGTTTTGACACCTGGACCACCTGATGCTTCCCACGTCATCTCCATTTCCCTTCTCAAACCTCGTATCATGTTTCTTCTTTTTTTCTCACATTAACTGCACATTATTTCTTACTCAATCCAAAATCTTCTATGCCCTCAAACTTTATCTTAGAGATTGAAAACATATTTTTTTAAAATTGTAGAATTTAAATGTTTATATAATAGTGAGAAGAAAAAGCTCTTCATTTTTTTAACCTGCGTCTGACATATTGGTTATTTATTTGTTAGTAATGAGGAGAAGTGTGGGGAAGGCATGCGTGGTGGATGTACTTTTCGATGCAATCAAGGTCACACGGTTGGCCACTTACACGTATCAGTTCCTTAAACTAAATACTTTTTATGCCATGTTTAACTCTTTTTATAATTTTTTATTTATCATAAAGTTTAATTCTTTCAGAAAATTTTAAACCATAGATAATATGAAGTAGCAGTAGCAGCATATAATAACTTTTAATTAATAAAGCCTTGTCTTTATGTAGCTGGACACTGAACTCCATTGGAAATACCATTTGTACGGACACCCTGTCTTTTATGTGAAAAAGGTTATTCTACTTAATCATTTTTATTTGTATAATCCATAATCCATAATCCATTTAGTTGCAGTATAAACCCCTGCTATAGATGCTTTGGAGAATCTAGTTCTGTCACAAACTATGACAAGTCAGTGTTGTTGTAAATGTTTTAACATGTATTTAATTTTTACGGATAAAAAGTATGAGTTTAAATAGTGATTTTAATAAAATTAAATACCTCACCAACAAATTGATTCACAAGTTTAAAAATCAAAACAAATGACCTAACCTGTGCATTGGATTTGATGACCACATTAAAAAAAATTCAACCCAAAATCGGATTTGAGGGCTACCCAAAAAAAATTATTTATATCACCCAAAATAGTATTTTAAATCTCTGTCACCACCCAAATATCATATAATAATTGCATTATTATTATTATTATTATTATTATTATTATTATTATTATATTTTCAGATATTAAGTAATATTTAGAAACTAGTTCACAATAAGATTTCTAAATTATTTTACTTTTTTTGTTATATAATATTTTATATAACTTTTTATTTTGCATCTTAATCTTTGTGTATTAGATTCTTTACTTAACTTGAGACAACTAATGTTCTTTAGATTCAAGGTGATTTAGAAATTATTTAGAACAAAATATGCATAAGATTCTTATTGGGCCGAGGAGTCAGAGATTTTAACAGTAACAAATATTTTATTATTTCCCCACATTGGATTAGGAACGAGTCTTTCATTCACCTAACTACCCATTCTTTCATTTGTCATGTATTTATTTATTTTCTATTCTCATCATTCCAAGCTAAAGAAAATGCATAACACAAGAAAAGAAAAAAAAAAAATCACTGAGTGAGATTGATTAGATTATTCATTGATGTTACGTTCACTCTATTAATTAACAAAAATTATGCAGAATACTACAAAACACTATTTTGTCAATCACACAGAACTCCTTGTTCTCAATTACACATCGATAGGCTCAATGATCATGATTTGGAGTAGATTCATTCATTCTCTAACCCATCTTTCTTGTCGTTCGTGTCTGGACATTATATGTGTTCCTTGTGATTAAAACTATACAAGTAACACCAAAATAATATAATCATAGTGTCTTGTTCAATCAAACTATAATATGATGTCTCTTAGTGACAAGGAATTATTAGAAAACAAGTGCCGGCAAATGATAAAATCATGTATGTATGTAGCTGAATCCATCTTCAGCTCTAAATAGAAAATTACAATAACTTAAAACAAGTGCAAAGATACCTGTTATAAACAATGGGGTGTTTAAGAAGTTAAGAACTTTGAGGCATGCATAGAAATCCCACCAAGATATGGGTAGCAAAGGTGGATTTTTCCGTTATGCAGATGGAGTTGACAAATTGCCGTTACTCTTTGGGACATTGGGTTGCATTGGGGGTGGCCTACAAACCCCTATGACAATGCTTGTTCTTGGCAGTTTGATAGATGATTATGAAGGTGGATCTGAACATTCTGTGTCCAACAAAGTTATAGACAAGGTAATTTAGTTGGTGAGGTCATCACTGAAGCCATGTACACACATGATGATAACAAAATAAATGCAAAATTTCAAAGACATGGTTTCGTTACTTTTTCTTGCTGTTACTTATGATGACAGAAACATAAATATAGTTTTTTATATTCAGAATTTTTCATTTGCCTGACAAAGTTCTGTCATCATTCTTTCAGTACGCTCTAAGGCTGCTTGGTGTTGCAATTGGGGTTGCTTTATCCTCCTTTATAGGTAAGCATTGCTGCAATTCTAGATATTTGGTTTCCATTGTAATGATAACTAGGGCTGTTGAACTTTGTGCTTTTTACTGTGTAGCAAATCATGGATATGTGTAAAACATTATATGGAAAAAACCTTGGCCAGCTAAAGCAATTATTCCCCTTTTCATTTTTTCTTTGGTTACATTGGCAAGTGGATAGATATCATGACATGATTCAATTAACTGACAATTGCGTGGATTCATGTTCCACTTTAACCAATTGAGATGTGCTCAGTTGGCACAATAATTATTTCTCATGTAGTAAGAGTTCATATTGGTTGACCAAAAACATAAAGTGTTTGATATTAATTTCAAGAGAGTGCATGCATTATGTTATTTTGCAGAAGGGGTATGTTGGACAAGAACTGCAGAGAGACAAACTTCCCGCATGAGAATTGAATATCTTAAATCAGTACTAAGGCAAGAGGTTGGTTTCTTCGACAAGCAAACTGACTCTTCCACAACTTTCAAAGTTATTGCCACCATAACTTCTGATGCTCAAACAATCCAAGATACCATAGCTGATAAGGTATGCATATGCTCAAATTATTTATAGAACCTTCCACCTTGTTTTTATGAACTCTTCTTAGTGGTAAATCATTTGTATGTGTTTGTTGCAGGTGCCAAATTGTCTTGGTCACCTCTCAGCATTTTTCTCTAGCTTTATAGTGGCACTCTTCCTTTCATGGAGACTTGCAGTGGCTGCTTTTCCATTTTCAATCATGATGATCATGCCGGCAATCATATTTGGGAAGGTCATGAAAGAGCTGGGAAATAAAATGAAGGATGCATATGGAGTTGCTGGCAGCATAGCTGAACAAGCAATCTCGTCAATTCGCACTGTTTATTCTTATGTAGGCGAGAAGCAAACGATTAAAGCCTTCAACTTGGGTCTTGAAAAAAGTATGGAGATTGGCATAAAACAAGGTCAAATCAAGGGAGTGATAATCGGTAGCATTGGGTTGCTATATGCTACTTGGGCATTCCAATCTTGGGTTGGTAGTGTTCTTGTCAGGACAAAAGGAGAAAGTGGTGGCCCTGTGTTTTGTGCTGAAATATGCATCATCTGGGGAGGACTGTGAGTATTAGCAGACTTTCCCCCTTTTCTGTCTATTTGTTAAGTAATAACTTTTCAAGCTTTAACATGAGGTTCTTGGGAGAACATGTTGATATTACTGCAGAAACTTTGTTGAACACATTAAATTTGCTAATTTCCTGTCTCTTAAATTTAAAATGCACAGGTCTCTGATGAGTGCACTGCCAAATCTTGGTTTCATATTAGAGGCAACAATAGCTACTACCCGGATTTTTGAGATGATTGATCGAGTGCCAAGCATAAATTCTTATAGAGAAAAAGGAAAGGTCTTAACACATGCAAGAGGAGAAATCACATTTCAAGAGGTTGAGTTTAGTTACCCATCAAGGCCAGATGCACCGATTCTCCAAGGACTCAATCTGAAAGTGCAGGCGGGTAAAACACTAGGTCTAGTTGGAGGGAGTGGTTCTGGAAAATCTACTATAATCTCTTTGCTTGAAAGATTTTATGATCCTGTTTACGGCGAGATATTGCTTGATGGATATGATATACAGACTCTCAACCTTAAGTGGTTAAGGTCCCAGATGGGACTGGTAAATCAGGAGCCAATTCTCTTTGCAACATCCATAAGGGAGAACATTCTATTTGGCAAGGAAGGAGCTTCAATGGATGGAGTTATAAGCGCAGCAAAGGCAGCAAATGCACATGATTTCATTGTCAAACTTCCTGATGGATATGAAACTCAAGTAAGCTATGAGTTCTGTCCCGTTTCATACTTCTCATCCCCTTCATCTTTATTAGCAAGACCTTAACTATAGACAACAATTTTATGAGCCTTGAGTATAAAAAGCTAAATATTTTGTACTGTACTATACACACACTATTTTGTTTTGTTCAATTTGATTGCTTAGAAATTTTCAATCTGTTGTTTAGGTGGGACAATTCGGTGCTCAGTTGTCTGGAGGGCAAAAGCAAAGGATTGCCATTGCAAGGGCTTTAATAAGAGAACCCAAAATCCTACTACTTGATGAAGCCACTAGTGCTTTGGACTCACAGTCCGAAAGACTGGTGCAGGAGGCCCTTGATAAGGCTTCTAGAGGCAGGACAACAATCATCATAGCACATCGCCTGTCAACAATTCGCAAGGCTGATTCAATAGTAGTTCTTGAATCAGGAAGAGTCGTTGAATGTGGTTCCCATGATGAACTGCTCCAACTGAACAATGGACAAGGAGGGGCTTACAGAAAAATGCTACAGCTGCAACAAGCAACAAGTCAAAACGAAATTGCATTGCATCCAATAAACAAGAGTCCCTTAGCTATGGAAAATCTTACAAGCCCAAACTCGAGATGGCAAAGTAGCCCCTCTCATCATGCATTTAGCTCAACACAACCATTTAGTCCCATATATTCAATCAGTGTTGTAGGGTCTAGCTTTGATGACTTCAACAGTGAAAACTTGGAGAAATCTTCTCATGCAAACTTCTCTCAATGGCGTTTACTAAGAATGAATTCCCCTGAGTGGAGACATGCTTTGCTTGGGTGTTTAGGGGCCATTGGCTCTGGAATATGTCAACCAATTTACTCCTATTGCTTGGGAATAGTTGCATCTGTCTACTTTATAAAAGATGAATCTCGCATCAAATCAGAAATCAGGTTGTACTCCTCCATCTTCTGCTGCATAGCTGTTGTCTACTTCATTTCAGGCCTCCTTCAACATTACAATTTTACCATTATGGGGGAGAGTTTGCTAAAAAGGGTGCGAGAAAATTTGCTAGAGAAGGTGTTCACTTTTGAAATGGGATGGTTTGACCAAGAGGAGAACGGCAGTGCAGCAATTTGTGCTCGTTTGGCAACTGAAGCCAACTTGGTTAGATCCCTTGTTGCAGAACGAATGTCATTGTTAGTTAATGTTTCTGTTATGGCTTTATTGGCTTTTGTACTTAGTTTAATCGTTACATGGAGGGTGGCTATTGTCATGATTGCAATGCAGCCTTTGATCATTGCATGTTTCTACTCAAAAAACATTCTCATGAAAAGTATGGCAGGAAAAGCGAGAAGGGCTCAGAGAGAAGGTAGTCAATTGGCAATGGAAGCTACTGTTAACCACAGGACTATTGCTGCATTTTCCTCTCAGAAAAGGATTTTAAACTTGTTCAGAAATTCTATGGAAGGCCCTAAGAAGGAAAGCATCAAGCAATCGTGGATTTCGGGTTCCATTTTGTCAGTCTCATATTTTGTAACAACAGCATCTATAACTTTGACTTTTTGGTATGGAGGCCGGTTATTGAATAAAGGGCTGGTGGAATCCAAACATCTTTTGCAAGTTTTCCTCATTTTGATGGGCACTGGTAGACAAATAGCAGAGACAGCAAGCGCAACTTCTGACATAGCTAAAAGTGGAAGAGCCATTAGTTCAGTATTTGCAATACTGGACAGGAAAAGTGAGATTGAACCGGAAGATCCTAGACATAGAAAGTGTAAAAATACTTTGAAGGGCCATATAAAACTTAGAGATGTCTTTTTCTCATACCCAACAAGGCCAGACCAAATGATTCTCAGGGGCCTCAATCTTGATATTGAAGCTGGCAAAACAGTTGCATTAGTGGGACAAAGTGGCTCGGGTAAATCCACCATCATTGGCTTAATCGAAAGATTTTATGACCCCACGAAGGGATCCATATCCATAGACAATTGTGACATAAGGGAATTCAACTTAAGAAGTTTGAGAACACATATTGCGTTGGTTAGCCAGGAGCCAACTCTCTTTGCAGGAACTATACGTGACAACATTGTGTATGGGAAAAAGGATGCATCAGAAGATGAAATAAGAAAGGCGGCACGTCTTTCAAATGCTCATGAGTTTATAAGGTAGACTCTAGTTCCTTTTTGTTTTAAATAGAAGTAATTTCTATGCCTTGAGCGTGTTAAAATTTGTACACTGAACCAATCAGAAATCATTGTTAGCATGACATTTAAGACCATTATAGTAAAAGTCAACAAACTTAAGTGATATGGTATTGCGAGAAAGAGTAAAAATCAATGAACTTAACATAGATAGTCTATGCGAATTCATGTACTATTTACTCTTTTTAACCTCTCTGTGCAATAAGAACGTAGAAAACATAGTCTCCTTTAGTAACACAATTCAAGTGATGCAGTTCAATGAAAGATGGATACGATACTTACTGTGGAGAAAGAGGAGTGCAGCTATCAGGAGGGCAGAAGCAGAGGATAGCCATTGCTCGAGCAGTACTTAAGAATCCTTCAATCCTTCTGTTAGACGAGGCCACAAGTGCTCTAGACAGTGTGTCAGAAAATCTGGTGCAGGAGGCACTGGAGAAAATGATGGTTGGAAGAACGTGTGTGGTTATAGCTCACCGTTTGTCAACAATAAAAAGTGTTGACTCCATAGTTGTGATTAAAAATGGGAAGGTGGTGGAACAAGGGTCGCACTCAGAGTTATTGAGAATTGGATCAAATGGGGCCTATTACTCCTTGATTAGGCTACAACAAGACCACTCAACATGAACTGCAAAATATGCGTATGAATGTTGGATAACGATTTGCTATGCTTCTATATCACCCATGTACACAAAATTCTGCAATTTAAAAAAATAAACCATTTTTGTATCCAAAATATATATATAATGAATAGTTCTTCGGTTATGTATTCACTTGGAACAAATGGGCAGCTTTTTTACCATCCAGAAGCCTAAAATCCTAATATGAACATTGTAACAGTGCTTGGCATGAATTCCAAAGACTAGTTCTGTAAAAATGTATCATTGTTATAGGTGAATGTCTTCACTAAACAGAAATACAAACAGGAACACATGAAATGCAAAAATGTAATTTGTCTCAATCGTTAGGATGATGACATGACATTCATACCACTTCAAAATTACACAAAATCGATTCAAAAAAAAAAAAAAATCAAATTGAATTGGTTTTGGTTCCACTCCACTCCTCTCGGTTTGCTTACGCTCCCCTAGATCTGTTCTTGCTGTGTCCCAGTATATGTCTGTCTATAGAATACTAGTCTTGCTCAACAAATACACAGCTCAATTCACCTATTCTATGTGTCTCATTCATGGCTGGTACACCACAAACTTCTTCATGGGACGCTTGCACACTTGACAAAATACAGTTCCTTGACTCAGTCCTTCATTTTCTCTTGAGGGAACAAAGTAAGAGTGAGTGCAACTTCCTTCAACAAAATCAGTTTCTAGGAAGTTTCTTGGAGCACCCAAAAATCCAAACTTGGTTATATTTTCTCCCCACCCAGAACATTTCCTTAAGAATTCCATCACCTGCATCCCTTGCAGCCTAATAATATCAGTTGAACCCCCACTTCCAATCACTGCCCAACCTTCCTCCCTATCATCCATTTCAAGCAAAGCTGACAACTCTGCTAGTACATGATCAGAACTTGGTGTCTTCCCTAGTCTGAGTTTAGACCTTCTCATACTCGCCAACCGCAGCCAGAAGAATTGCAATTTTGTGAAGGAAAGTGGATCACTGAGACTCGTTTCACCACTTCTTGCCATTATATGCTTAACATGTTCACCTAATTGACTATTACCGACATATATTGTTTCCAGCTGCAGACCTGCTTGTTTGAGCTCAGTTATCTTATCATTGAATTGTTGGATCCAAACCAAGTTTTCACTCCCATAAAGGCAAATACTTTTGCCTTGCTCAACCTGACACATTGTACAATGTCAAATCTAGTAACTTACGTGAAATTAAACTGCTAAAATCTGCATGAAAATATGCTATGAATCAAACTCCTACCCAATAAGCAAGGAGAGGATTGATCTCATCCAGCAAAAGTTGCATTGTCAAATTCTGGTCTTGCCACAGCTCTTCCTCTTTGGAAGCTGAAAAAGGATAAGCTTTGGATCCCCAAATGTTGATCATATCAAGAGCATTGCAATTTGTGACCTTCCCTTTTGAATCTAGAGCCACCATGATAGGCTCATCCTTGTAGTTCCATCTTTCCCTTATGTACTTGCCCACTGCTGAGGTAAGTAACATTGGTTTCCGAACAGCATGCCAAGGCAAGGAATCTGACAGAAAATTAAAACTACTTTCTTCAGCCTCAGTCCATGAATCAGAGGATGGAAGGGGAATCCACACAATATTATAACTCTTCTTCAGCCTCTCATTCAGAGGATGATCACATGTTTGCTGGACAAGTAAGAATATATCCACTGGGTTAAGTAGCTGTGGTTTTGTGATCAACAACTGAACTATCTTATTTTTCAGCTCAGACACACCTAACTGCAGATAAAAGAGGGTTAAGATTAGAAGATTGCTTAGGCTAGAAAGAATATATTCGCAACTTGCATCTTTAGAAATATTTTAACAAATCTAAAACTAGAGCCATTACCTTTACTTCTGTTGAGCAATCTTTCAGTGGCAAGTAATTCTTGGAAGGAAAAAATAAAGTGAGAATCTTCTGATTATCGATGTGCTCCTCATGATCAAGATCCAACAGCCTCTGATACAAGTTTCTCTCTGAAACATTATAAATCACTTATGTTTAGTACATAAATCAGAATTGTTTAATAACCTGTCATTATAAACATTATTAAGCTGAAAAGTAACCTATTTCTTCGCGACACAGATCCACCTGTCTTCTGAGATTGCAGCATATGCCACTTAATCTATACGCCAAACTTGAAAGCTCCCAAGCAGCAATTATTGCTGAATCTGAGTACCTGAAATGTGTGAATACCAAATACATCAAAATATCATCCTAGGCAATTCCTTTACGACCATTTCAAACTATCGACAAATAAATAAAAGAATTATGCATGTTTGACATATCGATCTGAGTCTCAAAGAGAAGAAACATGCACTTGCTCATGTTGCTTGGTTGTGAAGTCTTTGACTTGAGAAAAACATGCTAAACAGCTTCTTGCGATCCAATATGCAGCTTCGTATATCTGAGACTTTGTGACTCGGAATATATGATTTCCATGCTCTACGTGTTGAAGAGGCAAGCGTTCAAACTTTACTATACACATAGCCACATCCATCATGGTCTCAACCAACAAGCTCAATGCCTTGATTTGTAGCTTTAGTGGCTTTAAGTTGCAGGGAAGCTGCTTAATACTAGAAACTAAAGCTGCCAAATTGTTACTACGATATAGCTGCATAAGTTGCCAAAATTCACCATATCTTACAGCAAAAGCAGCAAGCACTAGAACTACTTTTGCATCCCAGCTATACTTCCCTATCAAATCAAACAAATTTATGACCCTTGAGTTAATATCACCTTCACCAGAGCATCTGCAGAGTATCTGCCAATAAACTAGATATGTTAATCATACGTATAACTGTAAATGCATGCACTCTATGAAGCACGGATACTGATACGGATACGACACAGACATAGATACGGATACGACATTGTCAAAGCAACGAACATAAAGAAGTACCTTGCATATTTTTGTGATGATGAATCCTACCGATTCACTACAACCAATCGTTTCAATTTCAGTTATATCCTTCTTCTGGAAGGAAGCAGAATATAAATCAGAATCCACCTGAAACAAGCCAATAGAAATCATAATCTGAAAGCTTCAATACAGGTAATATGTTTTCTATGCCACCCTCAGTTTAATGAATTCCTTGTTACCAATAATTTTAAAGATGGTATGAGATTGCATGAGTTTATAGTTACAGTGTATCAAGGGGCATAAGAATTACTATTATTTTGGAAGAATGAAACATGATGTTGCCCACAGCAAGAAGAATTGCCTCAGAATCCAACCAACGACCATCGGAATCGTGTGTAAGGAGGAGCTTCTTTATGAGATTTTCACGTTGCATGGTTGAAACTGAGAAAGGAAAAAGGAACTGAAGGTTGAAATGCACCACATTAGCATGCCACACTAGAAAATTTACGAGGTTCTTCTATCATTGGATAATTCTGTTGCTATATTTATATTGTTTTGATCTGGCAAAACAGAAAGATGAAAACTAGTTTAATCCTTAAATGGGGACAACATGTCTCTAATCTGCTATTGAAGTATCCCTATTATGATTATGCTAATTTATATGGTCTACAAAAGGAAAATGTGTTGTTACTTTTTCTTTTCTCTTTTCCTTTATTCATTTTGGTATTACATAACTATTTCTTGGATTTGTGAAGTAGCTAGTGTTCCTTAGAATGTGAACCAGATAGTTGAAATTGCCTAATTCCATCACTGGGCCACACTTTTTTCTATACAACCTGAGATTATAAAACTGGATTATATAATCAAAGAACATCTTTATCAAAAGGAAATACCTTCTTTTCTCTTTTTGTAGTATCTTCTGAAAATAGTTAAATCAAGTACAATATGTTTTGTTATGCTTTTCTCTTGTCATAAGGCAAGTAAAAGAGCTTTGTCTTCTTTTTGGAAAGATTGATTCTCAATTTCTCACATCACATCACACAAACTTCATTCATTTCTCAGAAAAGCATTGGTTCCATCATGGTGATTTAAACCAGTACTTCATTTCATGCTAAATTTTTGGATTATGTAACTTTCCACAAAGCTCATTATTCTTGCATCTTCATTCTCGATTTATCTCCTTTCAAAATATTCAGATTGTTATAAAGAATTCACTTAAACCTTTAATTCAGCCTCAATATTGTACATTCTTGTTTTGATATAAATTTTGCTTGCATGTATATCAATACTCCTGCAAAGAACAAGAGCTAAAATTATAGTTCCACAACTTTGCTATTGGCCTAATTGAAAAGGAAAGTACCGTGAAAATTGAAAATTTAAGAGAACTTATTTGTGGGCTTGCTCACCTTTGATCATAGCTGGTGCAACTCTTCACTCCAAGGCTGTGTAATTAATTAGGGTGTTAAATATTCTTGAATCTTTTTATTGATTAAATTTATCAAAAACTACAAAATAATAAAAATATATTTATTAAATCAGATATGAAAATTGCAATTATTTATGAAATTCAAATAATAATTTTATAAAATAAATATGTCAAACAGTATTCCGAACATTTTTTTTTTTAATATTGTTTACTATAATCCTAGGAAATGCTTGTAAGGTCTTTCTTATCCAAGTTGGTAAATTTTGTATATTATTACATATAGTAATAAACCTTAAATTTATCATCTTGTTGTAATTTCTCACGAGAATTATCATAATGAGTAACTTTTATATTTATTATGAGAATCAGTAAGTCAGGCTTGCAAAACATTAATTCAAATTTTTGGAAAGTACAACTTATCTTCTCATTTTTTTTAAAAAAAGTTTAATATTATCAATTTGGTCTCCTAATTTTGTGATGGGTGTTTTTTCATAGTTGTTTGAAATATTGAAAAATCTTTACAATGATAAATAAATACAACAACGGATCTCTTACTTCCACGATCAAGAGGGAAATTATATTGATTTTATAACATCATCCGTTGTACTTACAAATTGTATCAGAATATTGATGATGAACAGTTAAACAAACCCTTAAAAAAAAGAGCAATAGAATCAAAAGAGATAAAGAAATGTCCCAGACAACTATATAAAATAACAAATCTCACCCCACATCAATGACAATCTAATGAGAGAGACAAAATTAAATCATCATTGAATAAAAAAAATGAATAACTAAATTAATTTTTGGCTATTCATATTGAAACTGGAAGTGATATTAAACATTTTTTATTTTGTTATTGATGGCTGCTTACTATATTTTTTGTACTCATATTAAGAAATGTTGATACCTAGTGGAAAGAAGAAAACCACCTTATAACTAATATTCTCGTAAATGATTCTTTCAGTTATTTATTTTATTTACTATTATTTTTTATTATTTATTGTTATTTTTTACACACAAAAAAGTCATAAATTACACTTTTTTTAAAACACACATAACATATCATAGACTATCATGGACTAAGGTAAAATACGAGCAGAAATATAAATACATGAAATTTTAAAATAAATATAAGTATGAAACAATACAATATTTAAATATATTATTAAAAAATCATTTTTTGAAAAACTATTTATAAAACAAAAAATTAAAAGAAGCAAATATAAAAACTGTGACTTTAATAAAATAAAATAAACTATTGTATTATTAGCAGAATCATTAAAAACAAATTAAAGAAAAGATGTGTGGTTCTCAAACACTACTTAATTTAGAAAAATAGAAGTTTGTTTCTCATATAGAGTATTAATAAAAAGAAATAAAAGTCATATTTATCTTACATGACTTCAATAAAATAATAAGACATGATTTTGAAAAAAAAAAAAATCAAAGTCTTTTTAAGACAAACACCTTATTAATTTTATTTTTTTTAACTCAGTACTTCTAAAATACAGCTTTTTCCATATGAAATCTTCTCCCTCTTTCCTCCTTAATATCTTTATTTGTTGTTATTATTATTTTATTGTTTTCAGGCAAACCCATAAATATTAATACAATTTTTTTCGTGATTCCTACTCAACAAACTAATTATTATGTTAAAGCTTCCATAAAACTTTATATGCGCATAAACATGTTTAAAGCAGGCATTTTTGCATATATTTTTTTCAAATCAAATTAATATCACGTTAGTTCAATAATAATTATTTGACATAAAATTTTATTCATAGTTAAGCCAACTTTCTTGCTATAATTTTAATTTATTCAAATAAGTTAATTTAATAATTATTTATTTGAGTATTGAATTTGTAATCTATAAATTCAATAAACTTGAACAAAACTCATGAGTTATTTATTTATAATTAATTATTACATTTGAAGTTTTATGATATAATTACATATATTTTAATTTTTGTTACTATTTAGAAAGGTAGTTACAATTAAAAAGTGTTATTTGACCTTTTTAATGATAAAACAAAACTACATACGAATTTTTAAAATATAATTTTGTACAACTTAAATTCGAACTAAATTAACCTCTCTTATTTGATTTTGGTTCGAAAATTTTAAAATTTGAAAAAGAAATCCAAGTGATTACTTTCTATTTCATGTATTTTTCAAATTCGATCAAAATACTCGTAAGAAGTTTGCATTTAGTGTCTCTATAACCTTCACATAAGCATAAGTAATAAATTATTTTAAGTAGCTTCCATTTTTTAAGATTCCAAATGTAATATTTCGAAACCCTAAACCCAAAAATTGAAAACGGTGTCGTCTATGTTGTTCAGTCGCCGGTGTAGCTTCCCAAACCTCTAACGGTGTCGCCTCCGAACGCCCGTCGTCGTTTCAAGTACCGAACAAGCAATGTAGATTCTCTTTTCTTTTCTTTTCAGTGATTTTCGAATTTCAAATTCGGTGGTTTTGATTCGTATCCAGAGAAATGAATTTCAATTTGCTATGGCATTTGTAGGGGAGCTGTGAAATTGAATATTCGCAATTGTTCGCCAAGAGTGGATGGCGTTGCCGCCGAGCCGGAACCTGATCGGAGCTTTGACGATCTTGTTTCGGAACTCAACGATTTGGAGACGAGGCTCGCTAGTGCTACTTCTTCCACCGAACATTCTAGACCTTTCGAAAAAACAAGATCTCGGTACTTTTTTTTTTTCTCTCTTTCAACTCTTGGTTGTGGTTGTTGCCAATTTGAACTGTTTTGACGGTTGGGGCGTGTCCAGTGGAAGAGAGTTGGAGAAAGGTAGAGCTTTCGTATTGCGAGCTGATGAGTATGAGATGGAGGACTCGGAGAGCGAGGATGATGATCATTTGGACAAGGCATTGGTAGTAGCTGGCAGTGCCAAACGGTTCACTTGTGATGAACTTTATCTGAGGTGCTCATTTCTTGAACCCTATATTTATTCAGATGTTTTGAATAGGGAGAAAACTTAGCTGCAGTTATGTAAGCGCTGGTTCTTCAGTTATCCGATTAGAATTGGGCCTTCACTTCTGTAATTTGCGTAATAAAGATTTACTTGAAGGATTATGCAGGTTATAGAGGAGAAACTCTAATTCTGATCAGAGAACAATACAAAAAGTATCTAAAGAACTGTGCATAAGTTATGTCTGTTGAATAATGGAAATGTCAATATGGATATTTTTTTTTTAATTTTTAGGAAAATTGGGGTTGTCTTTATATTGGGTGTTTTGAGAGTAATATTTGCATTTCCTTTGGTGTTTCAGTGACAGTGATGAAGATTCAGACATTTTTTCTGGTTTTGAGGTGCAACCTTGCTTGATGGATGAATTGGGAGAGGTAGAAGGTGCCTTGTTTGAGTTGGCGCAGGAACACCAGCTTAGGGTTAAGGTGAGGTATGGTGTTGATTGATGTCAATGCACTTTACCTGCTTGACTTGTCAGTTAAAAGTTGAATAATTTGCTTGGTGGATCACTGTATAACTTCTGATAAGTTGCTAATCAAACTCATGGTTTGTTTTATTCTGTGGTTGACAGGATGAAATTAGGAATAAGATATCGGCATTGGAGACAGCTTTGGTGAATGAAACTCAGAATTCTGCTTCTTCCCTCCTTCGAGTTGAGAAATATAAAGAAACAAGGCAGGAATTGGATAAGAAGTTTGACACTCAATATCAGCGTCGGATGTAAGCTTTCATTATCTTCCCACTGCCCATCTCTTTTTTCTAGGCATTATGATTCTTTCTTTTTTCTACATTTTGGCAGACTTTAATGAATTGTATTTCTAATGTGTTCTGTCAGAGCTTTAAACAGTAGATTAGTTGTATCCCAGTGCCTTTTTTTTGTCTATTTCTTTGGAAAGGGCGCATTATGTGTTTTGCATTTCTCTTTAAAAAATACTGGTGAAAGGATATAAGATTCACCATTTTGTGGGAGGAAGATTGTTGTGATAAAGGAAAGGGTAGAGAAGAATATAGATGAAGAAGAAAACATTATGAATTATTGTGAAAAACTACAAACTGATAACTGTACCATCTTTTGCAAATTGAGAGTAGAAATCATTGGAGTTTTTTTTTTTTTTTTTTTTTGAACAGCAAAAAATATAAATAAAAATCGTTGGAGTTGATTGAGACTTGGAATCTGCCATAATGGCTGAGTAGGATTTCTCTAATATATTTAGCCTGAGAGAAGAAGCAAATACTTCCATTTTTGTTGTGAATGACTTCTATGCCCAAGAAGTACTATAAATGACCTAAATCCTTTAAAGAAAACAGCCTGGGTAAATGAGAGAGATGATGACACGAATTTCCAACTTAGAGCTGCCAATAATAATAATGTTATCAACGTGGATTTGCATAGCTTTAAACCACTCAGGTTTATTTAAAGCCTCTTTTCCTGAGGTAGACTCAATTCTATGATCATTTATTTATGATAGCAGCAGCGTAGGTTTTATAGGCTTGAATATACTAGCATTAGCTCTTGCTGTCATAGAATGCCTACTTGTTACAATTTCTTGAGAAGACACAACATTAGGACCTATATGAAGCTGAGACACACTAGAAACTGAATATTCATCTGTAACATTGTCGTTCTGTAATTCAGTACCAGAAACAGTATCATGTTTTTCACTCTCCAATTGTATTTTAGTGCAGAAGCACTTGATAATCACTTGACAGCTGTTCAACGGGACCGTGAACTCAAATCACAAATAGAAGAAAGAAAAATAAGAAGTGATGCAGCTTATGAAGAGGCCAAGAGAAAGGCTGCTTTTGAAAAGCTGCAGCAAGAAAAGGCTAAAGCTGAAGCAGAGGTACCAGAATGTTTATATTTAGTTGACTGTGTTAGTTATTTGTCAAATTGTTATGCATGTATGATTTTAAATTTCATTTGACATGAAGCTGAAAATGCTTGATGAGGTTAGTTATCTCATGTTTACAACCTTTTTTCTTAATTTTCCTTATAGAAAGTAGAAAATTTGGCCCAAATGCCCTTTCATTTATTATTTTCAAATTTTGTGGGTGCAGGCCAAACTTAGAGCTGCTGAGGAAGCAAAACGAGAAGCTGAGAGAAAAGCAGCAATGGAAGCCAGAAAACAGGCAGCAATGGAAGCTGAAAAAAGAGCAGCAGGGGCAGAAGCTGAAAAAAGAGCAGTAAAGGAAGGTAATGAAACTTCCAAAAGGGTTACTTCTGGAGGAATCCAACAAGCTGCGGGGCATCCAACGGACACTACATCAAACCTACCAAATGCTGAAACCAAGGAATATGGTATTAGTTTTCTTTTTTGACCTTATATTACACTGATGATATATCTTTCCAATGCCACTGTTAGTTTTTTGTTTTTTTCCTGTTTGTCAATATCTGATATGCAAGAATGCTTGCCCTTTTTTCAGACCATCAGTCTATCACTTAGTTGGAAATTTGCCTTTTCTTGCCATATTTCTATTTTAAAGAAATTAGTTTTCCTCTGTCATATCTACATCATTTGGTGGGGCTACCTGCATAATTTGGTGTGATTTAAGAAATTTGAATATTCTATTTAATCTTCAGTTACCACATTGTTAATTGCAAAAGTTTCCTTTCATACACCTCCTAACCCCTACTTTTAAACCTTTGGTGTCTTTTGTTCTTGGTTTGATGCTTTTCTGTGGAAAATAAAAATGTTGATGCGTTGAACCGCAAGAGATAACTTTATGCACAGTCTCATTATTAATTTTCTATATAACATATACATGCAATTCAATGACTAATTTTTCTTTCGTAAATCAAAAGGTTCACCTGATTATTCTGATATTGTTGTTTTTATTGTATCAAAAGTTCAGGGTTTAAAAATACTTAATGAAACTAAATATGAATTAAAGAATAATTTTTGTATACTGATATCTAAATGTTGGATTGATTGGAGAAAGGGGGTAGGGGGATCTACAAGCACTTCAACTTGTCCCCAACTGGATACCCTGCTTGAATGTTTAGATCTATCTTCTATGTATTGTTAGTTTTTACATGCTTTATCATCCAAGAAATCAATTGGCGTACACAATCTTCAGGTAATATGTATCGAGTTGCAGCAAGTGCTTCAAATCTAGAACAGGGGAGACTGCAGAAATTGAAAGAGCTATGTGACAGAAACCAAGGGATAAGATCAAGTTCTAATAAGGTATTCTTCAAATTAGATGTTGGGGATATTTATCTCAAGGTTTTCTAACCTACAAGCAATAAGCAATACAAACCTTTTGTTGATTGTTTTTATCATATTTTTTAATTCAATATTATGCTAGATAATATAATGTATATTTTTAATGGTTTTTATATGCACCTTCGTATTTGAGGCTTGAAATTTCTTCAGCACAAGAAAATTGCTTGTCTATCTCACTTTATTGACTAAGCTAGCATACTGTGATTTTGACATGTGACTTGTTTGTGTCAACATCTGTTCAGGATTACACCCGCCATGAGGGTAATATTTCCCGGAATATAAGGCAAATAAGGGGTGTAAGAGACAATGTTAGGTAAAGTGAATATTAAATTTTGCTAATGCGTACTTTTATTTATTAATTTTTCATTGTTTCTTGTACCTTCGATTCTTTTTAAGGGGTAAAATTTTGTGTTCTATCTGTTTCTGTTGCAAAACTGTTCAAGAAATGTTTCAACCTGTGCCTAAAAGCAACAAGAATATCTTTAGAAATGGAGACTGCCCAAGGATTTTATTTCCAATAGAGGCAATCCCTACCCTTGAACACAATATTAGTAATACATGTCTGTTTACTCTTTTAAACATTTTGTAGGTCAAAAGCCAGCGAACTCATCAAACTTTTGAATGATCCTCAATGTCCTCAATCAATCAGCATTGAGATATTTGCTAAAAAGGTAATTTCATATAATTTTTCTTTCTTTCTGCTTTATTAAAACACAGTGCGGCAGTAACAATAGATTAATATTGAATTTAAATATGTTTTTACTCCTTAAAATTTGAGGTAGATCATTTTTGGTCCCTCTAATTTAGTAAAATATGGCTTAATCCCTAAATTTGAGGGACTAAAAACAGTTTTAAAAAACTCTTTTTGTCCTTCAAATATCGTGTTTAGGGACTAAAATCATAGTATTTTTTTTTTTCCATTTTAAGGGACTAAGTTAAACATTTTTTAAACGGGACCAAAATCAGAATTATCCTAAATTTCAAGAGCTAAAAACATAATCAAGTTAAGCCTTAATATTAAAACTGGGTTCAGTGGTTTGTTGTTGATGTCAACTTCTCATCAATTGACAGTTAAAATACTATTATTACCCGCCTTTTTGCTTTAAATCATTATAAGAATAATTATATTTTAATTCCTTTCTTTGTTATATAATTTCCAGCAGTATTGAGAATGTTTATGGAATAATACACGAGTAAATTAATTCACGTAAAATGCCTACTTCATTTATTTTATATTTTGTAAATTTGATATTAGGCAAAATAGTGTTAAACAAAAACAAAAAAGCTTATTCTGCTAGGTGAGGTTGACCACATGATGCTATTTGGCTCAGACCAAATTTTTAGAGATATAATTTACCAGTGTTATTCCTCTTAACCTCCTTCGTTGTCATTCTTGATCCCCCTCGCTCCCCTTTCATAGAATTAAACATGCAATCTTCTCTCCTCATACGTGCCTCCATTAGTGACCTTTTTATAGCCTAGATGTAAGCCACGTGAACACCTTTCTTTTGGCATTTGATCATAAGCTTTTTCTAAGTTAATATAAAACCACATGTAAGTCTCTTGCTTTGCTATGGAACCTATCGATCAACCCCCATGATTAATGATGATTAAATAATGTGGCTAAAATCCATATAATTTGGCTTTAAAATGCTCGAATAGGGACAAAATCTTGCAAAAAATGGGAATTTGATTTCCTATATGTGGATGTTAGTAGACAAAGTTGCCAACTGACGTCATACTTCACAGGTTGTTTCGTACTGTGAAAACCCCGGCAATGCTCCCTTTGCAAGTGCCTATGTCATCGTTCTTGTTACATCTCAGGTACAACATGTTTAATCCCTACAATGCAGAGAAGCATAGAATGAATAGATATTTTTTAAAACAGTTATTTATTTAGTTTTCAATGATTTATCATTTGCAAGGCAGATCCCACACGCAATGGATATTTTGCTTGCTGAGCTTCACATGGCTTGCCTGTATACCGTCCCAAAGCACTTGCTTTACAAAAAGGTACCTTCGTGTTGTATAGATTGTGGTATGGGTGGGTGGTTGAGGAAGCAGTGAAATTTGTATACTTGAACTGTCTTTAAAGTCATATTGAAGGTGGGGAAATCTTTTCAACATAAAATTAATTTATTGGTCCTTTTGATATCACATTTTATCTTAATAACAGGTCTGGCCCCATTTTTCTGAGATAAGCAACACGGTTATGCTTTAACTGTAACTGTTACTGTGTAGACAGTTAGCTATCCAACTTTTCTGACGTAGCAATTACATCCATAAAGAACGATTATTTACTTCAGGCATAAGAAACGATAATTTTGCAATGTCCAATATAGATATATGAAAAGATCTCTTTTAGTTCGTACTTGTTCATATTCTTCACTGCCTCAAGTATTTCAACTAAATTTATTACATTAATCATTGATGGAGGTTAATTATTTATCCTAATAAATGGTCACACGTATTCTTCAAATATAATCGAAAAATGTTCGTGTTGAATCTGTATTATTAATTTTGCTGTGGTCAGTCCGCTTTTCAATCGAAAGAGGCATACTTCAGAAGTATTGGTTATCGGGAAGACGATGGAAAGGTGGAAAGTACAGAAGATTATTTAAAGCGGTTAGAAGCATACATGAAGGTGTATGGTGCACTGGTTCAGGTCTGTCGTGAATATCAAATTTTGAGAGATTTAATTGACCAGATTTCACTGAGAACTTGACCATGCTTGTTTGTTTCAACAGACTGAAACTTCAAACGTTCAAAATTTTCACGGCTTGCAAGAAGGTTGGGCGTGGCTCGCAAGGTTCTTGAACACACTCCCAGCAAATCAATACACAGCTGTTACACTCAATGCATTCTTGCAAGTAAGTAATCTAGAATTTTGAGGTACTTTTATTGTATAATTCTGTTAAGGTTAACAAATTCTACTTTCTCAGATGGCTGGATTTGCTCTCTATAGAAGATATAAATCGCAATTCTTAAAGATGCTGAACGTCGTCTCTGAGAACTTTTTAGTTGATTTGAAATCACGGAATATACCAGAATTGACGAAGACGATTACGGAGATACAGACTTATATAGAAGATAAGAAGTTCCTCCAAGAGCCAGAAGGAAGGAGCCTGCAGTCTAATTTGTTATCTAATGTGTATGTTAATTATTGAAAATTGAAAAAATTTACTTTAGTAGAAAATAGGTTAGGGAAACTGGAGATTGTTTTCATTTAAAAGGTCAGGCATTTCGCAAGCCTCAGCAAAGGCTTACACTCACTAGTTCAGCAACATTCATGTATTTTGCTCTGATAAACAGATAATAGTTCCTTTACCCTGAAAATGGAAGAATTCATTTACAGATTATTTGAACTGACGTTATGAGGAGTACTTGTGTGATTAGAAAATTGTATGATCAAAGCATAAGCTTATCTTAATTTGTTTCAATAACAATTTATGAAAACAGTTTATAGCTTACACGAACAGATTTTAAATTTGTTTCCTCTTCAATTATAAAAATAACTTAAGTATTTATATAAGTACTGTTCCGAACAATGTAAGCATTTTATAAACATAATTTTATTTAAATACACGAGGCCTTCACGACATACCAACTGCATATATACAACCAAAGGGGAAGGCCAGTTCTTTATGTAAACAACTCTTCCTGATACTAACTGGGCACACAAGTTATTTACGCCCAAAATTTCGAACTCGTGGACCAACTCTGCACATTCTTTTGCAGCCCTGTTTATAAATCTATAGAACACTCACCTTGTAACCTTCTAACTTCATCGAACTTTTATGACCAATCTTATTCCGGAAAGGAGCTAAATTTCCACAGAGAGCACTTCTAAAGCAAACTAGTAAAGCCGTATTCTAGTGGAGATCGTGCTCCGGCAAATGGGGCAGAACTGGAGGTCTTCTCCACACTCACAACAAGTCTGCAACAAGAGTAAATGCATTGGAGAAGGGAAAAACTTAATCTATGTTTAGTCCTTTGCATACAGCCTTAAATTCAAGAATCAAGATTAATAATTAGCAGCATGTAACTTAATTGGTCACCTGATGCCCACACCCAAAGGCCATATCCTTCGCATTGGTAAGACAAATCGGGCAAACCTTCAATAAACCAAGTCATGTTATTATGTAAACCACTATTCAGAGAGATACAGAAATGAAAATTTATCATTATGATGGCATTAAGGGCGGAAAGATAAAGCATATCTTAGTTTAATAGGAAAGAAGTTTAGCATGGACTTAAGACCTTATTATCATATAAAGAACTTGCAGATGCTTCCGTGTGAACACTGTGGTCATAGCTAGTACGTGTAGGTGTCCTCTGCTGAAAACTGTTGGACCTTGTGGATTTTGTGCTGATGCTGGAAGAAGTCCTACCGTAAAGAGGTGGGGGTAGAGCAACCCTATCTGGTGAATATCCCCTCCGAGCACTATTTGTATCAATGAAGACATGTAATTTTCAAATTTAGTTATGATCTTAAGAGGCTACAGATACCATTTTTAATGTAATGAAATGATATTAAGTTAGTACCCCAATATGCCAAGCTCTATGGTTGCCTTATACTGAGAAGGTATCTCCATCAAAGCTGAGAGGGCAAAATCTGTCTCTTTTCTAGTTGAATCTACATTCCTTGTCATTATTTCAGTGAAATTCACAAACTACATATAAAATATCACATTTCAGTATAACAGGAAGATTTGAGCATGAAAAGTTAAAAAATGACAAGGAATTACACCAAACCTGAAAATTGTCAAATGCTCGAGAAGGGATGTTATCATCAAATTCCCTCATCATATCCCATGGTCCATCTCCAACTCCCACCAAAACTATTGATAGTGGATACTCACTGCAATTTAAGAGAATATAAGAATGCAGAATTGGACTCCAAATGCCAGAAAACTAAAATTTTACCTTGCTTTAACTATTGCATCAATTGTGTTCTTCTCTTGTGGACTTAAGTTGCCATGTTGTGTGTCAACGCTTCTAGTCACCTGTGATAAATACTAAGAATCAGTTTTTGAAGCCCTAGAACACAACACAAATGGAAAAATCGAGGGAGAAAACACCGAAGAGATCAAACAGGAAAGAAACAAGAGCCAAACCTATACAAGAAATTGACACCACCTTTAATCTAAAATCTTAAGGCATTGAGTTTGTGGGTCTTCTTTCTCATATGTGCTCAACTTTTTCGTTTCTACTCAATGTAGGACTAAACTTACACTTAGATATCTAACACTATAATAAATATTAGCATTTCAAAGCAAAAGCCAATGAAGCTATGCTTGAATGCTAAAACTATAGCATTGCAATTTCTTCATTTATGATGTGGAACTTAAGATGACTGATACAGAAAAGTACTCAAATTCAGCTCAACAGTGAGTATATGAACTAGGGAATTACTTGTCCATCTGCAATTATCAGCAAGACATGATATTGGCCACCACTTTGCTCAACAATAGTCATAGCCATTTCAATAATAGGGGCAAATGAAGTGGGTCCTGTCACATGAATGTTGTGAGTTATGATGAACCAAACAAATTAAAAAACTTATAAGATAATATGTAAATGCAATACCTGCAAGTTTGAGGTAAGGAATAATTTGTCTGTATCGTGATAGCACTTCCTCAAATCCATTGCAGAACCTCTCTTCCGAAAAGAAACTAAATACATCTTGATCATGTGTAGACGCTGAAAGAAAATAGACAAAGTAGAACAACAAATCATATCTGCAATCCGGACACTGGAACAAGTTCATTGGAGAAGTAGTTAGATTATTACCATCTCCAAATCCAAAACAAGGAATCAAGTTATCTTCATCAAAAGCGGATAAAGTTTTCCCAATAATAGAAATTGCATGCTCATACGGGTTTTGACCACTTCCAATATCGTGTAAACTTTTTCGATTGAATGATCTCTTCCCTGATTTTCAGAGTAACATATATAATTATTTAGCATTATAAACTCATCACAAAATATTCAAGAATTAATTTGTGAGTAAGAGACAACACCTGTCCACTCATTGCTCTTTGTGAAATCAATGCCAACAATGAGATTAGAAGATTCCAGCCCAGCATTTGCAAGTGCAGCAGTAACCTATATTCATCACTTCATTATTGGACAAAATATTGTGTATTTTATGTAGTTGTAAAACTTCTATCAATTTCAAGAGTAGCTAGTCTGATATATCTATAATTCTGCAAAAGATTACTTGTACAATCAATAGAGAAATTGTTAAACAAATATACTGAAACTTGAGAAAAGATAAGTGCATAAAGAATCTAAGAAGTTGGCTTCATCCTTATATCTCAAGCCAACCTCAATACACAATTAGATTGGTTTACTCACATAAGCCACTTCTTTCAGCTGAACTAAATGATTTTCTCATAGCAGAAAGAAATGATAAAATTCTAGAGGCCTTTTTTCTTGGAAAAAATAAGATCTCGAATATAACCAAAGATACCTCTCTTGTTTATTATTACACTAAATCAGATTGCTCTTATAATTATTTATTCAAAACTACTTAAGAGCTGTCAAAGGATTCTAACTTAGGGTGTGTGAATTGTTTTCAACATTCTGAAATGTGCTTAATTCCCACTGATAAAAAAAAAAACTACTTCAGAGCTTAAATATTTCCAATTCTCATAGCAGAAGAGCCAGAAAAGTGAACCCTTTTATCTTAGTTCCTATTTTTCCTTTGAACTAAACCAAATCGCGTTCACACTTGGGGGGTATGCATGTTTAACTTAAGTCAATGTTGTAAGCTGTAACATCCAACAACACAAGAGTGAATGATAATGACAACAAGCAGATGAAAGGAGATGAAACAATTGGTGATGGGATATAAGAAAACCACAAAGCACTGTGACATGCAATGATCCAATCACCTCATCCAAGGAACGGTAATTATCAGCTATCCTTGAATACTTCTTATCCAGCTTCCTTTTTGGCTGAGCATTATCATAAAATGGAGTTGATGCCGATGCATGGTGGTGCCGAGGTGTTTGATAAGAAGAAGGATATGGTGATTGTGGAGGGTATCCACCATAGTTATCATTATTATCCCATGAAGATGAAGAAGCACCAAACTCATACCTCCTACCACTTTCTCTTGAATTCTTGCCCCCCATAACAAACTCCTTCACAGTAAACACCAAGATGCACACAATAGCAACCAAAACTGTCCAAGTCTCTATCTGCAACTCCAAAACGCACACATCATGTTCATATATATAACTTTGTGAGGGAATCAAACTACAATAACCAAAAGGGGCAAAAGCTCACAACTTTGAACTCCCAACCAATAAATTTCTGGGAAACTGAAAAAAAAAAACTTGAGGGTATGCAAAATTGAGCCCGAAATTGGTGAACGAATTTCGAGGTCACAGACACCGACAGCAGAACAAGAGAGACAGTGAGACAATTTGATGTACCTCCAGATTCATTGTTTCAACAAGAACACCGAATCAATTATGATATGACAGAGAGAAGAAGAGTGTTGTAACAAGGAATCTAGCAAGGTCAAGTCAACTGTGTTCACCCCTTTCTTCCACTTCAAACAAGTTCTTTAAGATTAGTCTATGTCAACAATTATTAAAAAAGGAACCACCTTATCCTCCAAGAACTATCTATAAGAAGAGTATATAGGAAAAAAAAACATACATTTTTTTGTTTAATCTATGCACACAAATATAAAAATGTTATAAAATACGTTTTATGCATAATGATGCTTGGATTTTTCATACATATTAAATGGTTCTTTAAGGATTCATGGGAAATTTCACATTTTATTGTTTGTGTCATGTTGACGAGTAACAAGGATTATACTTTTCAATCGTTTCAGAAAGTTAACACGAAATGTTCTTTGTTTATTTAATCCATAGAAAAATGCAGACTGCAACAGGTGTAATATTTATCTCTGTGTCTTCTCCCTATAGGTTTGGTTTCGGGTTTGGTAAAGATTTGTTTAGATTTAGTAGCAGTTTAGCAAAATCCATTGAACAATACTTAAAGAAAAACAATGTTTAACTTTAATCTAAACATTGCTTTCATTACTCCTTGTAAATGACATTTTTACTACGGAACTTTTCCTTAAAGTGTGACATTATTTCAAGGAAGTTGCGGTAGCTTTCAGATTCAGTAACCATCTTGAAAAAGTTGCACCATCAATAAGCCATTGTTAGATGACAAGTCCAGCAATAAGGAAAAAGAGGACGACTCTGCCCCACTAATTTGAACTAGTCAAAGAACACTTCTCATAAATTTATATTGTAAAAGTTAGATATGACATATTTTGAATCGCTTTAATTTGATTTGGTTTGCATGTCATTTAAAAATATATAATTAGCAAATAATTATCTATTAATAATGAAAAACATTTTAAGTGATCAAATTTTGTAGACTGAGATATTATATTTGTCTTGAAATATATATTTGGAATATAAAACATACTTTAATTATGGCTTTATATTTAATTTTACGGTTTACTTGTACATAAAATTAAGGTTTACATACGTTTTGGAGGATGTTGTTATAGCAGTTTGGAGGGTGTGAATAACAGTGTTATGGGGTGCACGTAGTAATCATGGGTTGCAGGAAGAAAAAGCCCAAGTTTCTTTTCTTCTCCTACACAAAACCGAAAAGACCTTATCTTAATGGGCTGGTTTAAACGAAGCTCTAATTTTTTTTTTTCAGTTGGGCGTATTTTTCACAAGCTGCTTAAAAAATGAAACTGGTAAGTTGTCAATGTCAATTACCAAATGCTTAAAAAAATGTTATATTTTTTAAAAGCACTAACACTAACAGCCAAGAGAAAATTAAAACCCAACAATTAAGAATGTGCGACTGCCTCGTTATTTCTTAAACAATTCACAATCATCTAAATTTGTGTATCCACAAGTTATTTTATTCTATACCTTTTTTTCTCTACTTCATAGTGTACAAACATCCATAAGAACATCAAAGTTAGCCTTAATTGTTTTCTTCATCTTTTAAATTAAAAAAATATCTAATTTCTCAAAATTTTGAAAAATATATTTTTAATTTCTAAATATCAAATTTCAGAAACTAAAATTATACTCACGTATTATAATTTTATTTAATTTCTAATTGATGTGGAGTTTCTTTTCTTACGATTTTGATCTAGGAAGAGGACAAAGGTGGGGTTGTTGGATATTTTGTAAAGATGAAATAGTAATATTAATTGTAATGCATTATGTGATAATCATGTAATATAGTGACGTGATTATGAAGATAATTCTATGGCGGCTACTTTGGACAATTCTTCTATGAGGACCACAAACTTAAGAAATTGGCTTCTACTTCCCATCGCCACCCTTTTTTGACCCTTTTCTATTTTTATTTCTTTTCATACCCTATTTTGCAATTACTTCCCAATTTCCTATTCTACACTATTTTCCTTACGTTCAACTACTCACATCTCACATGCAACCCCCTTCCTTTGACCATAACACAAACTTCCTTTAATATAAATATATCTATATATATATATATATATTATACACGTATATATACACACACATCATCGGTTTGCCAGCAAGGGTAGACTGATTAAAAAATTGAATTGTTCAGTGTGCATTAAGATACCATAAGCTATCTACTTTGTTTCTTTAAGCTAAAAACAGAAATTAAGACTAAGTAGTACTATTATTAGGGTGAATATATATATATATATATATATATATATATGTGTGTGTGTGTGTGTGGAGAGTTGGAACTAAAAGAGCCAAACCCTTTTGTGAGACAAAAAGAGGTACAAGAAAATCAAGATAAGAGATATGTGTAGTGTTTACACGTTTCACTTTCTTTTAATAGTTCACACTTAGTTTTTATTAAAGACTGTTGACATTAGACAGAATCACTGTTAATAATTATTGAGAAAAACTCAAGTTTCACATTAACAATTGAATTTGAAATGTCTAACTAATCTGAGGCAATCTTAATCAATTCATCTCATCCATAGTCAATGATTAGCCATTTTAATTTTACGACTTGAATTCTCTGTCATATCAATGTTATAATTATCAGTAGGTGCTATAATGTTCTATCTTAAAAAAAAATGTGGGTAGTTAATTTTTCTGGTCTATAAAAAATTAATAAAATCCAACTGTATAAGTGACTAATCATAAACAGTTAAGATATATTTGGATGGAGGAGTATAAATGAAATAGTAGAATTTGAGAAAAAAACACAATTATGTTAGTTTCAACAGTAAACCAACAAAAATAGACAAAGCTATGCAAATAGATTATTATTGTTAATAGAACTTCAGTTTTGGCACTGCTCTTGCTAAGGAAAGAAATAAAAAAGTGTCCATGCTGACGTGGCACTTTGACTCATTCTCTCGTGGTCCAACTGTAAGACCATGACTCATGATAGTGAGGAATTCTTAGGTGGCTAGCTACTTGGTCTGCCTCAATGGTCCAACCAACTAAACTACAACCTATGGAGCCAAACACAACACAAGCACACTCTTTGTTCTGTCATGTTTTGTTCTCTTCTTACGTACAAGGCTGTGTTCTGGTGTTGCATAGGAACGTGACCCTCCTCAACCTCTTCTCTCTTTCTGGCAGGACGGCGAGATCACTCTCTTTCTGTAACCACCTTTTGCTGTGTTGACTGCGGCCTTATCCTACGAATTTTCCTTCTCCCTTCACTTTTATCAACATGCATATGTATATGTACCGAAGAAAGAGTCAGAGACTGAGACAGGGTCAAGTGTTTTAGGTGGGAATATGGAACACAAGGGGTAGACTCAAAACTGCAAATACCTCCCCATTTACCACGCCTTTGAACTTTAACCCCTTTTCTATTTTCTCCTCTGTACTCAAGAGTGAATAGCAATGCGTTGATGGGTGTGGATCAAGTTTCTGTCCTTTTCATCTTGTAGCCTACCCTTTTCCGGCAACATGTTAGGGGAAGAGGGGAAGGAGAAAGCCACCGGTGGTAGCGGTGTTGCATGGAAAATCTATTCTCGTTCGGTTTCGTGGACTGATAGGTCTCCTCACAGTCGAAAGCCACCGACAAATAGCAAAGCACGACCACTATTGCCACCCCTTCAGCCTCTTTCAATCAACAAGCGCAACGTAGAGGAATGGCCTAGTGCTGGATCTGATGATCTTGGAGTTTGGCCAATTCCTCAGACTCCAAGAGGCTCCGTCAGAGCCAATGATTCAAGTCAACCAACCCAGGATTTTCTGTTCAAGAGGGACAAATTGGCCTTCTTTGACAAGGAGTGTTCCAGAATTGCTGAGCACATATACTTGGGGAGTGACACAGTGGCCAAGAACCATGAACTCCTCAAGAAGAACGGAATCACTCATGTGCTCAACTGTGTTGGGTTTGTTTGTCCTGAGTATTTCAAAGGTGATTTTGTGTACAGAACACTTTGGTTGCAGGATAGCCCCACGGAGGACATCACAAGTATTCTCTATGATGTGTTTGATTACTTTGAGGATGTTCGAGAGCAAGGTGGGCGTGTCCTTGTCCATTGCTGTCAGGGGGTTTCTCGATCAACCACTTTGGTAATTGCTTATATCATGTGGAGGGAGGGGCAGAGCTTTGAAGATGCTTTTCAGTTTGTGAAGATTGCAAGGGCTGTGACCAACCCAAACATGGGTTTTGCCAGTCAACTTTTGCAGTGCCAGAAACGGGTCCATGCTATGCCTGCAAGTCCAAATTCTATTCTCAGGATGTACCGGATGAGTCCTCATTCCCCCTATGACCCTCTTCATCTGGTCCCCAAGATGGTAAACCAGCCAAGTGCACGAGCACTTGACTCTCGTGGGGCCTTCATTATTCATATTCCTTCTGCTATCTATGTTTGGAGCGGGAAACATTGTAGCTCAGTGATGTCATGCAATGCAAGGAGTGCAGCCTTTCAGGTGATTCGTTATGAGAAGGCAAAGGGTCCAATTCTGAGCATCCATGAAGATGAAGAACCACCTGGCTTTTGGATTGCTCTTTCTGATGAGCAACGCTTATCTGGTGATTCTGACAAAGGGGTGGTCATGGAGGAAGAACCAGTGTTGCCCTCTGAAGGCATGGGGAGAAAAGTTTGTGCATATGATTTGGATTTTGAGATTTTCCACAAGGCACTTGCTGGTGGGGTTGTTCCACCTTTTTCCTTGTCTGATCCAGGATCAGAAACTTGTCTTCCTGCTAGAGAACATGGTTGGGCAAGACTGAGGCGGAAGTTTGCTAGTGGATTACTCACATCCCCCAGATTGAACAATGAAGCTGATTCAACCCCAAGCAATGATCAATCCAGTGTAATTGTGGAAGCTGAAAAACAACATGCTGCAGATGAGCCTCTGTCACCATCATCTATACATCCCTGTGGCTCACCAGATTCCTTTGAATGCTATCCAAATAGCAGCTTAGGTAGGGAAAAAGATAGTCATGAAGCCATGGATTTCTCTGTTCATGGTGTTTCTTCATCATTGCCTTTGTCTCCTCCTGGCACATCAAATCCTTTTCCTTGTTTCATAAGCTGCAGCCCAAAATTCAATTCCAAGTCTCCAACACTTTCACCTTCAAGTTCTGATTACGCCAGCTCATTTACTTTTTCACCTTCCTCTACCAATTGGTCAGACTTGTCCTTTGTGTCTTCTCAACAGCCATCACCATCTGGCCTTGAATCAGCTGAACCCCTCTATGTTAAAGATGCATCTTTGTCAGAAAGTTCCTCTTTACTTCACAAAGAAGTTGTCTCTCCACCCTTAGAGGCACTTTCGGCTGATTACACATTCGAAGGGGCAAACTCTAATTTGCCCTTGAAAGGCTCTTCCCTTTCCATTGCAGAGCGCAGGGGAAGTCATCCACCACCTCTGATTTTGCTATCCTCAGGCAGTGAGTCCTCTCACATCCCCAAGAACCTGGTAAGATCACTGTCTTTCTCTTTTTCCTAACTTAGATGATAGGGTGGTGAAGGATGATACTTGCAAGGTGAAAACAAGGGAACGTGGCTAATTTCAGATGACTACATCATTAGTTCAGGTCTTGAACCCAAGACTGAAAATAATTATAAAGAGGATCGTGGCCGAGCATGAGATACAGCAGAAGAAAATGGGATGTGAGTTGAGGCCGATTTGTGTAAATGTTGGATGTAAATTTGCATTCACGCTGAGACTATTCCGTGCGTGCTAAATAATATAGATTATGTACATGTCGGACCTTATAATTGTAGTTGAAGTGCATAACAGTTGTTTAAAGCTCCTAAGTGAATTTGGAGTCTGTCTTTCTTAATTTACGGTTTAAGTGATTTTCTCCTCCCTGTTTATTTGGACCACCGGTCCAGAATGAAGGCATTGCTATTTTGGATAAAATTGGTGTGTCCAAGTTCGTAGAAATAGGTTACGATGTTGTAGAATGATACACCATCTGTCATTAGTTGCTGCTTACCATTAATAAACAAAACGAAGTTTCAAAACCTAATGTAACATGTGTTAGTTTTCAGGGCTTAGATACAATACGGTTTACCAACTAACAGAATTTTATCAGAAAATTGTGTTATAAGAGATTTTATATACTATTGCCAGCACTGAGGATGGTGAACAATCCTATCTCATATCATGTCTAGAAGTTGATTCAATTTTCTACTTGGGTTTCAGGAGGACTGCAACTAATAACATCCGAAAGATGGATTATAAGAATAGGCCTTCAAATTCTCTGCCTATAATATACACTGAAATCAGGACATGCAGCCAGCATTGCTGATGATGGTTTCGGTAATTTGTTCCTACATACCAAAAAGTTGGTTTCAGTAGTTTCTTCATATTTATACCAAAATTCTGCGGAAAGGTGACATTGTGGTACAAGCTTGTTTCTTTAAAGTCCATTGTTTGACCTTAAAAATGCCATTGTGGGACCCAACGCACTACATCTCATGGCTCTATTGGACCATGACCGCGTGCTTGAGCTCTCTCCTTTGTTCCAGCCGTTATCCTGCGACAGCTTGGCCTTTTTTGCTTCTAATTCCTTGTTAATTTCTTCCCACACGTTTATTTCCCCATTTTCTGTATAGAAATCACATGTTCAGCGCGTTAAAATGTTTTAATGTTTCAACACACTATACACTACAAGAATCGTAAGTGTACATTACCTTTAGCAGGGATAAGACCTTCCCTTTCTGGCCGGCAACTTCCCACGGGAGTTTGATCACCCTTAACTTTTTCATCAGTGCTTCCATTAGTTGCTTTTGTTGGATTGACGAATGCGTCCCTAGAAACAACTACTGTTTTCGAATCAAGACGGCCATGCTTAACCATTCGAACATCAACAAGCGATGCATAATCTATCTGTAGAAGGAAAGCAGTCATTTTCAAGCAAATAAACAATCAGCATATAGTTTTATTGGAATGGAAAGTTTTTCAGACATTCAATCTCTGTCAGGGTTTTATCGCTTCTTCATGATATAGAGTATGATAAAAGAAAATTGCACATGCATTGGCACAAGATGTATGGAAATTAATTGTTTTATACAAACCTACGTTTTATCAATTCATTCGATTTAAATAAACCAGACACCTCTTGTACATTATTTACCATGGTGGACATATTGAATTCCCCCTATCATATTGGGAAAATAAAATAAAATGAAGTAACTTTACCTCTAAAGAACCATCCTCCCCATAAGGGGATGAATCAGACTGTTCGAAAGAAGATGCATCCTTCTCTGTTTCTTTCTTAAAGTCAAATGGATATTCTAAAACCAGTTCCAACCAAATCTTGTTTGATTTAGCATCATACTGAGATATTTTCCCAACCTGCAAGGGCACAAGTGAAATACATATCAAATTAAACTTCTGACGCAAGATTTTTCGTAATGCAATTGAAAAGCAAACTTGATATGTACCCTAAAGGAGGAAAGTTCGGGAGTGAAAGATGCTGATAACTCGACCAATCGATAAGCAATTACATCACCCTCCTGTAGTGTATGATTTAGTTATTAAAAAGCACCAAAAGAGTACCATTAGTTCTTAATTGTCAACTATTCTTAGCAGAATAAGAACAGCCATAAGTACACATTAGTTAGGAGAAAGGAAAGAAAATCACCTTAGGCAAACCGGTATACGGTTGAAACTTGTCAAATTCTACTACATCGAAAGTGGGTTCCTTTTCAGCATTTTGAACTGCAGAATAAACTTGACCGGAATGTTCGTAGTCATCATATTTATGGAATGACATTTTCTCTTTACCCCATTTCTGGCCCTTCTTCTTGTTAGTGATTCCATTCCACTGAAATGTTTCCTGAAAGATCCAGATAACATTTACAAATCAAAGGAAATATCAGGACAAAAATAAATGCATATCTCCTGATATTCGAACACAAAAAGATTAATATCTATCTTATGTAAGGTTTTGACAATAATACAAGACTAACATGGAAATACAATTGTGCACCAAAATTTTTGAGTAAATGCTACAAAATTTATAACAGGTCACATTGATTCCTCTAAAAGTATCAATCGAAAAATAATCCTAAAGAATTTTGTTAGCTTCCTCCCACCTCTCGCTGATACCCATCAGACCTCTAAGATAGGAACTAAGAAAAGGCTGTTTAGTAAATTTTGTACTTTCCAATCAAAAGTCACTTCCAATAGGAATATTCATTATCCTCCATCAAACGCTAAAGTCTAAAACCCAGAAGTTCAACTGCAAATAATAATATAATGCATGGTACATTTTTTTTGCCAAAATTAACAATATCACTTATTTATTGACTAATTTATGATTGAGAGTAAAAGACAGCTGAAATTGCGAATCTTTTATTGAGGGAAATCAAACCAACCACTGAAAACTGATTCTGTGGTACTGCCTGATCCTGATCTGCATTAAATACACCATTAAACATATATTAGATCATGAAAGCAATTAATTTCTACTTCATAAATCTTTGTAGATGAGATCTGCATTCAGACCTTTTTTAAGGGGCTCAAACCGAATGTGCCCTGGTCTAATTTCAACAGGAACAATGTCATCATCTTCTTCACTCTCTTCATCAGATTGTTGACGTTTATTAGATTGTTGATGTACATCAGAAACAACACAGTTATTATCTTTGATAGGTAATATTGGTCCGTCTTTTTCAAGCACTGTAGTCTGATGGAGCTGACAATTTGAAGAGAAGAAGAACGTTTCCTTTCAGAGAAAATGATAATACATTTAGTGAATAGTAAGCTTAGACAAATGACCTCCCCAAGACAACAGGCGAATGATTTCAACCCTTGCAAATTATGTGGCCTAAGGCATCTTACTAACCAAAAAAATCGATAACTCAATAATATCAAATAGAGCTAGTGAATCCATAAGCAGTGTTGTCTAGTTCATGGAAAATGGCAGCAAGAGAACAATTCATTACATATCATATAGAGAATAATGAGAAGGCAAATAGCAGAAGTAACATAACAGTTGAAATATATGTGTTTGTCAATTGCAAAAAGTTCAGTTAGCTGGACGAGATTCGCCAAAGATGACAAGAGGATGCAAGAGATGAACAAACATCAATGAAGATGTTGAGCCTTTCCTTCATCATTATGCCATAACAGCATACAAACTCGTGATTGCAAACCCAAGGAATTCCACAACACAATAGCACTATACCACTACAATAGGAACTATTTAAGAACACTGTTCATAAGATTCAATCTCATATAAATGGTAATATCAGCAGCCGCATGATAGAACCAGTTTACCTTTTCCTGCTTTTGCTTCTCTAACTTTAGTTCCCTCAGCCATTTTCTTTTAGCTTTTTTCCGCCGAGCACTTCTGCTAGGCAACTGAATAAAATAAAACCAATAAAAGTAAAGTGTAAATAAAATCAGCGAAATTAGAGAGTTTTCCATTTTCGTGTGCAACTTTCAAAGTTGGGTCAGGTTTCTTTTTTGTCTCGTGTAGGGCTTCTGAAAACCTAAAAGGCCATGAAACCCAAGCCCCAAAACCAACTTTTCTATAACCCCAACAATAAGAATCGAGGAAAACATCTTTGTTGATGTTGGAAATCCCACATTGAATAGAAATATGGTCAAACTAAAATATATAGGTTTAGTTATTAACGTTTTTAAGCTTATTAATCCATCATTATAAATTTAAGCTTAATTAATATTTAGTGCTATATGGGTTATTTTCTCTTATTTATGCTATGATATATGCATCTATATGGATTTTATATATCTTGTAGAATCTTGTGCTTCATGTTATGATCCCAAAAATTAAGATTTTGCGTTCCCTTTCCAAGTCTAACTAGAATCTCAAGTTTAACTACCTCGGTTCAATGCAAACAGGATACATGTCTATTCAAAAGTAGAGCGAATTAAGTGTTACCTTTTTAGTTCCACTTTCCTCTTGAGGCTGAACAAACCTATACAACATATCAGAGAAAAATAAGGAAAAACATGTTATATTTCTGATATTCAGGAAAAGAGCATCCTCGTCATAAGGGGACAAGGATTTAAAATTGCATGAAAATAATAAGAGGAACCGAAGAATCAAACAATTTATACATAAAATAAAAAGGAATATTGCTTTCTACTTCAAGCACACCTCTTAATCTACAAACATAGACATATAAACAAAAAATAACCAAGATAAATGATCACCAGACATCCACGCAAAAAATTGTCAGTAAAATTATATCAGCTAGTTGCCTTGCCCATAAAATACCAAATATGCATTGTGCAATGAACAATCAGAGAAGGAAAAGATACACCATTGACATGTCATACAAATCACAAGTGTGATGAAAATGGACCTTGTTTCATCACTTGGACAATCACTTTTGTCATTCTTCTGTTTATCAGGGTTGCTTGACCTATTTAGCTCGCTAGATAACTTGGAGGATTTCTTCCTGTCCTTGACAATACTCAATTGGTGATTAACACAGCCTTCATTTTCCTCCTCATGGACCTCAGGAATTACTGACAGGTTTTCAGTAGTAGACAACTTAATCTTCTTCTGACTGAATGTCAAATATAAGGGAATAAAGTCAGCAACCCAGACAACGTTTACATGGTCAAATAACTACTTCCAAAGTTCAAAAACAAGGAAAAAGAAAAGAGGTTCTGAAGAGAAAAGGGAGATCCCTACTTAATCATACACTAAAAACCAAATTAAGTTAAAATAGGAGCAGAAAGATTGATATCTAGATTACTATGATAACATAGACATAACATATTTCAGAAAGCATCAATACAAAAGTTACATAAACAAAACTAAAACAGATGGGTAGTTAGTTAGGAATCCTATGCTAACGGGATTAGTTTTAGGCTCAATGGATTCCATAGCATTAGTTTGTGGTATTGTGAGCTTAGCATGTCTAACCACTGACCCAACCCATCAGATTTACTTTTGTTTGTGTAACTTTTTTACTGCGGCTTTCTGAAATATGTCCTGTCAACGTTATAATAGTAATCTGTGTATCAATCTTCTTGTCCTGTTTTAACTTCATTACTTTCTGGCACGAGCAAAAAAAGAAAACAAAACTAGATTCCATAACATTCAGAAAAGAAAATACCCCTTAAAAATGCTGGGGAAAAAACTATCACAACTCTCTAAGCTTTGTACCACTAACAAATCAAAATTTGAGGACAGAACTAACCTAGGGCTCTTGAGCTTCTTTGAAGCTTTTCGTTTCTTGGAGGTTGGCTTCCCATCCGATTTAGATTCCACATAAACAGCATCTTCTAGTTTGTCATCGTTATCCTCTTGGGACGTGGTTTCCTCTGCTCCAGACTCTTCATGAAAACCCTCAGTTGCAAGAGCATTTGGAAGCTCTATAGATTTATACTCAATAGTCGCAGGTGGCAGCATTGCAGGTTTATCATCACTCGATGTGCTTCCTTTTCTTTTCACACTACCACATAGATTCTCACATTATAACACCGTAAGCAGAAGCTAAAACGAGAGGAACATCATAGAATGCGGTTCAAAAACACAGAAATAACTGTACAAACTCACCAGACAATGTCCTTATCCTTCAGAATGCAAGTCGACTCAAAAGACGGTATAACAAAACCATCCATCTGCATTAAAATCCAATAAGAAAAACGGACTCACCACAGTTTCCCAAAAAATTTCAATCGTAAAAGAGATATATATACTCAGCAGCTCAATAAACATATCGAATCGTTAAATCGAGATATAAAATTCTAAGAAACTTGTTTCATGATTGTTGAACATACGATGGAGCATGCAGGTGCAAACATACCGAGAGGATGATGCCACGTGGACAGGTTCGGTGGAGACGGAAAGTTTTGTGCAGATGAGAGGCAACATCAGAAATGGTGCTGTGTTGGGGTTTAAGCAGAAACCAACAACGCTTCAATCCTTCCTTCTTCTTTGACTTGCACAGCATGCCACGATCCTCGAACACCACGCGAAGTCTCACCTTCTCCGCCATCGCCTTCAATGCGGCGCCGCTGACACAGATTTTCCGGCCACCGCTGATCGCTCCTCTCCGGTCGCTTCTTAAACCCTCGCCAAGCCTGTGAACGCTTCTCTCCACTTTTATATATATATATATATATATTTTCAATTATTTAAGAGTGAAATCCAAATTAAATTGTTTTTAATTCATTTTTAAATATTTTTAGCCCATTTTTAAATTAAAAAACTTGTTAGTGGAAATAGTAGGAGTATTACAAGATTGTTTTGATAGTTACTATCACAATAATAGTTACTAATTCCACTAATAATAATAATAATAAATTTTTTTAAGGATTAGGGGTTAATGGCCACAATCTTAACAGTAATAAAAATAGGGGGATTGGAATGGTAGTAAATTAATATATAATTGGTAATAATAATGATAGTTTAGAAAAAACAATACAATAGTTAGGATTATTAGAGTTGTTGCTGAATTGAGAAAATTGGAACTGACAGAAATATGGTAAAAATTACTTCTTTATTTTTTTAATAAAAAAACTTCTATAAGTCTAACCACAAGTTAATTTTAAATTATCAACTTTGATTGGTACATAATTATGTTATGAAAAATGATTTTATAAATTATTCTCTAACACTGGTTTTTTAAGAATCTTTTATTCAACAAGACTTTGTATATGTGTATATTACCATCTTATGTTTTAATCTATCAATTTTATCATTTACACTGATTAAAAAAATCAATTTTATCATTTATAAAATTAAGTGGTCGTTTTTAAATTTATCAATATTTAAAACGTATCTTGTATCATTTGATACCATGATTCTAAAATATAACTCATATGCTAAAATGATAATTTACTATAAATGTACACTATAATAAAAATCATATATTGACAAGTATTTACTTGATATGAATTTTAATTAGATAAAATGAACATTTATTTAAAAATTTTAAAAACTAAAACTAGTATTCTGATTTAAAATTCTTTTATGCTTAAATTAATTAAATCAACTAAGATTAAATTTGACTAGTAGGATATGCTTGTGGCACATGCTTGCTAGGTGGAGAAACCACTTAAGTGAGTTTTAGAAGGTAGATCCTGATTACTTATTATTACCACCTCCTTACTCTCAGAATGATCAGAGAAAATAACTTTAAAGTTAAAAAACTAGTTAAAAAAATTAAGTTTAAAGTTCAAAAATAGATTAATATGATAAAACTAACTGAAAATTATAAAATGATTAATAGGATTACGATTAATTATTAAATACATTTTCATATTATATAATAAAGTGCTTTAATAATTATATAATTATATTTTTTATTTATTTCATATCTTACAATCCAAAAACCGTTATATAAATTAAATTTCAAGCAATATTTATTTAAAATTTATTATTTACTATAAAATTTCAAGCAGTTATTATTTAAATAATAATAATTTTTCAGAATTAAAAATTGAAAATTAAAATAATTATGAAAAAAAAGTTTAACTGTAAATCAATAATAAAAAAGTGTAACAGTAAGACTTAGATTTTAAGGATTTCTCAAACATATGGTAAGTAAAATATTTTATCTGGATATATTATTTTAAAGCACATAATTTATCGAAATAAGTTAAAAGTTGTTAAAAAAAGTCCCCTCGTCAAACAGACGAAATAATCCTATCAAATATTTATTTACAAAATTTATATATAATATAAATCAAATATTTTACCAAATAAACACTAGGTTTAAGAAGTTTTAGATCTCTAACAAAATATTTTAGATTTTAGTACTTAATGATGGTTTTAAAATTAACTATTTAATAAACTATAAAATTTATTTTAAATTTTGAAAAATATTTATTTCTACTTTATTCTTGTTAATATATTGACTTCTGTAATTGATGGTGGAATTTTTTTATCTCTTAATTTTTTATTATAATAATCAGTATATTTTCAAATATTGTTATAAGGAATAACAAAATAATGCATTTAAACTTTTAATACTCGAAATTGAGTGACAGATTTAAAATAACAAACAAACACGTGAATAACAGAACTCAAGCGGATAATATGAGATATTTAAATCAAAATATTTAATTATTATAAAATTAATTTTAAGTAAAATATTAAATATCCCAAAATAAAATGTGAAGAAAAAACTTTTATAAATATCCAAATTATGAATAACCACGTTATTTTTTAAAATAAGAGTAGCAAAACGATAAATACCACTAGATGAAAAGTATAAACTAAAATTAATCATACTAAATGCACTTAATAGGTGAAAGAAAAATGTGTAGTGATAGAATTAAGGAATCAAATTAAAACACCATAATATTTTTATAATTAAGATTAAAGTGGTGAAAATTGAATTATAATTATAAACCAACACTTTAAATAAATTCACTAATTACATTAAATCACAAAGCAAACATTATAAACTTAATAAAATACATAATAGAGTGAACACTTGTTTACATTATTAAAATCAATATATTTTCTCTAATTACATTAGTGAATTCCAAATCATGGTTGCAAAACATTGAAATTATTAAAAAATTTAAATTGATAGAAGATAAAATTATATAATATTATCATAGGCAAACCTTATTTTACTAAGTTAGATTTGTGAAATTGAGTTGAGTTTATTTTTTATTATCTTAATATGGTATATTAGTCATATAAAGTTTATTCTAATTGAGATTTGAAATTTTTATTGTTATTGAACTCTCCTCAATTATCATATTTGATGTCATAGCAATTAATGTGTGTTGTCTTCAAACATAAAGAGATGTATTAGATATTATATCTCAACTAAAAATAAAATAAAATTATGATATATAAATAGAATAAATATCACTTTACTAAGTTTATTTTATGATATTGAGTTATCCTTAAATTACATTATCTTAATACACTGTCATTACATGACATTATATTATATTATAGTAAATAAAAATGTACTAATAAAAATCCTCACTTGTCACAATTATTTCTATTAAAACACATGTTCAATGTATCAAATAATACAATTTAAATAATTAGTATCAATTTCATAACTATTTATACAATTATATCTATAATCATTTATTGCTTCATGATTTCTTATTTGTGTAGCATTATTGCCGCTACATGATCATTAGACGAGTAAAACAAATAAAGTATGTATTATAAATTGAATAAAAAAAAACTCATTATTTTAAAAATAATATCAAACAAAAAAACAAGTCAAAACAAGAAGTTCAAACAAATTTGGCACCATCACATGTAATAGAACCATGTCAAGGGAATAAAGAAAATATGAAATGAAAATCTTAGAAAAAAGGAATCGTCATAAATAACTCATACATTTTCCTAATACTCCATATACCCACTATTAATAAACATTCTTTCAAGATCTTTTAAAAATTATTTTTACCTATCCATAATCAAACCATCTCCTGGTTTTTGAAGAAAAAATAATTTATAAATTTAAAAGGATTTTATCACTAACAAAATGAGTAATGAAACCAAAAGTATACCAAAAAAACACAACAATTAAGATGAAATTGAATTAAACTTTTATAGGGATTGAACACTCACTTATAGTGATGCAAAACAATAACAAAAATAATGACAAAAACCATAATAATAATAATGAAATAATGATGATTATTGGGAAGAAACTGGAGCATCAAGCTGCTCTTATTTATTTTTCACTTTTCTTTGACTTCAAAAGCTTGAAAATAGTTCATAACATCTGATAGCATGCGACAATAAGCTACATGAGAATAATATATTGTGAATGACTTGGACATGGTTAGTTAGGCTTCTAAGATGTTTTTTTGTTAGTTTGTGGAGGTTTCTTGGGTGGCTCATGATTCAATTTAATTTTGACAGAAATTGTAAGTATAAAAGATTTCAAGGTCAGTGAATCTTAGACGGTGAAAGATGATAGTTATTGAGGTTAACTTTTTTTAGAAGCTCAAAATCGTAACCCAAAAATTGTTGAGAATTAAAAAAAAATAAAAAATCTTACACCCCTAAAAGTTGTATCAACCAAGCAACAAATATAATGATTCGTCTAACTTTCAAACCAAGAATTACAAAGAAAAAAATTTAACTTTCACTGTATCCAAACAGGGATCTATCACATGAAAAAAATATCATAGATGAAAATTTGAATGTCATAGATATAGGAGCTCTTTTTCATGACAAAAATGGAAACTCATGTAAGTTCCCCCTTCAACCCAAAAAAAGCAAGACAATGAGACTACAATAACTCCTTTGCCATATTGGTTCAAGATGTGAGTAAATAGAAGATAATCATCAATTGTTCTGTAGATCCAGGGAGACTTGGTTTGTTCCCATTTTGCAAGTTCATTGAATGACGATGGTACCCTCGCGTGTAAATATATTATATGAATATTACAGTACAATATAATAATAATAATAATAATAATAATAATAATAATAAAAATAAAAATAATAATAATAATAATAATAATAATAATAACATAAAAAAATAATGCAATTGCTGGTTGTGGAAAAGAATAGAAAGAAATAGCGGAAGGAGGTGGATCTGAAATCACATGGGACTCGCCCACAACGAGAAAACGTTGCTTTCTTTCTCCTTCGTTGGAAGAGAAGAGGAATAACAATAACCACTTCACACTGTTTCTCAGTTTAGTGATAGAGATAGAAAGTGGAGAGAGACAAAACTCACTCCATTGCGAATCGGAGCATGGCGGAGCTCCGCCACTCCTCTTCCCTCGGCAGCCGAGCCTCCAATTCTCCGATGAAGCGTGATGCCGCCGCCGTCGCCGCCGCCGGCGATTCCTCCCCTCTCATTCCCGACAGCCACCTAGCCGACGACGACGAGCACGATCGCCACTCGTCCAAGGAGCGGGACCGCCATGTCTGCTCCTTCTTCAACGACGACCCTAGGGTTTCGCCTCAACACTCCAGGATCTCTCTGTTTTTCACCTTCCTTCTTCTCCTCGTTGGCTTAGTATCCGTGTTCACAATCTTCCATAAACTCGTGAGTCCTCTCTCCCCGCGTTTTAAGATTCGCTAATAATGCATTGCGTCGTTTTTTCGCTTTTAGCGTGTGGAACACGAAATTTCTCATCTGTAATTTATACTGTTGTTTTGTTTATCTGGAATTGAATTAAATTAGCGTGGAATTTGTATGTGAAGTCAATAGATTGATCTTATTTTGATTTTGATTTGAGATGTTCAGCTATTGAGTTACTTCAGTTATGAGTAGCTGTACAACTAATGCGTGTATTTTTTTTTTCTCTTACGAAATGGAATAGTTCGGCTGTGCAGTCATATTTCTTACTCTTTGTTTTTGGCAAGTTCTTATAATTGAGTTCGTGTTAAATTTATTGTAGAATTCCCCTTACTTGTGTAAAAAGGACGGCATTACTCTTCATTGCCCACACGTAAGTTCTCATAAGGACCACTGCTTTGGTTTTCATTTCATTTCCTCCTTCTCTATTATTCAAAGACAATGGTGTTTTTTCTCTTATTGTGTCCTCTTTGGTATTGTTTTCAGGTTAAGGAATCGCCATCTCTTTGGGAAAATCCTTTCTCGTCCACGACATCTTGGAGGCCCTGTGCTGAGCGCCGGGACGGTGATTTATCAGGTTTCCATAGTTTTCTCTGCTCGTTATTATATGTATTTATTTAGCATCTCATCAGCATTGCAAGCCATGCCAAAACAGGGTATTAAGAAATTAAGTAATGACGGTATCTCTTCATCCAGAAACTGTGACAATTTAACATATTTTGCAGTTGCCAGTAGCACCAAATCAGAGCGATTATAATTTGTCTATCAGGACTGTGATGTTACCATATAGTTATCACTGCAATGCAGTGAATATACCCATTAAGAAGTTTCACCATTCTCTTATTCATTAAAAAAAGGAAAACTCTGCCAAATTCTTTAGTTTATTTTTTATTTTTTACTTTTAACAATGGGTTCTGATAAAGTGTTCTTCAAATTTTTTGTTTCATTCATTTCTTAATGTAATATTCCCCCTTCATCTCTGATATGTTACTTGGAATATGTTCATACCAGTGCTGTGTACGGTGTTCCTAGTATTACTGCTATTATTTACAGTACTTTTATACTTCCATGTAGAGCTTCCTCACGAAAATGAAACAAATGGCTATATATTCATCCATGCTGAGGGTGGTCTAAATCAGCAAAGAATTGCGGTATGAGATATGTTCTTTCATCATGATATTCTCTATCTTAGACTGTTTTTCTTTTCTGAAATTGACCTTGAATGTGACATTTTACTGTTTGCCTGTTTTTTCTTTCATAGTCATTGTTCTCTTGTCGACTGCCGCACTTTGGTTGGAGAATTTCCTTCCAATTGTAAACTATATGTGAACATAATGTTCTTCGAACTGTCTGATATAATTAGAAAGTAAAAGAATAAACTAAGAACAGTATTTTTTTTACATTTAAATTTCATGTTCCCTCTTTTGATAGAATCACCTAAGGAGACTGATTTACTTTGTTGAAGTGCCATCTCAATACTATACTATATCCAATTTGGTGCACTAGCAAATTGCAATGCCACTAGAATTTCTGTTCAAAATAGGTCTTCATGCAAAATGTTGCTGATTTCACTTTCTTGTTTCGCACATTGGAATGACAGTCTGTGGAAGGTTTAATAAAATTATCATATAATATTTATCTCAGTGATTTACTTTTCCAAATCTTTTAAAATGCAGATATGCAATGCAGTGGCTGTGGCCAAAATAATGAATGCCACTCTTATTTTGCCTGTTTTGAAGCAGGATCAGATTTGGAAAGACCAAACGTGAGATCTCTTGTCCAATTTTTTTCATGTTGTTTAGATAAGTTTATTAGGTTAAATTAATAATTTGGTTCCTGCAGTTTGACACCTTTTTTTGGTTAATCCTTACATGAAAAACTCTGCATTTTGGACCACATGAAAAATCATTTACACTTTAGACCTACTGTTTATCACTCTTTTATCATGGTTTTAATGGAACCCTAAGTTGCTAATGATGATCTTAGCAAAATACATTTGACAGAAAGTACAAGTCGTGGTTAACGAGTCATCTGTTAGTTCTTGCCTGGGCTAGTAGATTTTGAAGACGGACCTCCGTTCTAATCATGATGATGCAATTGATGATTTCAGGAAATTTGAAGACATTTTTGATGTGGATCACTTCATTGACTACCTTAAGTATGACGTTCGTATTGTACGTGATATCCCAAAATGGTTTACTGATAAATCAGAGCTATTTTCTAGCATAAGGTTTGATAGATTCCTGTATTTTTTATTAATCTTTCGAAAAATTAAATCTCTTTTTTTCCCTTAAAATTTAAACATGGAATAATATGTCCTCAACCACTCCTTTTTATTTTCTCTTTTTATTGATGTAATGATTAAAGTGCTGGGTTTTGTGACCACTGGCCAGATAGCATGAAAGTTATGAATTTGAAGTTAAGAGTTTCCGGTGATTTTTTATTTGAGTCTTTTGAAGATAAGAGACAGATACCAGATAGCATGAAATTGTGAATTTGAAGTTAGTTTCCCCTGATTAAGAGACAGATAAATATATTAAGAGCTAGTTAGCTTTTTGTTGGTTTTCTGTTTCATCCATAGACTAGCTATCTTTTGGTTTTGGCGGAATTGCTGGTTCTTATGAAAAATGATAATTATGAATTTAAATTACGTGTGAATTAAACATGTCCTAAACTGGTGATGATGTTTTTTGGGAGGGGGTTTTTATGGCTAGAGAAGACACAAACAATGTTCTGTCTAATTATTTATTCTTTCATGTTTCTATTAGCTTTGTGATATTGTTACCAACGATGTCAACCAAGATGTTTTTGATAGTTGGTGTTGGTATTGATGCCTTCTGTGATTCAATACACACTTGTGTTGACTAACAAAGCAAATGTATCTTGTCATTCAGACGGACTGTAAAAAACATTCCAAAATATGCACCAGCACAATTTTACATCGATAATGTTCTGCCCCGAATCAAGGAGAAGAAGATTATGGCTCTGAAACCGTTTGTTGACAGGCTGGGGTAGGCCAAGGATGATATATTTTCTATGCCTCTTTCGTGTATGTAATTGATTGTGTCATGATGTCTCAGTTCTTGTTTCAGATATGACAATGTTCCTCCTGAAATCAACAAGCTGAGATGTAGGGTTAATTATCATGCACTTAAATTTCTTCCGGATATAGAGCAGATGGCTGATTCACTGGCATCGAGAATGAGAAACCGAACTGGCAGTTCAAATCCTTATATGTATGTGACATTTGTGATCACAATCTTGATTGAGTTATGGGGGTTTTGTTCTAGTGTCCAAGTGATTTAAGCATTTTACTGTAAACAGGGCTTTGCATCTTAGATTTGAGAAAGGAATGGTGGGACTATCATTCTGTGATTTTGTGGGGACAAGAGAGGAGAAAGTCAAAATGGCAGAGTATAGAAAAAAGGAGTGGCCTCGACGGTTCAAGGTGGCCATCCTACTTTTTATCAAAACAACATGAGCTCTAAGAACCTTCAATTGGAGAATTTTGATCACATTGTCTTTGTTAAAAATGCAGAATGGTTCCCATCTGTGGCAATTAGCTCTGCAGAAGCGTAAGGAAGGACGGTGTCCTCTAGAGCCTGGAGAAGTGGCCGTTATTCTTCGGGCTATGGGTTATCCTAAGGAAACTCAAATTTACGTAGCTTCTGGCCAGGTGTATGGTGGACAGAACCGGATGGCTCCACTAAGAAATATGTTCCCTAATCTGGTAAGGCTTCTTCACCACCACAAATTATAGAAAACGGGCATGGTGATTCCTTGAAGTCCGGAAGTTTTTGAACCTTTGCCTTGCTTTGTTTGCTTTTGATGAAATGGACATTCATTATTATGTAGTGAATGAAGTGATGTCATGACATGGGATTCTAATGTCAGTTAAGGCTGTCAAGCAGTCGAGCTAATGATGCAATGTGCTCCTGCTCTATAGAAATTTATTTATCCTTTATAATATAGCAAATATAAGTCCTCTCTGAACGATATTCTCTTTAAGTTTTTCTAGGAAAGAAAAATAAGAAAAAAATAAATGCAACTTCATCTTGTCACAATTCATGTATGAAGTCCTTAGATTCTTTTGCAATGTGATTAATCTTTTCCCGACAACAGGTTACCAAGGAGGAGCTAGCAACCAAAGAGGAGTTAGATGGTTTCCGAAAGCATGTGACAAGCCTAGCAGCTCTTGACTTCTTAGTGTGCTTGAAGTCAGATGTATTTGTGATGACCCATGGAGGCAACTTTGCTAAGCTGATTATTGGCGCCCGTAGATACATGGGTCACCGTCTAAAGTCAATTAAGCCTGACAAAGGGCTAATGTCAAAATCTTTTGGGGATCCGTACATGGGCTGGGCTACTTTTGTAGAAGATGTTGTTGTTACTCACCAGACGCGGACGGGATTGCCAGAAGAGACTTTCCCTAACTATGACCTCTGGGAGAACCCTCTGACTCCATGCATGTGTAGAGCTTGATTACTGCAATTTTATCAACGACACTGGGACTTTATCAAGATGCAATTGGGAGAAATATGCCATTTAAGTTATGAATTCTATCTATCTCCAGGTTAAACGTGTGGGCTCCTGTCAATATAAGCTTTGAGGTATAGGAGGGGCAGTAAATAGAAATTTGAAGCAGAGATAATGGCTTGAAGGGAATGAGATTGGACTGTTGGTTATCATTTTAATGAACAGGTGGATTTTGTCTTTTCATCTAACATGTAGCAATTCCCTGATCGCTTTTCTTCTTCCAGGAAAAAAATGATTATTTTTTGTACCAAAAAAATGTGCAAATCATTAATGAATTACATTACTAGGTATTTGTGATTTTACGATGCATTGACAGCAAAATGTGAGGGTCAGGGTGATAAAGGCTTTTCATGATTGAGTAGGAGGATTTGGCTCCTTAAAAGTGCAGCGTGTAATTAAAGATGCTATACAAATTTTAAACTTTTTATTTTCTAAATAACTGGTTATTATTTTCACTTCATCTCTTAATAGAGGAGCTAAAAGGTATGAAGTATGTTCATCACGAGAAAACTTAGGGATCAGATCCTTCAGTCGCTCGTGAAGAAAAATGGTGTTCTATTCAGGAACTAAATGCTAACGTAAGCAGGCGATAGCCATTGCAGGTTATTGTCATGATAGTAGGCTAGTTGAGGTGTTTTCTAGAGCCAGTGGTTGGAAACTGGAAAACAGTAAATGGTTGTCTGATAGTTGAATTTGGATTCTTTTCTTTCTCCGGCCTTTCATGTTACATTGGATTTGATGTATTCTATACAGTAAAAGAGGTAACAGAAAATAACAACACGTGTATGGAAAACAACTTTGAAGTATGAATGAGAAAACTTTAAATGGTGAGATGGCAAACAATGCATATTATATATTGCTGTGCGTTTATAGTCTGAATCTGGATTGAAGAGAGCGTAACCATACCAAAATGAAAGGGTCGTTTCTGAATGTTCCAAGTTGCGCCTGCCCACCCTTCATGGAACCTGCAAAACCGCAGGTGCGAAACCAACCTCATTCATCGTTCCCATAAAGAAGGGGTACAATCGTTTTTTATTGACCATGCCAAAAAGAGAATAAAGACGTTGTAGTTATGGAAATGCGTATGCAAGCACAACCATCTTTGATTACTTTGGCATTAACCTCGTCAATGAAACGTGAGGGATACAACTTATAAGTCACTATTTTGTCCATATATGCATGCTTTTTCTCTTCATCTTTATCTTTTTCCTTCAATTTAACAGTATTATTCATAAAATTTAAACATCAATGAAAGACTCTTTAATATTTTATATATTAAGATAAATAACCTATTTTAGAAACAATTGTTAGCTTTTAATGAGCATGTCAAAGACATCAATAATAGTTTCCCAAGTCCCAATTAACGAACTAAAATAGTGGATATAAACTCCGTTGAACTTTGTGACGAAACAGGGGCACCGGCAAAAGCAACCATGAAGTGTTTCTCCTTATCCTGCATCTCTCTTTTTATTTTCCTTTGTCTACGTTTTGAGAGGTATATCAGAACGACCTCATCTTACTCTTTTGCAATAGTTAAGTAATTGCGTGTTTCACTTGCATGTATCCTTTCGGAACCCTCTCCACATTGGAAGATAAGTCTGATCAGCAATCGCATCGCTCATCTCATGCTTTCTTGTTGATTGCAAAATTTTATTCAAAACCCATAAACTTTTTGCGCTGTTTCTTAAAAGCTTGTTCTCGCTAGTTGCTTTTGAAGTCCAAATATAGTATTTCATCACAGCTGCTTTGTATGTAGTTTACATTTATGGCTATCATATCTCTGTGATAAATTTAAAATCAGCATCTGAATTTCACTTTGGCCCAAGCCACTTTTCCTGCGTGAAGTCAAACTAGGTTCCAGCATTTATGTTGATTAGCATGAATAGTTTCTTTAATTATTGTAAACAAGCTTCAATTTGGAACTGTGTGTGTGGAATAAGTTTTAAATTTACTAGCAGGCTTCACTTTTGTTCTAACTAATTTCAGAAAGTAGTAATGATGACTGGATTAAATTGAATCCTAATTTGCACAATCATGTCCTAGTGCAATCTCTGGATGTCTTAATTTTTGTGAACTTGTTTTGTCATGTCTAACATCGTTATTTCAGTGTGTGGACTCAGAATGTATCCCAGAGTGACCGACAGGAAGCTAGCATTCCACCAAGAGGTTGGAACTCCTATGATTCCTTTTCCTGGACAATATCTGAAGAAGAATTCTTACAGAGTGCTGAAGTAGTTTCTAAGCGTCTCCATGATCATGGATATGAGGTATAGTTTCTGTGAGGAATCATATCTTGTGAATGAGTTTGAATATGCTAGTAGTACTTTCGCTAGATGTGGATATGATAACTTTTTTTTCAAACCTTTGTAGTACGTTGTGGTGGATTACCTCTGGTATAGAAGGAAAGTTGAGGGTGCTCATCATGATTCTCTTGGATTTGATGTAATTGATGAATGGGGGAGGATGCTTCCTGATCCAGGAAGGTGGCCTTCTTCTGAAAATGGGAAAGGGTTTGCTGAAGTAGCTAATCGAGTACATGGCTTGGGTTTAAAATTTGGGATTCATGTCATGAGAGGGATTAGCACACAAGCAGTAAACGCGAACACCCCTATCCTTGATGCAAAAACGGTATTGCTTTGTATTTATGCCATAATTTAACTATATTTCTTGCTTCCTTAAGGACAGAAATCAGTCGTAATGGATGCACCATGTAAGGCATTTTATCTGAAATATAACATGACAAAGCAGGAACCGAGGATGTTGTGTACATTAAACTAAAGTTTGTCATTGATTTCTTTCAATTTCTTAGGGAGGTGCTTATCAGGAATCTGGTCGAGTGTGGTATGCAAGAGACATAGCAATCCCAGAAAGGGCTTGTGCATGGATGCCTCACGGTTTCATGAGTGTGAATACAAAGTTGGGAGCAGGGAAAGCTTTTGTGAGATCCCTTTATGAGCAGTACGCTTCATGGGAAGTTGATTTTGGTAATTGGACTACTATTTGACATTCTATTTTTATAATGCTGTATCACAACAAATTCATGTCATTGACTGAAAGTGAAGCATTTGTATTTATTTTAGGTACAATAGTTGTATTTTTTTTTTTTTTGTTAAGACTATTGTTGACACTTCATTAGGTAGGCTAGGTGTTTAATGGTCTCATAAACTTCAATTAATATTTTTATATCATATCACTGTAGATTGCCTATGTGTTCATATTTTAATTCAGGGGTTATGCTGAAGTAAGAAACCAACGAAAGTACTAAAACTATAGCATGTAATTCAGTGGTTATGCCTTTCACTAGCGGCTATTTTAACAGCTTTTCTACTTTCCATGCAGTGAAACATGACTGTGTATTCGGTGATGACTTTGATTTGAATGAAATAAGCTATGTGTCTGAGGTATTCTGGAGTTCTCCTGTCCTCCTACCCTCCGTCCCTCTTATTCTCATATGAAAATTGAGATTGGTAATATCATGGAAGATCCTTTGGAAGCTACTAATTACGTGTCATTCCATCCAGGTTCTCAAGGAGTTTGATCGCCCCATTGTATATTCTTTGTCTCCTGGAACTAGTGTGACACCAGCCATGGCCAAGGATGTTAGTGGACTGGTCAATATGTACCGTATAACAGGAGATGACTGGGATACATGGGAGGATGTCAAATATCATTTTGATATTGCAAGGTGGTTACATCGTTATATTTTACTTCAACACATTTGCATCTGTCTTCAGAGTACCTTGCTATTATTTTATTTCTGAATCCCTGATCTGTAATTCCATTTTACATAGTATAAATTTACTTGTTTGATTCTATCAGGGATTTCTCAAATACCAATATGATAGGAACAAAAGGTTTAATGGGGAAATCCTGGCCTGATTTGGACATGCTACCCTTTGGATGGCTAACTGATCCTGGTAATGAGGCTGGGATGCTACTTTTTCTCTTTCCTGTATGAATGTCGTGACCCTTGTACTTTTAATCAGTTAGCTATCGACAACGTGGTTATTAACCGAATTACTTCAGTTTTCATTATATATATACACACACATACATACATACATACATACATATACATACATGTATATTTTCACTTTATATGACGAGGACATTGTTCACTGAAACTGTTAGATTAGAAAACTTAAAAGATGTTCTGTAATCTCATCGTGGAAAATTGCCACAAGCTGTTTAAATTTAGACTCACGGGAAAACGGATTATGACACTGCATTTTCACTTTTTCTTTGTTTTTGGAAGGTTCAAATGAAGGTCCACATAGGTTTAGTTACCTCAATCCCGAAGAAAAGAAGACACAGGTATTCCTAAACGCACACAGCTAAGTTTTTTTCTGATATACTCATGTGTTAACTTTAATTTGCTTACAACTGTGTATGCATTATCAATAGACTGAGTGAATGTTTATCCCTCAGATGACTCTTTGGTCTATGGCAAAGTCTCCCCTTATGTATGGTGGGGATGTTCGGAAGATTGATCCTAGCACATATGATATTATCACAAATCCTACCCTTCTTGAGATTAATTCTTTTAGCTCAAATAATATGGAGGTATGTGAGCCACCTAAATTTTTTGGGGTGGAGGGAATAATATTTTTATCAAATTAGTATCGTATTTATTTTGCCGCATTGGCAGTTTCCTTATATCACAGGTGTGAAGAGTGAAGATCAGGATCTTAGTATGAGAAGAAGTGACAGAGAAATAAAAACAACTTTCATCCATTCATTAGGCCTCACAAGGTGCACCGAGTCAAAGGCAAGGGGTTGGGCTAGTGAAAGCCTTAACCAATATCTTGAAAGAATATGTTGGAAAAGGAGTTTAGGAAACAAGCATCTTGCCCCCTTCTGTGTGCACAAAAGAGAACTTTACTTCCCATTGTAATCTTGCTTATCTTTCTATTTTAAATTTTTCCTAACTCTGATGTGAATAATAATGTTGTTAACAGAATTTGGTGCTTGGATACTGATACAGATATCAAGTGAGTATGTATCAAGAGTATTATCACGGGAAACATCATTTAGTTGCAACAAGCAGAATAAAATTTTGCTTGGATGCTTCTCCGAAACGCAAGCTCACTTCTAAAGAGTTCAAGAGAGGGACATTTTCTCCCTGCAGGTGGGATTCAAATCAGGTATGTTTAATCTATCTTTAGGCTTTGCAAGGGTGCATGTAGCCCCAGTGTGTAGTTTTTGTAATCTTGTGTGGGGTTTATTCAATTCAAAGATAATCTTGCTTCTGTTGTGCACACCGCTTTTATTCCAATCTGAATATTACTTTCGCAAGTTTTTTTTACGTGAAATAACTTTTAGATATGCATTTTTTACATATATATTTTTTGTGTATTCTGTTAGAAATTGATTTTTGAGTCTTTAACAGATGTGGGAATTGAATCCTAATGGGACCCTGGTCAATAGCTATTCTGGCTTGTGTGCAACAGTGGAGTCTAGCGAAGGTGAAATTTTGTAAATACATACCACTTTCTAGAATGATATTTGATTCATGCAGTTGTTGAGTTTTTCTTGTTTTTTTCCTCTGATTTAATATTCACGATGCAAGTTGCTCATTCTTGCAGATACTATTAATTCTGGTGGCTTGCGCTCTTGGATAGCTACAGGAAGAAAAGGTCTGTTTAACAAAAGATACAGATAAATTTTGATTGTTTTCTTTCTGCAACTTCGTCCAAACATCAGACAGAAATTACTGATCGTGGGGATTTATGCACTTAAGAAAATAAATCAATATTTGGTTCAATTTTAGAGGGAATAAATCATCTGAACCAATTGAAATTGATTGATCTGGTTTTATTCGAATTCAGAAAAAAAGATATCAAAAAATCAAAACCAACCCCAACTAGAAAGAGAATGAAATGGTTGAGACCATTGGGTTGTCAATATCACAAGCAATGAGATATTAAATAATGGTATTTTAATCTAAATAACATTATTCCATATATCCATCAAACATTGTACAGTAACATTAATAGATATGGAACACAGGTAAAATGGAGGTAGTATGAAAGAAAAAACATAAATCTATAGTAAAAAAGTTAATAAAAATCCCTGAAATTACTATTGCAATTGGAGTATATTTGTTAATGGGAGAAAAAAAAACTATCAAATCCAAGATAAATGAGTATACAAATAAAGAAATTGGTTAGGTTTGAATTGGATTCAATTGTTGGGAGATAAAAATCAATTAAATTGTGTTCAATTGGACAAGCTTAACGGCTTGATCATCCAATTCAACGATCACTTAATAATGGGCGTAGTACATGTAAAGATGTCCATGAAATTTAGCCAAACTACATTTATGTATATTTGCCAGACACTGGTTGAGTTTGAACAGGTAGCATGTCACATTAAAGAATTCTTTGGAGTTATTCTGCTCTAACTCTTAGAATTGTATATCTGTGCAGGAGAAGTCTATATTGCTTTCTTCAATCTAAGTGAACAGAAGACACTAATATCTGCACAGGCATCTGACCTGGCTAAGTTACTTCCTGAAAGAGACTTCACTTCTTGTGAGGGCAGTGAAGTGTGGAGTGGAAATGCTGTAGAAATAACTGATGGGACGTTATCAGCAGCAGTGGAAATGCATGGAAGTGCGCTAATTGTTCTGAATTGCAACAGGTCCCTGAAGTAGATAAACGGCATTTCACTGGCTAGCTTAGTCTTTTCCTATTCTATTCCACTCCCTATCTGTAAAATATGAAAGCAAAATGTGGTTTCTTACACACAAGTGGATGATGATTGCTGCATAGAGGGTGCTGAGGAAAAACACATTCCATTTGTTAAATTAAAATAAGGGTTAGTGATTTTCCTAATAAGCACCCACTAAGTGTGGTGACTGGAAGGTGGAGGAAGTACCAAATAGCTCTACACTGAAGTAACCTATTTTGCATACTTCAAAAAGCAAAGAGTGAATCCTTTATTTTAATTCTTCAAATCAACACATGGATTAATTTTGCTACAAAGACTAAAAAATAACTTTAATTCTTGTTTTTAGCTACAAGCATGATGATTTGGGGTAGTCTCTCTTTGATTTGAGCTTTCTAGTTTCTTTATTTTTTTTATTCAAACAAACAAACATCTTCAGTTTTATGGTAAAAAATTTGTATTGGTTTTCAGCAATTAATTATACTTTTGGTTCTGAAGAATACTTTTGTCTCTATATTTGTTATTGTTTTTCATAGTGATCATTACATTTTTCTAATAATTATATAGTCATTTGACATTTTCGGTGAGTAAATTATATTAATAAACTTTTTGAAGTTTCATAAAATTATATAATTTTTTTCTTGTATTTATACTAACCCTTTTAAATATAATTTTTTTCTTGTTGATTATATTAATTTTTAACTGTTTAAAAATATTAAATCAGATTTTCCTATAAAATAAATGTTATTGTAATATTAAGAAGATTGATGACAAAGTGTAATTTTTTTTCCTTTTTTATGATTATATGAACAAATCAATTCAATGACATCATTCACCCATTAGGTGAAACATAAATCATCCTAAGAAATGGCAAAATTGTAAAGCTAATTAATAAAAAAATGTCTTGGGGTTTACTTGAGTCACACTCTCTTTCTTCTCCTTTGCTTGCTTTTTCATCCCCTCAGAAAAAGCCTCTTTGTAATTTAAAAAATATAAATCAACTTTTTCATTGAAAAATTAGTATATACACACTAAAACGCATTTGACTACATCTAGATAGATTTTCTTTGTTAAAGTGAAGTACTTGATATTTTATTCAAAAAAACTGACGAAAGCCCTTGCATCATGAGCAAGATTTAAGAGGATTAAATAATTTGATATGGATTATCCTAAGTCAAGTACATGAATCTAAAGACCAATCTTGCTAAAATCACATATTTTACTGCCGACTCTTCATATGAAAGGAATGAAAAAATTGGCTTTTGGTTCTAAACATGTTTCATGCGAAGAGACATCTAAATAGCTTTGATGATGGTATAGTTTTTTCTTAAAAGTGTAAGAAACCTAACATATTTTTTGCCCAAAAAAGCTAACACTGTTAGACTATTAAATATTATTTTAATAATTCTTTTTAAGTGGTATCAATTATTTCATGAGTGAATATGGTGAATTAAATCATAATCAAATCAAGGGTTAGACTATTACGTTTTTAATTAAAAATAATTGCATATTCATTATTAGTTATAGTTAAACATTAACTCAATTCAACTATTGATATCTTCTTATAAGATAATGGTGAGTGCTAATCCAACACCTTTCACTTCCAAAACATAACTTTTCCTAAATATTTTAAAAATCAAATCAAGAAATCTTTAAAAATGTTTGCGGCTTGTTTTATTTAACTTGTGCTCAAGTTATAGCTAAACGAGAATGCAATAATAAAATATCTACTATACAACATGACTTGATAAAAAGCATATTATTTGATGTGTTAATAGACAGAAATTTAATGAGTTAAAATTATCTTATACAAGAAATTAAATACAATATGCACCATCCTTTTAGATCCATGAATATTTTTATTAAGAAAAAATATTTATATACAAAATAGTCAAGTAAATGTAATTTCCGAATCAAATAGAAATAGTAACAGGGTGAGATAAATAGAAACAAAAATACATTTAATGTCTTCAAAATATAAAATATGTTAAATTCTTACTATAGAGGAATTGATAAATATATAGTTACCATGTACTAGTCATACATAACAAATGTTATAAGAGCATATTTTCATAGGTTTAAGGAGAATTTAAAATTATTCAATTAGAAATCAACCTGTTATAGTGACTTTCAAATGAGTATTATTATTTTTTTTTCTATAAATATTTTGTAGAGTGTATTAGTTATGTACATATATAATACTTTTAGTTTTTTTTTTTCCTTTGAATTTATACATATTATATTTGAAAATATGTGAAGTATATATATATATATATATATATATATATATATTATTAATTTTTTAAGAACATATTTTTTTATTGGTAAACACATAAAGTTATATTTAGATTAAAATTGCATCTGTTAAAAAATAAACATAACCTCTAAAAGAGGTATATTTAGATAAAATTTGATAGTTTAAAACATTTGATGTTACGAATCAACAAATAAAATAATATTCTTAAATAATTTAAAAATATTAATAGTAAAAATGATTAAATTTACTATGGAAGAGGGATATTTGGAAAAGTGAGATATAGAAGAATTGGCGGGTTAAAGAATTGGGCTCCGCAAAACTTTTATTGTGTCTCTCTGAATTCTCAGCCTCTTACCTTTCTCTTCTCTTCTCTTCCCTTCCATTTCCATTTCTTTCTCCCCTCATCTGCAACAATGGCAAATCAATAAATAATATTTTTTAAATTAAAAAGATGGTTTCTTCAACTACCCTTTTCACCCTTCCATCACCACCATCTTCTTCTTCCTCTTCTTCCTTCAATAATTCCCCTCTTTTTCCAAAACCTATCACCTTCACTCCTTCCAAATCCAACGCCATTAACGCCATATGCACCAAACCCAAACTCGGATCCAACGTCGCCGACAAGCTTAACAACCTCGCCTCCGAGTTCACCTCGCTCTCCCAACCCATCGACCGCGTCAAACGCCTTCTCCACTACGCCTCCTTCCTCCCGCCCTTCCTCGACGCCGACCGGGTCCCGGCCAACCGCGTCGGCGGCTGCACCACCCAGGTGTGGGTGGTGGCGGAGATGGACGAGCGGCGGAGGATGCGGTTCCGCGCCGACAGCGACTCGGAGATTTCGAAAGGGTTCTGCTGGTGTCTGGTCTGGATGCTCGACGGCGCACAACCCGAGGAGGTGCTCATGGTCGACAGGGAAGATTTGGCCGACATCAATGTCGGATTAGGGATGAGTCTCAAGGCCCACTCACGGACCAACACGTGGCACAACGTCTTGTTCACCATGCAAACTGCCGCTAAAAATTTGCTCTGAGTTCATTTTTTTCCCTCTCACAACAATCACGTAAATTTTGTAACAATAGTTTTTCCTTTCTCTTCAATTTTTCTTGGTTTCGTCATATGTTTGATTACAGCATGCAAATTCCTTTCTTTTGGGATATGCTGCACATATCAACTCCTTGTTCCTTGTGCACCTTTTTTGGAATCTTAGTATTTTTATTATGCTGCTACTTTTTTTGTTGTTTTTCATTATTATCTTCTCCTGATTTTGTGATATTGCCAAAGATTACCTTTATATGGTTTGCACTAACAGATGCTTGAAAAAACTGAATATTCCATGGCTGACTTTTTCTTAAAGCATTGATGATGATAACAAGGGAGTGAGAAGTGTTGGCATGTTGTGATTTACGTGTACATGTGATGGTATTACGATTATGATAGGTTCATCAATGGTTGGTGAAGAACAAATATGCAGATGATGATATATTTGATGCACACATATGAATTTGGAGGTATCCTTTTTTAATTCATTTTCTTCCTACCACTTCTTGTTTTTTTGGTGAATACAAATTTGCTAATGCTTGTGCTGTGCCAATAAAATAACAAAAAATTCTTCTTTGCTTAAGTGTGTGTGATGTGATCCTTAGATATTTTAAGGCATGTTATGTTACTGTAACATAAAACTTATATGTACCTGTTGAGAGTAATATTTTACAATTAAATTTAAAATTTTATCTTAGTATATACATGATATTAATCATATTCAATATTGAATTTAATTTAAGATGATTATTGAATAGTATGTAAATATTGTCCACTACGAAATGCCTAGGCATGTCATTGTTTCTTTCTGTCTTTTATCAAAATTTCTTCTTCTTCGGCTGGTTTTTCTGCATCTTTGGTGGTTTTGTCAATTTGCCTTGTGATGCACGATTTTGTCACATCACAGCTCAACTGATTCTAAGAAATTATTAGGTAAATTTTAACATAATCCATATGACAAAGTTTAAAAAAAAAATAATTTATTTAAGAAGTAGATAGACTTTATATCTTAAAAAAAATAACATTATTTATCTTCAAAATAAATAAAGTATAAACACATAAAAAGATCTGCTTATTTTATTAAAAAGACTTTTTCCTAGTATTGGTTTTAGTTCTCTAAAGTTTTTCCTTGTATATTCCAGAGGGATTAGCTTAAGAGTTTTGATTAAGGTTAATCTGGGATTTAACCTCCCTAATCTATCATCCAGTTATATATTGGATTGGTTTGAATAGTTAGTATAAGAGAAGGGAAGCAGAAAAGTCAAAACACACATCTGGTCCATGGATAAGGTGTTGTGGTCAAATCTGGATTCTGACTTCATTATCTTTTCTCTTATCATAATAGAAATTAGCAGGTACAACTACACATGATAAACCTATGGAAAAATATTTCATTAGGAGTTCCCCTCCCAAAGAAGATTTTGCTGTGTTCTAGAATACGTTGGAAACTGTGTGATTGCCAAATGTTTTAAAGTTAAGATTTTCTTTTATCTATAGGGACTTTTATGGAGAATCAGATAGTTATTTGGCCTGTTGTTGATTGAATAATTTAATCCTTAAAAATATGCAATAAATACAGCAATGGATTGAATTTAAGATAATTAATATTCTGGTTCTCAATGTATAAATCAACAATAATTTGTTAAGAATTATTTATCAATAAGTTGAGATATTAAGAATTATTTTCACACTAGATTATATTTGTTGAGAACTGGTTTGATATAGAAACTAATTGATCGTTTGGATGTAGAATAAGACGTGATTGTAACATTCTTTTACAACGAAAATTAACTTTTATTCATTACACATTTCAATTAAAGTTTACACCAGCAAGTTTTAATTAAAATGATTCTAAAAGACAGCGACTTTGATTATACTATTCTGACTATTCTGACTATTCTGACTTACGAGCATTTGATAAAATGAAATTTATACTAATCAAAACTACCAAAACTACTTTCAGATTTATTCATCGGATATAGTATTAAGTTTCAAATATAGCAGAAAATACAGGTAATAAGTGAAATGAAATTAAAAAAATTAAGAGAGAGAAATAATAAAAAGTTCAATATGCCTTTATTTGATTTGATTTTTCTTATGGTAAAACGCGAAAGCCTATTTCATTTTGTAATGGTTTCTTCTTTCACTTTGATGAGTGTGTAAAAAATAAATTTATCGCTCTTATTGGACCTCTTGTTACCATCACTGCTTGCTGCCTTGACTTTTTGCTTTTGCTACCATGACCTCATGTATTGTATAGTTATTAGTGGAAGAAATATCTGAATTCTACTAATTTATAATACAATATGAATTTTCAGATTATATATTTTAAAAGATAAAATTGACTTTCAAATTATTATTTAGAATTATATAATTCAATATATATTTTTAAGTTTCAGATTGCATTTGATTAGTTTAGTTTGTGAATTGTTAAAAAAAAAAAAACTTTAAAATTGAAGGATCAGTTGGGAATTTTAATATTTCTGAGGTTGTGAAAGAAAAGCACCGGGTGCAGAAAGAAATTTTCTACTATGAAAATAGAGGCAAAACTAACCTAAGGTAAACCGTTCTGAAGCTAAAAGAGCCCATAAAATGTGTTCCATTCCACACTTGAGTTGGAAAGTAACTTTTAAATTTAGAAAAAGTTTTCATTTTAGAAAAAAAAAACATTTATAAGTAATTGATATTTAGAATAAAAATGGATGATATTTTTGTAGGTAATCTGACCTCAACTTAATATAAGACAGTATTATGAAAGGATCGTTTTTAGAAATCTTCTTTATATTTATTCACCGGTAATTTAATTTTAACTTTTTTGTATTTTAAAATTTTTTGAGGAAGATGTTTGTGAAACATATCCAAATTTTTGTTCCAGTCAAATGTTTGGCAGAACAATGTTGTGACAGAAACAAAACAAATGATGTTGAAAAAATGAAAAACGACTCCACTGGGGATCGAACCCAGAATCTCTGGTTCCGTAGACCAGCGCCTTATCCATTGGGCCATGGAGTCTTGATGTTAGAGGTTTCTAACATATATTTCAAATTTTAAAAGTAAATGATTTTTTGAAGTTAAAAGCTGTTAGTTCTGTGCTGTTTTAAAATGAAACCAATAGTGTTTGATGGCTAAGGGGCTGAAGTAATATAATTTTTTAAATACTTGCAATTTTAATTTTTATGATAGAAAAAGTAGATTATGGTAATTTCTTTGACTATTCTTTATTAATTATTTCTTAATTAGTTTGGCTCTTCAATTTGAATATTAATTACTGTTATGCCTAACTATGCAACTGATTTGAATTTGTTGTTCTTGGTCACTATTTCAAGTCATTCAATAACTTGGTCCCCTCTCTATGTATTGAGTTCTTGGGCATCAATGAAAATGGTGACTTTAAAGAATGTGTACTATGGTGGAACCACACAAAGTACTTGGTTGTTACCAGCTATTTACCTGTCATAAAGTTTGCTTACATTCCAGTATTAGATTTCACTCAACCATTTATCAAAGTGTGAATAAATAAAGTGATGATACTTTTTAATTTACTTTTTACCATTATAAAATTTCAAGATTTTGTTATCATAAATGAAGGTATGGATGAGCTTTTGTGTGGTGAAATGTTGCATGGAGCTTAGCTTTATGATGTTGGTTTGGTAGGTTTTTTGATGTGCTAGGGTTATCACCAAAACACACACCTAAATTAAAGCAATCTTCTGATGAGAACAAAACAACAAACGATGGATTACATGAATTGGTCCCTTTCAAATTATCACTTGTCACTATACAAAAGGAACAAAATATCAAATTAAATTTCACTAATTATTTATTCACTTTCACAAAATCGTATAACTATTTTTTATCTTCTACTTCTCTCTCTCTTTAATTATTCTAAAAATATCATATCAACGTTTTTTTTAATATTACATAAAGTTAGTCAACCATCCCTTTTATAATTTAATTTAAATTCAGATCAATATAATTTAAATATTATATTAATACTTCTCTTTCTCTCTCTTTTTATTTATCTATATATATATATATATATATATATATATATATATATATTATAATATTAAATTACCGTTTAATATAAATAGATCGTAGTTTTAGTTAATATGTAAACATATTACGGTCAACAAAAATTTGTACGTTAAGGTAATATAGTATTTTTGTTATGAAGTTATCATTTCGTATAAAGTATATATAAAAAGGTAATATAGACAAATTCTTCTTCAAAATAAGTATGCTACTAAGATTTTTGCTATTATTATTCTAAATTACAATATAAGACAATTTAATTTAAGTTTATTTTAATCTAGTTTAAATATAACTAATGTTGATATTAAAACTTTTTGACATTTTACTTCTAAATTAACATTGAGTATATATATATTAAGGATGAATCTCATATATATTTTTTATTTAGTTTGTCCTTTCAATTTTAAATAAAATAATTTGTTTAAGTATAATTTGTGTGGACTATAAATAAAAGTGAATTGTATGTTAAGAGATGTGAGGTTCAATTAATATGAAATGATATTACAATTAATATGATTGACGGGTAAGCTAACAATAAGTCTTAAAAAAATTAATTAAGAAAAAAATTAAACAATAAAGATTCGATTAAAAAAATAAAAAATATTAAATAGTCAAAGAATTTTTTTAATAAGAACTCAATTAAAAAAATAATTTTATAAAATACTTAAAAAAATTAATTAAATTTTCAGTTTTAGCAATGTTTATTGTAAGATATCAAATGCCATATGCAAAACAATAGATGTAGTATATCTGTTAATAATTCTCAAAAATTTGTCATTGCGTAAAAGTGAAAATGGCGAAGAAATTGTAATATGAAAATGTTATAATCAGTCCATTTTTACAAATTGTTTTTGAATTGATTATAATTTGAATAATATATAATTAAATCAAACAAGGTGTTTGCTTTTTATATTATCTTTTATTTGTGTTTTTTAATATAAAATATTTTATGAATTGTTCCGTAATCTTTATTTAATTGATTTGTATTTTTATTAGTTTATCTTTTCAAGTAAGTAAAAATTTTGTGATAAAAAAATAACACGTTCTTATAAAATATTTATAGACTATAATTTCTATTATCTCATATAAATAAAAATGTGGACACAAAAGACGATTACATAATATAATTGATGCCAAGTAATTCTTTAAATTTTCAAATAAATTATATTTCACACTTGTTATCGCTTATCCAAATATTTGTATATTTATTTTTTCTATTCTTTTTATAGAATCTGTTAAAGCTACTCCGAATAGTTGGATTATCCTGGTAAACTATAATAGTTATCTTGAACAATAACGTTTTTAATGGTAATTATTAAACAATAATAATATTTAATCGTAGCTATTTTTCGAAAACAACCTTTTCATATTTTTTCATTTTTCATTATCACTTTAAATATATTTTATTTTTTATTTGAATATTTCAGTAATTTTCAAAAGAAACTACACACGAATAAAATAATACTGTACCACAGAGTAAATGCTTTAGTAATATAGAATAAGTATTTAGTCAGAAGAGTACGCACTGTAAAATAGTAATTGTTTTGAAAGGACACAGATATAGATTAAATATGAATGTACGAAAACACCCTTACCTCAAGACGTTCTTACCAATTAAGAATGTTGAAAATAAAAAAAAAAATTAATAAGAAAAGAAAATCCAATAATAAACTATTTACACCTTGGTAACGAATAAATCTAAACAACTCTCCTTAACAAACATTCTTTTCGGTTAAAATAACAAACATTCTTAAATTTTTAAAGATGGATTGTAACATAAAAAATGAAAAGAATTTAAAAGTCCAGGGTGGTCTTTGCCTTGTTTGGTCACAACACATGGCAGTCCCTGTGAAACAGAAACAGCCTCACGGAATTCATTAACTTATTCATTCCAACTTAATCTTAATCTATGCCTAAACCAATTAACCAAACACACCCCATAAATAACATCACTTTTTATTTATTTATTTATTTGGTGCTTCTTATCTTTTACACCAACACAGCACCTCACAAACCATCTTAATTTTATTTGATTTGAAATTTCAAAATACAAAATCACCAATCACAATCTATGTTTTCTTTCTCTCTCCACAAAAATTAATTTTTCTATCATCAAGTAGAAGAAGAGCAAGGGAACTCAAAACCCAAAACCCAAAAGGGGTGCAAAATACAGGACCATGTCCCTGTCCCTCCATGCTGTTTAAACTCTAAAGATCTTGTTTGGTAGTGCTATAAACCCAAACCAGAGAGAGGGAAGAAGATTCCATTGTTCATTTATTTCTATATACGTGTCTGCCTCTAAAAAATTCTTTCTTTTTTCGTTCTATAATATCCACCTTCGTTTTCGATCATCACCATCAAACTCCTCGCATTTGGGGTGTTTCTTTTTTCTGCTTTTTACCAGAGAAGCTTCCAAATTTGCCCAGATCTTCGACTTGTGTTATTGGTAAGTTTTTGTTTTCTCTTGTTTATTGTCTTTGCTGTTGCAGAATCCATGAACTAAAAGTTGGAAGCTTCAATTAGTGGGATTGAATTTCCCGAAAACATGACCCCATGTAACGTTTTCCCCTTTTTCCCTTCTTTTCTGAAAGAAAGATTAAAAAAAATGATAAATTTAGGATCATGGGTTGTAGCATACAATAAAGTTTAAGTTTGGAGATGAAGAAGCTGCTGAATGATTTATGAATTCAGTTTATGTTGCTGGCACAATCATTGCGTCTTTATCACGCTGGAGAATTGTGCCTGTTTAAAAGTTTATAATCAGTTTCCTCAAGAGAGGTAATCCTTATGTTACTAAAAAAATAAAATAATTCACATATAGTAAGTTTTATATTTTCTCTTTCCTTTTTCTTCTTACCTTTTGTTTGAATGTTTTAATGGCAGTTTCTATATTCACATAGGAACTGCCGCATGGTTTTGCAATTGTTTGGCCACTAAGTTGGGGGTCATTATCCTCTTTATTGGTCTGTGTAATCCGTATCATCTTCTGTCAAAGATATCACATGAGTTGTCCTACCTAACTGAGTTAATTTCGGAGGCTATTGATGGAAAGGCACATGCTTTTCTCGCTTATGGTTCAATATAACTTGGTGTATTTCTTCCATGACTGTTTGCTAAATTTGGTTTCTTTGCTTTTGCTTCTTGGCAAGTTCTAGTAAACTAACCCACAGTGCCTTGTAGAGGTGGTCTTGCTTCCATAGCTGCCATTTTATTGATATGGTTGAAAACTTCAACCAAATGGAGCTATGATACGCGGCCATGCTTCTTGGTTTGTGGAACAACTTCATGAATAGGAGTAAAGTAATAGTACGTGTGAATGCCACTGGTGTGTTGGGGATTTGAGGTCATATTGTATACTTTGTATTCCAATTTATACAAACTTTTTCTGTCATAAAACAGTTATCCCTTGTGTTGTCTTGAAATTAGAATCATTATCTGGTTCCAATTTTTTTATGTTTCTTGTTCTTTCTTCTTTGTTCCTTTAGCAGGGTTTCTATTGTTCTAATTTAACAAGCGTAGCTGTTTCTTATACGGAGGATACTTGCCAATTGATAAACTGTGAAGAATAGTTCCTGCATATAGTTTTATGAACATACATTTTACAGAAGTTCCAACATAAATGGGGATCATCTCTCGAAGGTCCAATTATTTGTGATTTTTGTTTTTCTCACAAGAAATTTTGTGGATTCTAGTCACGGTCATCAACTCCCTTCAATTGACACTGAACGTTTCCATTTCATTTGCTGCAGTTCTGCTGGTAGAAAACCAAGTGAAATTATGAGGTTTTTTGTGACTACTTTCATTGGTATAGTTTTCGGATTCTTTATAGGAGTATCAGTTCCAACATTGTCAATAACAAAGGTGCAGACTGAGTATCTCCTTCCTCTCATATTTACAGCAAATTTTTTTGACTGGTTTCATGTTGCTGAACTTGATATGTTATGCTAACAGTACTTAACAATTTGCAGTTGAATCTCCCATCTGGCCTGCTTCCCTCCATCGATCTTTCCTATATTGAAGACAGATATACAGGTCGCCAGGCATGGTCTTTTATGAATAGTGGTAACAAGAGAAGTTCATCTCAAGTTCAAGCATTAAATGATACATCAAAGGTACAAACTGTATCCTCTTACATTTGTTAAGGCGTTTTAAGAAAATGGGGATTCTAGGTAGTTAATGATCCATGCCTTTTACACTGTCGTTTTCAAAGTTCTTGTTCAAAAATGCAATATTGATAAAAGCTTCCAACTTCCAAGAATGGCTACTTAGAGAGTCTGTATGTCTAATTATTGATCAATAACTTGCTCCTCATTTTGTTGCTTCTATTCAGATTTGGGTTCCATCAAATCCAAGAGGTGCAGAAAGATTAGCTCCTGGTATTGTTGAAGCTGAGTCGGACTTTTATCTGCGTCGATTGTGGGGTAAGCCAAGTGAGGTGTGTATCCTAACCTTGTCATTTTTATGGATTAAAAGAATGAAGCTAATTTTATATGGACTCTTCATTTAAGCGCTACATGGTGGTAAAAGGACTAGAAAAAAAAAAGTCTTTCATATGTTTGGTCAGATTATTTGCTTGCTTATATGAAAGAAAACAAGCAAATATTAAGTGGACAGAGCTTTTAACTAAGTTAACACTTTCAGGATCTAACGTCCAAGCCAAATTACCTTGTAACCTTCACTGTTGGCTATGACCAGAAAAATAATATTGATGCAGCCGTGAAAAAGGTTTTAATCAGTTCTTTCCTCTCTCTCTCTCTCTTTCTGTTTGCTTATGCTTGCTTATTTGTCTTTTAACTAAACATTTGCTCGAACAGTTTTCAGGGAATTTCACTATCCTTCTATTTCACTATGATGGCCGAACAACTGAATGGGATGAGTTTGAATGGTCAAAGCGGGCTATTCATGTGAGTGCTCGCAAACAGACCAAATGGTAAGGAGCCAAGCTGTTCATTATTTTTTTAGATCACAAAATTTCGTTGCGATTTCTGCAATAAATATTGTTTATTGCCAATCTAATTTCAAATATGCTAATTTTAGCTTTTCCCTTTTAGGTGGTATGCCAAGCGGTTTCTGCATCCTGACATTGTGGCACCGTATGACTATATATTCATATGGGATGAAGACCTGGGTGTTGAGCATTTCGATGCAGAAGAGTGAGTATTGGATATAAGAGGGATATTTTATAGAAGTTTTTATTTTATTTTTAAGCAAAGTTTCATGTGCCTCTCTTATTTCATGTGTAGGTACTTAAAACTGGTGAGGAAGCACGGCTTGGAGATTTCACAGCCTGGTTTGGAACCTAATAAGGGCTTGACATGGCAAATGACAAAAAGAAGAGGTGATCGTGAAGTTCACAAGTAAGAATGATTGGAATACTGCACCAGTTTTCTAATGCTGGTTATTACTTTAGAGAATATGCATTAACTGTTTATTTTCTTATATTTCTATTAGAGTGACAGAGGAGAAACCAGGATGGTGTTCTGATCCTCATTTGCCTCCTTGTGCAGCGTAAGGAACTTCTGATGTATTATCTTTACATTATCTTGTCTACTGATCTGTATGTAATTCTGTTGTCACTGTTATACAAATGTAGATTTGTTGAAATTATGGCTCCAGTGTTTTCTCGTGACGCATGGCGCTGCGTGTGGCATATGATTCAGGTTGACTAGTTAATCCTAAATCCTTGATTGTTTTTAAAGATGTCCTTGACTAGTTTTGTTCTATGCGTCTTTGACTAGTTGTTAATTTTTCTTAAAGAACTTGCTAAAATTATGCCTGTACCACTTGACATTTCAGAATGACTTGGTCCACGGATGGGGTCTTGATTTTGCTCTTAGAAGATGTGTGGAGGTGAGTCCATTCTCACATTTTTTCGCCTTAGGATAAGCACATGCAATGAAAAGAAAAAAGATTGTAAAACAAAATGCAATCCGTACATGATGCCATGAGCTTTAAACTATTATCCTTTTTCTGATATAGCCTGCACATGAGAAGATTGGAGTTGTTGATTCTCAGTGGATTGTTCACCAAGGTCTTCCCTCTCTAGGGAATCAGGTATTTTCTTTGCCATGATTGCTCTAAACTAAACAATTTCACTCCAAAATCACATTGTAAAATGCTTCTTAATATTCCCATTGTTTTCAGGGTGAATCTGAAACAGGAAAGGCACCATGGCAGGGGGTATGTTACCATCTTTTACCAGTTTCATTGCTAATTGTTCAATTACTTTTCTTTTGATGATATTAATTTGCCTTTTTTCTCCCACATTAAAAGTCTCTATTGTAGACGTTGTGTGTGTCATAATGGAAGTAGTCTTTTTGTTACGTATTTTGGTAATGAAATTTGTTGATGTTCAAATGTTGTTGGTGCTAGGTGAGGGAGAGGTGCAGAAAGGAGTGGACCATGTTTCAGACTCGGTTGGCAAGTGCAGAAGACGTGTATTACAAGTCCCTAGGAGTTGATACGTCTAATTCCACTGCTCATTAGGGGGCACCACAGCCAAAGTTAACTTGTACACACATATCGTTACCACCATTACTAGGCATAGATTTTTTTTCCTTAGAAGAAGGTATATTCCTTTGCAATAACAATCCAGAGTTCTAGCTAGGGATCAAATATCAATTCCACGGAGAATTGCTGTACCTAAAACGAGCTAACCCAGTGAAGAAAATTGTTATTGCAGCATGAGTCGATTGTGACATGATCAAGGCCTTATATAAGAAATATAAATATGCTTATCATCATACCCTTGTTACAGTTCTTATTCTTTTATTCTATGTCTCAGATAATGGAATAAAATGTAAAATTTGATATATTTTTTTTCCTTATTTCTTCCATTATAATATATCCCATTATAGTAATACTTTCCATGTGTCGACACAAGAAATCCACACGAAGACAAGTAGAAGATGGCAAGAGGGTCATTTTCAAAATCCAGTGTCGTTTACGCAGTACCGTTGTGATCAAGTCATCACATGTTCAACTATTGTGAACTTTCTAGATTCGTTTCCTAGTGGTTCCTGATTACCATCAGTTTAATCAACCCAACTTGTTCTAGTATCAATCCAACATTTCAATAACTCTCTACAATGAGGACAACTCAACCAGATTCTTCAATATTTGAACAAGTGTGTGCTTTGAGGAACAAGAAAACAACTATAGACTTTTGCAATTGGTCTCGTGTGTGGTTGATAACACCCTAACTGGGTCAGGCCACTGGTATTAGTTAGACTAAAATGTGAGTCTCACTATCGTTATTGACATAAAAATTCCTACCAAAATAGATTTTTCATACCAATATAGCGGAAGGTGAGAAAATGGAGTCAATGAGCACCCAATCCTGACTATATTCCATGAACAGTGAGAAAAGCAGAAATCTTGAAATTGCCATATGAAATCATCACTTATAAAAGTTAATAAATAATTAGTCACTTCTGAAAGCATGAACTGGTTTGCTTAAGATGGTGACATGTTGACAGAACTTGAAAACATGGCCCCACCCTCCACTGGGCCTGTTCATGTTTCGGCTGAGTATGGTAACCTGCTAAAACTTTTATATAATATTTGCATTTTTCTCATATCTTCTTTATGATTCATGATTTTTTTTTAATTTCACATAGTGGTAAGCTCAAGTTTCTGCATATCTTAAGGCAAATACCAGTTTCCAAAATGGCGTTCTGAGAAGGAAACTAACTCTTCTTGGGAATCATGATAACATGTGAAATAAACAAAAGTACTACATAGTATCGACACGTTTCTCTTTTAAATTACTTTCTCTTTCTTTCTTTTATCACTTTTCCCCTCCTTTCTTACGGTGTTTTAGTGAAAGGGTATTCTTGTGGGTCTTATCAAGGAGCACCCACAGTCCAAGGACACCAGACAAACAAGACTTCATATTTTTTTTTTTTCTTTTTTTGTTATTATACATCTGTTGCCTTTTCTATAAAAAATTTAACATTTTTTAATAATTTTTCAAAAATATTTCAAAGCTAATAATTAACATATATATTTATTTCGATGCTACGGCAAGAGGCAAGTGAACATGAACAAAATTTGTTTTAATGAAATTAGTGAAGCTAATTTTAAGGATTAGACGTTAAAATTCTTTAAAACATCATAAACTACGTCAAACTTATGCTTATGACATGAATAATTCTAACTTTTTATAATTTTGAATTTTTTTAATTAAGCAAAATATATATTTTATATTACCTTTAAGAAGATGTTAATTGCATTTATTATTTAATGATTTTTTTGTAGAACAAAATCATGATGTGTTATAAGAAGATGTAACATTAACTCTATTTGTATAAATTCAAATCAGTTTTTCATTATAGAATAGTTTCTTTATAATGTTTTTGTTTTTTCACTTTTTAATATGTTCCTATAAACATACAAAAAATTTATTTAAAAAAGTTTATAGATATTTCATCACATCACTCTGTCTTAGCATATAATATGTTTTCAAAATATAAACACTATTATGAGAATATTTAAACACATCATGTCTGCATAATTTCAATACTAATTTAAAACTTCCTAATAAACATAAAGCGTAACTTTCGTTTCAATTTTTTTTTTTTTACAATTATTCGTAACAAAATGAATCACACATGAATAAAAGCATAACAAAACATATAATAGGGAAAAATTATATGACAATCAGCCTTTTGTTAAAAACCGCGTTGCCCCTGTATCCTGTTTGGCAATAAAGTCATGTCAAAGTTTTGAGAAAAAACATCGCACACGTGTACGCAGATACAACGCGAAAAATTATGTCGGCTGATATACGTATAATGCTACTTACAAAATAAATACTTTTTAACAATTTAATTAAACATGAAAAATATTATCATGTCCATTTTATACATAAATTGTAAAAATGTTTCATTCTAAAGGTGAAAAAGTCATATAAACAATAGTTTTTTTAATTAAAACTACGCAAATTATAGATTTTTATGCTATCGTACACATATAAATATAAACTAATATATGTTAAACTTCTTAGTTGAAATACTTTTTAAGACATTATATCTATGATTAACATGTGTCAAAATGAAGAACGGTAAATAGTGAAGGATAAAGAAAAGAAACAAAAAAATCTGAAGTGTGATAATTGATTGTGGGCAATGAAAGCGTTGGTGAGAGTTAAGAGCTTTCGCTGATGGAGCAGCCGAAAATCTAGAAACCTCGGATTAATGCCACCGCATATCTCCGCGGACACGTGTCCTCCTCACACCAATTCTCTTTCTGAACCGTTACTCATTTTTCGCATACGATTTCCTCCACGTGTTGCCACGTGTAAATGAAACCCTTCCTCCGGTTACCCAACCATGGTTATGCCAAGGCCTATGGTTACCATAGTGTAGTTAGGATGTGTGAACCAACATAGCTCACTACAGTGCAGTGTCTCTCTCTATATATAATATATTTGTATACTATATTCCAACACAACATTTTGTACATGTATTTACCAAACAAGAAGTGATTTTTGTTTTGTGTGTGGTGTTTTGTTCTCCTCCTCTGTGATGGGTCTCTCAAATTTCCCAAGTGCATCTGAAGGGGTGCTTCCGGTGCTGGTGATAAACACGGTTCTCTCAGTGGCTGTGTTGAAGAACATGTTCAGATCCATGCTCCAAGTTGTTGGTGGCAATCCGAGTCCCACATCGGACACTGAACACGAGCATCGTGAAAGTTCACGAGAAAGGAGGGTGTCGATAACTCAGTACAAGGCATTGTCGAAGGACATAGGAAGAAGTAGTGGTGTGGCCATGGTGGAGTGCTGCGTTTGTTTGTGTCGTTTCGAAGCCAACCAAGAGGTTAGCGAGTTGCCTTGCAAACACTACTTCCACAGAGGGTGCTTGGACAAATGGTTTGATAACAAACACATCACATGTCCCTTGTGTCGGTCCATGGATTAGACATGGGAACATCACACACATATATACACAACATTAGCAGAGGTAGTTCTTGCTTTTGTCACCTGTTACGTGTGTATATATATATATATCCTCATTTCTTTACTTTGATTTGTAAACCTTTATTGCAACCAACTCAGTTTCTCTATGTTTAGTTTAAATGGAACAAGATGAGGATGAGGTTGCCTTTGGTTGCTTGATCTTGTAAGTGGCAGTGTTTGAAACTTGAAAATTACTGTAATTTCACCACTGCATGATGATTCTGGGTAATTTAAATTTAAATCTCATACTTCTGTTCTGCCTTCTTTGTTTCAAGTTTAGAATGGAATTTCAGAATTTCTTAACAAAATATTTAAGGCTTCAATTGGAATGATTAATAATGAAATATATTATTTAAGGAGTTATATACATAAACTAGTTCCAAATGATTATGAATAATGATCATAAGGAGGTATGCAACATTTTTTCTCTCACTCTTTTCCTGTGTAGAATAAATAATGAATACTTTTCTAATTACACCACTAAACAGTTGTCATATATATATGTATGTATGTATGGCTGTATGTATGTATAAATCTATTTTTCTACTATTTGTACGTAAAATTCTAATTTTCACCAAAAATAAAATACAGTTGCATACTGTCATATTGTATCTTTTAACGAGTTGAATTTTGATAAATTCTTAGTTTGAAAGAAAATTTTGTAGGTCATATTTAGCTTTTGATTTTTCATTCCTGCTCGTAATATTTAGTATTTTTTATTAATGAATATTATAAAAAGAAGGGGAAACAAAAATTCTGCACGACTCTTCCCTTATGAATTTAAGGGAGATTTTAATAATATTGTGCATCACAAAGGTACTTGTTTTGTCCTTTACAGTATTCTAAAAATAGATAAATATCATATTTCACTTGAAAAAATATCATAGGAATACAATGTCTATATATGATTCCCCTCCCCACACTTTGTATTCATTCCAATGTAAGTTTTTTTTTTTTAATTTAAATATTGCATCTTAATTTTCGTTTTAATTTTTTCTTATTTTCTTTTATTAAGTGGTGAGGTATGATTTTGATTGACAGAAAGTGTAAACACCTCATGGGAGGTTAGAATGGGAGTGCAAAGAGAAGTAGAGTGCACTATAATTAAGTTCAAATAAGATGCATTCAAAAACATTATTCAAATTTTTAAATGACCATGGTTGAAAATATTTTGAAATTATTCAAGTGAAGTAGAGTGCACTATAATCTCACTACTAACTACTTATTCCATCAGCGTGATTTTTAGTTTTAAGATTTTAAAAACTTAATTAATTTTTAATATTGGATTACAAAGATGGGAGAAAATGGTTTAATAAGAATAAAAAATTCTTAGTAGAGAGGAAAAAAATGTGAACGAAAAAGTAACGCATTATGCTTAGAAAATATAAATGAGATCCCTCACTCGCATTTTCAATAGCAATAATTTTTTTTTCCAAAAATTTAGAAAAGAATAAGAATTCCTTCATTGATAATTAATACGTGAGTATTCATTGAATCTCAATTTTTCCATTATTTTTAGATATTATTTTATAGCATTTTTAATATAATAAATTGTAAATTTCGATGGTTAAGATCTTATGCATTGATTATGTTACGGTGAAGGATCTGAAGCCACTACAAACACACATTAGCATGAATGCTGGTATTTATCTGAGTTAATAAATAAAAAGTTTTCTTAATATTTTTAAAATAGTGTGTAATTGGGCATATGATTTATACAATTAAAAATTATTAGAATCAAATCAATTGAACTACGCTTTTCAACTACTTTTGTTATAACATTATATTCTGATATCGTTTCAAAAATTACTCGCTAATTACTTCCAGCACCCCCCTTATTGAACCTTCACCACCACAACCGAATGAAATGACCAATTTGTCCGGTTCACTTTTCTCTCACTGCGTTCTATCGCTGATGACACACTGCAAATTAAAGAAGAAGAAAAATCTCATTTCAGAAAGCTATTTCTAAATTCAAGAAAACTCTTTTTTCTGGAAGACAATCTCATTCCAGGTAATGCATCCAAAATATATTATATAGAAATTTTTTTAGCATCCAAAAAAATATCATATAGAATTTTTTTTAGAATTCTATTTTGAAAAGCTGGTTCTGAAATGTATTTTATATATTCTGAAAATTTTATTTTTGGAAGTTTTTATTCTAAAAGTCTTATTCTGATCTGAACAATGTTTTTCAAAATGTATAAATATTTTAAAGAAGAATAAAACAGTCATTTTAAAAATTGTGAGGGTGTGCGTACCTTCGTATTGAGAAGGTGCAAGAAGCAATCGTCAAATTACTAATTCCAAAACATGAAATGAATTGTGGGTGGAAAGTGGGTCATGTTTGGGGTTACAAAGTGAAGTTGAGATTTTCAATCTTCTAGGTCTCCCATTAATTTTTGATACCCCTGGGAATGGAGAAGAATAAAGTTTTGCTTTTCACATTGAACGTATATATGTTATATGCTCGATCGAATGCTTATTACTTAACTAATATCAATTGATGAAATTGAATTTGTGCCCTTGATTTCGATAATCACTGATACCAATTGTTACTGTAACAATTTGTCAGAGGGTAACTGTTTTTATTTAAGAACGTCACTGAGAAATTGATATCACCCATGGTTGGAGTGGAAGTCATCCATAATAGACTTTTTAGAAGTTGATTAACCAGAACTTGAAGCATTATTTATGCTGAAAATGAGAGACAGATTCTAATAAAGATACATGGCCTTAATTAAGAGTATATGAATATTTTGCATGTATATATATGATAACCCTAAACATGCATCGATCGTAACTAAATTTGTCCCAAAGACTTGAGCCTGGCAAGTTCAATCCTTCTACGCTCTTGCATGATAAAGGCGTCAGCTTTTTGGTCTACGCTCCTAAAAGCACTTGCATGGGTCTCATGAGGGACAGGTGTTGCTTCTGCTGCTACTGTTATGGGCTCTTCTAGGTTGGTTTTGAAGGCCACACGACCCTTCTGATGTAGAGGACGATCAAAGCGCTTGCGTAGTGCAGGCCCTGTTACTTCATGCACTTGGTAATCCTTGGAGGGGCACCACCCTCGGTATCCCAAGTTCAGCTTTTCGCTTCCCATTTTCTATCTAGCTTCTGTTACTTACGCCTTCATCAGTCTTTGTTTATTTGTTTATTTTTGTCACCGTGTCTATGTTTATATATATATACTCACACTGACTACTATTACTGAATATATTGGATACTTTGCTTTCTTGGTGGGTTATATACATCATCTATATGCTGTTATTCTATGATGATAAGCATTTATCAAAATAAGGCGAAGAATTCTTTGATGATAAGGCTGAATCTAATACCATTCCCTTTCAGAATAAAGATGAAGAAAATTAAATGTGGATCCGGAATATATAATGGATAGGAATGTCTTCAAGCATTTTGTCATCACCGTTCAATTTGTTTACTTTTTACATTTTCTGCTGTAGTTCGAGATGGTTGAAGGAAATATTCTTGGATTATGCTCTTCAGAAATGGAACCAACTTGTTTAAGAAACTGTTTATAAAGATTATTGGAGTGTAAATCATTGTAAAAAAAGTAATGGGATGAAGATTATTTTTGCTTATAAAACAAAACTGCATTATCCCCCTCTTATATGAAATTGTAGCTACACATGCAAACACCTCATTTAATTCATCATTCCAAAATTCATCACAGCAAACTTTGAGGGATTCAAGTTAATCATTTCATTGTTAGGATGACTGTATCACTCCTCTTTCCTATTAAACAAACACATTAGTTTGTAGACCTAGAGAATTTATAGATTAAAAATTTTAAACTTACTAAATTTGAATATTTCGAAAACTAAGTTTACCAAATCAATTATTCCTTTAACTTCAAACTGAATTTCAAGACAAAATTGAAGCAAAACAAGGTTTGCAATAGATCCAACTCAATCAAATTTGATTTTTGTTTTCCTTTTGAGGGTAGTTGAATTTAGCTGCTGAAGCCAAACATGCACTTCGTGTCCATTTCTCAAGCATTACTAGTCCAAAACAATGTAAATCTAACGTTAAAGTAGATATAGTAAAAGTTCTTGGTAGAGTTTAGTCATCAGATAAACAAAGGTATTGAAGGTGCTAAAGTTTAGACATGACGGCAAAGTTATTGATAGCGTTGTTTGTTAAAAACAAGGCTTCATACTCTAATTATGGTATTTTAGGCTAAATATTAAATTAGTCCAAAATCATAATTAAAGTTATTTAACATGAGTAACAGAATTATTAACAAACAGTGGATCATTTGACTAGAAGTAAAATTTGTATGCTTCTGAACTAAAATAAAATATTATTGTTTCACACTTTGGGTCTTATAGAAAGTCATTAAGCACCACAAGGCATTAGTCTCAGCCAGCATCATAATCATAGACAGCATTATATTATAATAAGTTAATTAGATTACAACAAGTAACACCCAAACATACAGGGCTAAACTTATTCAAACAAGAAAACAACAAAGCACACACTTTATCAGAACTGTTTTATTGGCATTATAGAAGCAAGTGCAGAGGAAGTAGCTGTAGCTGGTTTTTAGACCCCTTTTGCTGTCCACTGAAGTTGGTGTGGTTTGTAGTTCATGTTGGTGAAACGGTTCTTGTCATAGGCATTGGCATAGCAGGTTTCACCACCCCAGTTATTCTGATGGTGTCTCCCACCCAACTTTGCACCACCATGCTCCTGTGTGTAAGACTCCTCGTACTCAGTGTGCTCCGAGAGATACTCATGGTGTTGGCCACCTGAGTTGAACCTGCCACCACCGCCACTGCCACCAAAAGGGAAGCTTTTGCCACCCCCATGATGCGCATAACCATGTCCAAGGCCATGGTCACTGTGCATGCCTCCCTGAAACATTCCTCCCAGTTTGGATTGCTGTTTCTGCATGGAGTGCTCAGAAGCACCAAGCTTGTTCATGTGCATGGCTGGGTGCTGCTTGTGGTGGTTGTTGTTGTCAAAGCCCCAAGATTCTTCGTGGAAGAAATAGCTCTCTTCCTCAGACTGATTCATCCTCACCCCCTCATCAGCATAGCACTGCTGGCGCTGGCCATACCCCATTTTCTTTTGCACTTTTATCTGTTGCAAACTGCAAGTTTTCTTTGATGTTTGTGTGATTTTGATTCAATCCTTGGAGACCCTTTTATAGGCACTTCATAATAATATTATATTCCTGTAAATACAGTAACAGTGTATGCGGATTTAATTTCTCCATTTTCAAAGAAAGAAAGGTAGGGTTGCACTTCAGAGTGCGCTATTAAATTATTGCTGCAGCTTTATTCTAAATCCTCCATGTTTTCTTCCCATTTTCTTCTTTCCAATTCCTCACAAGATATGGTTCAGACTTCAGATCATTTCTGAATATTATTTATTACTTCTTTTGGTTATTTATATTTGAGTTTTTCTTTCTGAAAGGAGGAGATTGTGTGGTGTAAAACTGTGAATATGTACATCAGATGTTGCATGCAATATTGCTAATGCTGCTACTCTTTCTCTTCTTTTTTTCTTTCATTTTCTTAATTTGTTTTGTGGCTTTCATCTTCCACACTCTCACTTGATATGAAACTCGAGGGGACAAAGAGAACAAAGGATATAACAAATTGAAAAATATAATATAAGCATTTATAATTTCAAGAAAAGGAAAATATAATTTACTCTGCTGGGGAGGACAATAATAATAATAATATAATTGATGGCCCAAAATTCCAAAGCCACAGGCATGGGTTGGGTGTAGGAATAAATAGGAAATGAGGGATTTACATCACTCTATTCTCCACTCATTCATTGTTTAAAATATAAAAAATGAATATGATTGATCAATTTCATCTTTTATTCGCTGCAAAATACTAATTTAATCTTTTAAATTAGTATTGTAAATTAATTTGGTTCGTATTATAAAACATTAAGCTTATTATTAACTTAAACAACCATTAATTGTTTTGATCCTTAACATATTGGTGTGTGTGAGTTAATTTTGATCCTTAAATACCGGTACTCGTTTCAGAAATATATATTTTTTTACATGTATTAGAGTTAAATGAAACAATTTTTTATACTATCATTGGTGTTAATTTAAGATCATATTAATAATTCATTCTTAAGCTTGACGACAGTTTACCCATGCTGGTTAGTTAATATTTAGGGATCTGATTTTAGCATGAGTACTTAAGAAGGAAGCTTAAAACAAGATTGGATTTAAATAATAGCATAGACTCTATAGTATTGTATTGAATTTTTGTAATTGCTTTCTGCGTATGTAATTAGGATTTTTTTATCGGACATTATTTGTCAGTAAAATTATTAGTCTGTTGGTTCATAAGCCTAATAATAATAGTATTATTAAGTCTATTAATTTTTAAGTGATTTATTAATTTGTATAAGAAGTTTTGAAATTTTTTGTTTTTTGTAAATGCTCTCTTTATTATTTTAGAAAATAGTTTATATTCTTATTTTTTTTCTTTTATTTAAAATGATAAGTTTTTTTTAAGTTATTAACGTTTAAGGAATATGAGATTGTTATTTCTTGCCTTCTCTTCGTTTTCCTTAATTTGTGTTACTTAGTTTGATTTGTAATTGATACGAATAGATCCAATTTCCCTTAAATTAGCTTATATTATAAACTAATTTCTAAAAACTTTTGTTCGAATTTTCCAATACATTCTTGCAGGTTACAATCAATTATTTTTTGTAGCTAATATTATGATCTATTAAATAACATTTGAGCTCATTATTAATGTGATTATTGGCACTAAGACTACGTGATCAATGATGTAAAGTGCTTCAGATTAATAAATAATGTGTTTAGATCTCATTGTCCGTCACGACATATAATTGCTCTTTGCAGTTTGTCCAATTGAAAACTTAAAATTTGGAAAGTGTAATCAGACTCTGGAGGGCTTGACCTTTCAATTCCGAGAATTTGTCACAGGCCAATTCCCAACACAACACGTCTAATCTTGTATTCAACAATCGTTTAAATCAATGTTCTAACTGAGTTAATGATCACTATCACTACTAATTCATAACATAATTTGTATCTAAACATGTCATATCAACCAAGAGATAACCGAAGGATGTCACAGGAACTCTAAAATAAACACAACCTCATGTATTCTAAAATCTAAACAGAATAGATTTACTTAAAGAAGTTCAATTGTAAACTATGTACACAATTGTCCCCAAGATCAAAGAATTTGTCCTAATACAACAAAAATTCTGGAGAACAAAATAATCTTTTACAGGACACTGAAACCGTACGAGGAGTATCTGTGTCTAGCTGCACAATAAAACAGTATCATGAATTACCATCCTAGGATCATCTGTCCTCTCTCAAGCAATTTCCAGGCAAGAGAAATCTATACTTTTCTGCATTTTCTAGCAGATAAGCAGGAAGATGAACTGCAGAATAGGAGTGCGGTATTGGTCCCATTTTCCCAATGATCTCCTTGAAGGTGTACTCCTCTGGTAGCATATCAAACAAATCAGCCCCTTTGCATATCACATCTTGAATCCTCTTGGGATTCAAATAATGAGAGAATCTGACTCTGTCATTATGACTATAAGCTTTCATCTTAAAGATGAAATCACTGAGACGGCGGAAGCAAAAGCTGCAATGCCAACCAGCATCTGCTAACAAGTAATCAGACTGGCGGTAATGTGCATATCTTGTCTTACCACTCTGATACCTATGAACAGAGGCTCTCCAGCTGTTATCATCAACAAGAAACTCAAATGAATATAGATAGTTCTTCAGCTGAAGATGAAGGATTGAAGGCACATCATCACACCACCGCAAGAGGTTAACAGTGTGAGCACTTGGAATCTCATCAACATCAGACATAATCAGCAAGTCATCATCAGTGATACCAGCTATCCTAAGGAGATGGTCCAATGCCACACGCTGATACGCCTCCTCAATGAAAGGGTTTTCTCCTTTGATGAATCTCCCTCCAATGGTTCCATATGTTAATCGGGAATCCACAAATCTGAACTGCTCCCGATTGCTTTTGAACACCAGAGGCTTAGGCCTACCAGTGAATGTGGAATTTGACTCAAGCAGAACAAACTGTGTTATGTAAGGATACAGTTCTCTCCACCGCAAGTTCAGTATCTCCAATTCGTTACTGAACAACACAGCATCATACACACGTCTTGGAAACTCACGGACTCCCCAGCCATGAAGTCTGCAGAGATTTTCCATTGACACATTTTCGTTATAGTAATGAGGAATCACATTGAAGGGCTTGGGCGGTTTTTCCCATAGTGGCCTAAGGAAGTAGGAGATCTTCTGTCCGTGCAAGTATATGCCAAATGTGCACATTGGCACAACAGCAAATAGAAATATCAATGTTTTTACATCCAAGACACGCAAAATGCAGCAGATTCTTGATATGCTCCATACTTGACTTGACTCCTGTATCATCAAAGAATAAACATCTAAGTCAACATTCATCAAGACAATACAAGGTCTTTATCTTTTGATGATTTTTTTCAATAATAATTGAAATTTATCAGAAAACCTCCCCAAGATCATGGACAAGAACACTGAGGGGCAATTCTAATCAACAATTATAGCCTAAAGCTACATCATGAACATATCATATACATCCCCAAAATACAATTAGTTAATTGTGCATCCACTCCAATCCCATTACGGGTGTATACTCAAACCCCTTTCCCTCTCTCAAAACAATATCAAATGATGAAGGAATTGAGAGTCTAAGCGTGTGACATAAATTACCCTATGAAATAGTCCAACATATCTGCTAAACATACCTTTAAAAACTCATCCTTTCTCAAATAGCAAAACGTTTAGAGCGCAGAAACCACGCAGATATATATAAACACAAAGTAAAAGAGCCAATTAGTGTACTAAATGGCCATTACCAGCCCTAACTGAAATCCGTTTTTCCTCAAACAAAAAACACCCAGAATCAATAAAACAATATTAACTAAAGCGGCAACGAAACCACGGCGGAAAGATAAAAATTTTGTTAAATGAGAGTACAATTACCTGGCCACAAACATCGCCGTTCTTCTTAGAACAGTAATGTCCACCGGCACAGAACATTATTAAGATTTCAATCCAAATCCAATGAACAGAGATTGATTGTATAAAGCCAGTAGCTCCAATCGAAATCGTATTCCAGTGAGAAGCAGCAAGGAATGCGCGTTAAAGGTTAAAAGCAGGAAAACAAAGGGTAAAGAAGGGTTTTGTGGTAATGAGTGACAGAAACTGACACTCAAAGCCGAAAAGGGAAGTTCCGTTGCAGAATTCCTCTTTGGCTGTTTTTCTTCTCAAACACAGCCTCTTCCAAATGTGTATTTATACATATATCACCAACGCAAAACCTCATCAACAACGATAAAAAAAAAACACTTTTTTTCTACACGCGTTTTTCTATTAGTAGTTTAGTTTCATTTGAAGATATCTTATGGTTACTTAGTCACGCATAAACCCGTTTAAACATGGATCTTATCAAAAATCTTAAATTTAATATCTAAATTTTATAACAAATTCTCATTAAGTGACAAAAATCTTAAAATTAAGATCTCAACCCTTTACAAAATTTTAAATTTAAAAATGATATTTTCAATATAAACAGCATGTATTAAAAAATGAAGGGCAGATAAATTAAAATATAATAAACTTCTCATAATAGTATGTGAATGACTAAGTCATTATACTATGTCAATGGTTTTTTTTTGTACAGGTGGTAGTAAGGACGAAGTCATAGGTTACATCGTTGATGTGTTGTTCTGTTTTTGAATAGGAGATCGTAGTGCCCAAGACGATGTCGTTCTTTACGAGGATGTTCAGTTTTTTACTGGGTAAGATTAGCTACGGCCACGCCCAATGTGACAGTGTATAACCTTACCAAAAAGAATTTGTTTCCAATATATTACTAAAAATGTCATAAATATAATTATAAGTAATAATAATAATAACTAATAATTATTTTAATATTATGGTGACATAAAAGAAAATAAAGTTAACTTTAAAATACAAATTTTAAAATTTTGATTAAAATTATTATGTAGTGAATTATAAAGTTGAAAATGATTATTAATTTAAATTATACTTAACAATAGTTTTAGTATGAATTTTATAATTTGGTTGAAAATTATTATACAGTGAATTATAAAGTTGAAAGTGTTGATTAAATGAATTTTAGTGATTTAAATATATAAAATAAAAACATCTTAATAATTTGTGCCTTAATATTGGACGTAACATTCATCCGACTTTGGATATGTGTTACAATATATGAGCATGATTCATCGACATATTCTAACTATTTTATAATTCACTGATTTAAATCACTATTTTAAAACTTGTATTTATCTTTTATACGTATAATTTTAATTTTTAAACTAATATAATTTTAAAATAATCATTAATTATTATTACTCATAGTTATATTTTAGAATCTTTTTAATAATACACAAACATTCAAATTATATATCAAATATTATTAGTTATAAACTCTTAATCCTTATTAACAATATTTTCTAATATAAATTAATTAATTAATTTCTCATTTTTTAAAATTATATTAAACATTAATTATTAAATAAATATATCTAATTATTGTTTAAAAATTAAAATTAATAATTAGTATACTTTAAATGGAAATAAAAAGAGTTAGAATTCGATTCTCCGACTTGTTTTCAGTGATGGACGGTAAAATTAAAGATTAAAATTCGGATTTTTTAAAACCGAATCCTCAATACGAATATGAATAGTAAACTAATTTATTTAAATAAACAAATTAGCGAATTGTTCATTTAGATAGATTATATATATTTCTAAACAGAAACGAGGGAGTATTATTAAAATATTTTTATGTTTATTAATGATTATTTTAGAATTTAAAATGAAAATAATTATTGTTTCATTTATATTTGTATCTTTCACCTGATCTATTATTAATTTAAAAATATATTTTTTGTAATGTAAATGTGAAAATGAATAATATAAAGAATGTGTAAACATTTTATTGAATTTAAGAAAAATCATTAAAAAAACTCAAAAGAAGCCTTAAATAACACTTAAAAAAACAAAAAGAAAGAGTTTAAAAAAAATTCTTCTTTGTAAAGAACATTCTTTATTTAAAGATATAAATTCTTTATAAAAGGATTTCTAACGTGGCAATATGGTAATATGTACTTTATCCATGCCCTTTTTATATATCTCAATTTTTTTTAAAATGTTTTTTTATCTGTTTTATTAAATTTCAGTAACACATTTTTTTATATCTTTATTCCTTACAGTAATTTTCAAAAAGTTATAAATATATTATTATCTTAGATGAATAGAAAAATGAAAATTATACAACTATTTCATTGTTATCAAGAAAAATTATTATATATATTTTTTATTTCTGTAGAATAACACTGGGAAGTAATGATTAATTAAGTTCATAGCATTTTGTAGTCACGCGAGTTTTTTTTTTTTTTTCTTTTTCACGTTGGCGTGAAATTAAAAATCTAGAAAAATAAATGAACTACTTTATAACTTATAAGATTCCACGTACAACTAAACTCTATAACTAATTAAGTGAATATGAAAATCAAAATGCTGCAGCAGGGAGTTTAGGAAAGGCATACGTACAATGTTTTTCAAATGCCAGAAATGGGGGCTTGAGTACGAAGATGGAGAGAGAGAAAAAGTGTAAGAGTAAATATTAAGCACACGATTAATCTAATATTTAAGAATATTTTTTACTCCTAGTCCTGAAAGATGTAGAACTATATTGAGTCTTTCGAAATATTCTTCTGGTTTAATACTTGTTTATAGTTTCAAGTAATCCTTTTGTATTATATTTAAGCTTTTTTTTAAATAATAGTATTAATAAGATATCTTTTAAAAAATAACATGGATTAAGGTAATGTTCATCATAGTCCAACAGAGATCTCAACGCATGTTTGAACTTCGTGTTGACATATAGATGTTTTAAAACAAAGTTAAACCAGACAACTATATATGTGGAACTTCACGTGTAAGAAAGAAAATGGTGATTGATATGAAGAGTGGTAACAGAAGAAAAGAGAAGTTGTAAAATTTATATTTACAAAATAATTAACACACTCACAGCAACCTTGCAGAGGGAAACCGGACCAAATCAACAGAATTGATCAAAAGCTTTGGGAATTCAAACCTATCTGACTTTGTTGACCTGTGTGTACTCATCGTTTTCCCTTCTTCTTCCCTAAACACCATCTTCTCAACCTTCTCCTTCACTTCTCTCACTAAATCCCACAATAATCTCTGTTTCTCCGCCGCCGCCACCACCGTCTCTTTGCACTTCTCCAATCTGTTCAACGCGTACACCAACTCCACCACTTCTCCAAAACTCAGAAAGCCAAAACGCTCCCTCAACTCCTTAACTCTAACCAACACCTCGCTCAGCGCCGCAATCCCATCCTCTTCAACCAAACTTGATATCTCACAAACTAGCTTGTTCCCTTCCATGGATGCTGCGTCCGGTATTCCCCCAATCCCTTCAACAACTGCCAACAGAGCCTCCGTCTCTCTCAACAGCTCGCCGTTGGTAAGACCTGAAGCTCTCTCTTCTCCTGCTTTCGTCCTTGACCCACCTAACAATCTTAAATTACACCTGTAACAAATTCTACGTTAAACTTTTCATTATTTTAACTTTAACAACTTATGTATTCACTCTTCCCACTCCCATATATGTAATGTTTTGAAACTCCAATGCATTCTCAACTCGATCATAATATTGTATTACTGCTCAAATTAGTGGATCTTATTTAGTTAAACTTAATAGACTGGTGGTGTAACAGAAAAAGTTGAAATATATATATATATATATATATATATATATATATATATATATATATATATATATATATATGCATATACAATTTTTTCACATTCAATTATTAAATAGTTTGAGTAGCTTCTTGGCTAACTATGGTCACCTTTGAATCTCAAAGACCAGGTTTCAATCTCGGTGAATGTTATTTCATTATTTTATTGTTAGAGCAGCTTTTCACTGGGTTTGGTAGTTGGTACGCGTGGGACTACTTTTCATTATTTTTTTCTGTGATTTTAATTTACCTAAATTTTTAAAAAATTGAAATAGTTTGGCTTACTTTTAATCTTGCATGTTTATATTTTTATACCTTTTAATTACTTAACTTGTTTCCTGTTGGTATTAAATATATATGTTAAGTTTAAGATTTAATTGAATCAAAATAGAAAAAAAAAATATGTATAGAATTGTATTTTAAAAAAATGTGGGATCCACACTTTTAAACACTTCTTTTATATTTGTTTTTATGAATTTTACTTATAAATCACTACAAATTAATGAGAAAAATTATAAATTTTAATAAATTTTATAAGAAATCAGATGAGTAAATATTACTAATATTTTAAAAAATATATATAACTATAATCATATAAAAAACAAAAATCACAAATTTAGAATTCTCGAATATTAAGAGCAACAAAAATCTTATTGGTGGATATAAAGATTGTGTTTGAGAGGTGTTACCCTTGAGCTGAGTTTTCTTGAGCTTCGACGCCGAGGAAGAAGCCAACGATCCTGGAAGCCCAGAGAAGCTGTTCCACGTGTTTAGCGTACCATCGTACCCACGAGGACAGTTCCCAGCACACGGGACTGCTCCTGTCGCGGAATTTGGAGAGGTTAAGGTAGTTCCTGCCGCCGCCGCTGTACGGAAGCTGGTCCCTCATGATGAAGCTGCCGCGCTTTAACACGTAGTGGACGGCGATGAGGCACTTGAGCGCCACGGCGGAGCTCTGGGTGCTCTGGAGGCGATCCATGAGGAGCTCCATGGCGGCGGAGGCTGTGGCGCGTGATACGTCACCGGCGGTGAGGAGTGTGGAGAGGTGCTTGGAGGTGGGAGGGGTGAAGGAATCTTGGCTAGTGGCGCGTAGGAGAGAGAGGGTGGCGCGTTGGGAGAGGATGGCGGCTTTGCCCTGAGAAGCTTTGTCCTTCATCATTCCGATCAGGTCTTTGAGTTTGGTCATACTAATAGAGTTTGAGACACACTTACACGCTAAGAGACAAGACTAAGACTCCTTAATTTCTTCAAGGCCAACAACTGTGTATTAACATTAGTGATATAGATTATCTAACAAACTTCTTTGTATATACAATTTCTTACTTCTACCTTTTACCTTTTTTAAGTAATTATTTTTTTTAAATTTAAATAATGACGCATAATTAAAAATTACTTACACAAAAACTTATCTAGAGTAAAATAAAATAATTATTTATCTTTGCGATTACTTTCAATCAAAATCTTTTCACAATTTAATAATATATTTTTATTTCAGTAACTATTATCTATAACAATATATAGAAAAATATACATCTTTATATACAATTGCTTACATTAGTTAAAAAATTTATCCTTTAATATATAATTTACCTTTTAACAAATAAAAAATAATTTATCTATTAATTTAACAAAATATAATTGAATAAATTTTCTTTATTTTAAAATAAATAAATAACTTCTGTTTTAAAAGTAATGGTTATATAATTTTTTAATATTATTATTATAAAATTATATATACATATATTAAATTGTGTTATTTTTATAATTAATTACTCATAAAAATAATAAAATTATCAAAATAATAAAATCATATATTTTTTAATATAATAAAAATATAAAATATATATGCGCTAATAATGTAGATATCATTGTTGAAATTTGAAACAAAAACTTTGAAGTGTTTCACCTTATAATTGCTTTTTAGATGCAAGATGATAATGAAACTTTTTGACTACTACATTCTTTTTCTGACCGTCATGTGAGTTATTAAATTAATAAATTCACTTGGCATTTTTATTTCAACAAATTAAATCCTCTCTTTTTATTTCCTATCATATCCCTTTACTTGTTTATTCTTTTTCAATTTAAAAATCGAGAAATTGTCTATATCGTGTTTGAATGACGTAGCTGACGTAACGTAGTGGTTAGTATTTCCAAAATTTTCAGCACTTTTCCTAATATATATTATACTATTACTTAAACACGACTCCCTTCAATGTCGTGCGCTAATTAATCAAAAAAGCAAGACTTGGATTGGTTAGTTGTTCAAATTTTTCAGAGATCATTAATGGATAATACTTTCAGTAGAGATATTCTGAATGAGAACCTAAAAGTGACCACAAACACTAATTTAATCAACACCGTAATCAATGACGAGTTTAGAATAATGAAACAGGGACCAAGTTAGTATTTTAAAAGTTAGTTGAATATTATGCTATATGTGAGAGATATTAATATTCATCAAATAATGATGCAATTATGTTGTGTTTTAGAATGAACGAAGTATGATGAAAATAAAATTGTTTTCAGATGAATGGATTTATTTTATTGTGTAAGAATCAATACAAAATACATTTGTAATCAAAGAATAAATTACAAAAGGGTATTCAATAATCCAGTATAGTTTGTAAGAATTAACATGTTTTTAAATTAAAATTATTAATTGAATGAGTTATAATTTTTGTAATTGACCACATTTTAAAAATGACACAACAAAATTAATATAGACAGTGTTAATGTTTTCCACATTCTAATATATAAGTTATTTTTTCAAATTTTACAAAAAGTTCAAATAACAAGAATAAAAATATACATATAAATGTCATTTTTTTTTTCTAAATAATGGTGAAATTACACCCTTACAAAATAATGAATGATAATAAAAAAATATTAGTAACAATTCAATTACACGTGAGCGGAATGTATCACTGATTTATATATAAAAATATATTATTTAATAATTTTTTTAATGTGACCTTTTAATTGGACAATTTTATCTTTTAATAAATTAAAGTATTTTATTATTTATTTAATAAATATAAATAATGAAATTATTATTTTTATTTTAAAATAACTAAATAATTTTTTTCTATTTTAAAATAAAAACTACATAATTTTTTTTTATATTATTTTTATAAGAATAAGAAGTATGGAGGAATTTGAAGAACGGAATAGAGTGAAAGAATGAGAGAAAAAAATTTTGTTCTCCACCTTTGAGTTTCAAAGACACTGATTTCTACTAATACTTCATTATCTAAAGCTTTTTCCATTGATTCTTCTCCTAAAATTAAAGGCATTTTTAATAAATTACTTCGTCTTCTTATAGTTAAAGGTTTGTTTTCTAGGTTATGAATTACAAATATTTATTTTTTGAACTTGAGAAGATTGATAAAATTGGTGTAGATGATCTTACAATAAATCATTTAGTTAGTTTATATAGACTATCTTATTTATTCACAGTAGGTCGTGAAAATAGACTGTCTAGACCATAGAATCTGCTAATAAACTGTCTATATCGTCTTATTTGTTAATTAAATTTTCTCTTTTGTTATATATATACTATTTATATATTATTTATATATACTATTTTTAATGGTTGATTAAAAACTAACAAATATATATATGAGTGTAATTTTTAACAGATTGTTTTATGATTTGATTGTATTATACTTTCAATATATTTACATGTTTAAAAGTAATAGCTAATTTGTATAGTAGTCTTAAGTATGAGATTATGTAGCTTATAAGATATTGAAATTTAAAGTGTTGTATGAGTTGTTAAATGAAAATGTTTTATAAGATTTTCATTAGAAACTTGACATCTGATGAGATGAAATTGATGGATTGATAAATAAAAATTTCGATGGAGAAAAGTCAGGTGTAGATGGAGTTTGAGCGTGTCTAAAGAAATAAAATTAGGGTACTTGAGTAAAGGTGGTATAAAATAGTATTATTAATGGATTTTGAATATAGGATAGCAATTTTATAAAAAAAAAAAAAGTGGCAATAAAAGTTTTCATTTAACAATTTCTAAAATGAAATACTTAATAATTTTGTGGCAACGAAAATTCCAAATAAATTTAAATTTAAACAATGCAAGGCGAGAAGAATGCTATCTTGGAAGAAAAATGCAATGTTATCCAAGGGAGACGATAAGCGTTGTCTCTCCTTCATAGCTTTCACGTGATATCATTTATAACGTGCACCTCATGAACACATCTTCTTGTGCTGTGACCGTCCAACTCCAATATATATTAATGAGTAGTTTAATAAGAAGTAACAAAGTAAATTCATAACATTCTTAAAATTAACAGACTCTAATATTATCTTAAAAAATATACTTAAAATCTAATTTAACCTATATAAGATAAGTTATCTCAGGAAATCCACCTTCTATCTCTAACACTTTGATTCAAATTCAAATGACTGTATAAGTAATATTTTTTTTTTATTTAATGAAAACTTTACAGAGATAATCCACGCTTATCATAACTGGCATCTGAATATCTGCATGCAGGTAACTTAGAAGGAGCAGTTTTGTTGAACAAATAGAAGAGACAAAAACCACAATCAACCCTACGAATCTGTGACGGTGCCTGATCGTTCCATGAGGACTCCATCTTCAACAGCCAAGAGATGAAACTCCTAAACTCTTCAGCTACTCATCGTTAAACCTCTCCCACGGCACCACCACCAGCTTCAGTTTCACGTTCAGGTTCTTCCGTTGCTGCTGTTACTGCCACCTCAGTAAACTCTGTACCATGTTGTTCTTGTTCCGATGGGACATCGTTAACGTTGACTGTAGTATCATGCCATATCAGCTTCTGGCGACAAATGGGACACGTCAAGCGAGAGGCTAGCCATTGATCGACGCAATGCTGGTGGAAAACATGTTGGCATAATGGCAGCATCCTCACGGTGTCGGAGTCTTCGAACTCCACCAAGCACACCGCGCACTCCTCCGCCTCATTCCCCACTCTCAGTTCCTTCATCTGGGAGAAACCGAAGGTGGGACACCGTTCGATCGCTTGGGCGATTCTTGTCGGGAGGGGGAAAAAGCGTTCGCGGATTTTAAAGAACGCGTACAAGAGGAAGCCAATGGCGAGACAGGAGAAGGAGAGACTCATTGAGGCCTTCAAGTTGTCACCACGCCTCATCTCCTCGTAGGTGGAAGGGTCCATTGGATTCCACTGAGCATTCACGCACGCTGAGGAATGCGAAAGAGACAGCACCAGAATCAGCACGTGCTGTACGGACACCTCCATGATGAACAGAATGAACCCTCAAGGCGTGTGCAGAATGCACGCAGATGGTGAAAGGTGACGAAAGAGTTTGTGCTTAGTGGTAACTTGTTAATAAATAGAGAGGAAGTGAGATGTGACGGTGGAATGGAAGAAGCATAAGGAAGTCACACGAGGAGAAGAAGGTAAGCTCATAAATGCTCTAAACTTTGCAAAACATCATCAAAATATCTTAGTATAACTTCCAGAACCTTGGTTTCTGCTAATTACAATTAAATAGATAATTAATTTCTGTTTGATTGCCATGCCTTGCCTTTTGCTGTTCATTTATAATATATAGTTTAGGAAAAAATATCTAAAGAAATTCAAACTTATGCTGAATCATAATTGGAACCTTTCTTAATGAAAATTAATTAACCAGACTTATTCTTAAGTAGGGAAATTTAATGAACTCTGTTCCATGTTATATTAAGGACTGGAGTGAATTTTCCTTGAAGATTCAATTATATAATAAAAAAAAAATGTTTGATGGGTTCAATTCTACAACATTCTTCAACAAATTTATATATATTTTTATCTAGAATTCAAAAATATTAATTAATTTTCTTATACTTAAATTCAAAAGTTTCAAAGGAGTAATTTGGGAGTAAAAGTTAATATTATGTTCTCTAACATGTCTGTTTCTAATACTTGCTCTACTATTAGTTAAAGTATCAAAATATCCTGAATCAATAAAAGTACTTATTAAATAAGAATATTTATAAATAATTATAATTTATAATAAATAAATAAAAAATTAAAAGAGTAAGGTTTTAGCAGTTATCTAATATAAAAGTACTGAAAGAAACTAATGAAAAAAACTCAAGCAATTAATTGAAGAACAATAAGACAAAGTCATAGGTCACATTTATTTAATGTAAACTCATCTATTTCACAAACCGAGTAAGGTTTGATCTAATCTAACTCTTCAATTGTCTCTCTCTCCATTCATTGTGACAGTTTTCATTCTATTTCTTGTTCGAATATTCCAACCGTTTAAACACCTCATTTAATATCCTTTATGATTTTATCTCTCTCTTCTTTTATTACATTTTCCTCCGGTTTAAAGGTTTCTTTTTAAATAAAGATATATAATATTTTTTTTCACTTTGAAAAAAATATATAAAATTTTCTATTTTATCTTTTCAATTTCATATCACAATAATTATGTTCAAATAGAATAGATTAACTATGCATACTAATTTTTTAAAAAATATTTAACCCAATTATATATTTATAATTTGAACTTGAGATTATCATTTATGCCTCACCAATTTCCACTAATTGATCGACTCGATTATCATGAAGTTGTTTTTTTTCATTGCATCATTTTTCTTATAATTATTATTGTGACTTTAAGTCTATGGTATTATTTGATTTGAAGTTTGGTGTATTTGAGAATTAAGAAATGAAGGAAGGTATATTTAAATAGGAAGGAAGAAATATTTAAATATTTTTTAGTCTCAATTCTTAATCCATATAGGACAACTAGGTGTATCAGAATAATTCTTACAGTTGAAAATTAAGGGAGCAAAGTTCTTATAAATTGTGTCAATGTTATGATTTTAAATTTTTTAATATGACATAGTGGATAAATGATTGTATCTAAAGTATTGTCCCCTTTAAAATTTGAAGCTCTATATGATTTTATTCTTAAAAAAACATATTAAAAGATTAAGAGAAAAAAATTTATTTAAACAATTTTTAGCTTTCACTCTAATACATAACTATTACATTATCCGAGAGGCATTATAAGTTACTATAAATATCTTACTGCTTTATTTATTTTAAATTTCTAAGACATATATATCTTTAATACAAGAATACACATGTTGATCGTTTATGTAAAATGATAGTCTTGTTATTTAAATAAACCTTTTGGAACATGCATCATATCTTCAAGTGTGTTATTTCAAAAACAGTGGTACATGTTACTCACAATTAGTTTAGCAATGATTTCAATTATTCATCGACTTATACAATATTTTTATTTATTTTCCACCTCATTTTTTCTTATCAAACTAATTTGTTTATTATATTTCCGGTTCTTCTCTTTTCCTTTTTAAATCTTTTTTCTTTCTCGTCCTACAATTGAAAAAAAATATATATACAATGATTTTCCAAAATTATTTTATGCTAATAAATATTTTTTCTACTTTATTGTTTTTTAATATAATATATTGAAAAAAAAGTAGATGATGAAAGAAACAGCATTCACTGTACCAAGATTACGTTATTTGTTTATTTGATCAGCGATAACGTTATTTATATAATCAATGTCAAGTCGTATATCATAACTGTACTTTTTTTTAAGAAACGGTGTTTAGACAAATTTTACAAACAACCATGTTAAAAAGATCTGAATAACTCAACTTAGAGCTTCATAAAAAAAAAGTAGTGGCGGAAGAAGTGCAAATTCGATGGGAACTTAAAATGGACATTAGTTTGAAGAAATGTCCAATGAAATTACTTTAATTTTATTAATTTACAATCTAATCAGTTGAATATTTAAATTCTATTCAGTCTAATTTAAAGTGATATATTTTTTCAATTCATTTTATTACTATCATTCAATATCTTTCTTTTTCTTTATTTATCTTTATGCAACATCACATCATTTGTTGTAATATCACTTCTTATTCTTTCTTTCCACGTCACGAAAATCCAAATGGGCCGAGATACACCAATTGGGCCAAGGGCCCAACTCAAAAACCTCAAAGCACACCAAAAATTGAACAGCCATAAATCCAATGGGTGAACTTGCATATGGATTGAAGTGATTCTAAAATGAATGGAAAGTGATTAAGAAAAATTAGGTTTATGAAAGTATCGAAGAAGATTCTTTAGAATGGAATGGTGACAAGTATGAAGATGGAAAGATGTTGAGGACAGCTCGCAATGAGAAGAGAGAGTTTGTTACGATTCACAACACTTTTGTCTAATCTTCTAGGCTGTCCTGTCTCATGTCGCTTATGATTCACCCTCTCTGCGTTACTGTAATTGTCCTCACACAATCACAACGTTAGCTATCATTAACAAAAACATTTTTGTCGTCAAATAAATGACACTTAAGTTTCCACTTGCAATCATCAACACAATATTACACACACGCGCATAAACTCACTCCTCACACCTTCTTTTGTCTCCTACACGTGCCAAACACACCATCCAAACTTTACACTAATTCCACAAACTGCCAAAGTTTGGTGTCTATTACACAACCAAAAGGCAAAAAACGTACAAGGTCCACACCAATTTCTTATAATTGCAATTTGAATTCTCTTTCTTCTTCCCTGGCTCACACACACGTCACTTTGATTTGTTTAAATCTGCCGAATCTTTAAAATTGTTTGGTTATGTTAAAAACAAAAACAAATAATACAATGTTTAGTAACTTAAGAATTGGTTTAATGGGTGTGAATTTGTATGGTAGGAGTGCAAAAAGTGTTATTATATGTTTTTGTAAATGGAGTGAAGAATGAGTTAAAGGAGTTATTGTTTTGCTGTAGAGATGAGGATTTTGAATGGGGAACATTGTAGAAAAAGAATGGGTCCCTTGGTTCAAAAAGAAGGAGAAAAGAAGAATTTATGGTGATTGTGTTTTTTTTAAGAGGGGACGCATGGAGGGGTAAAGGGAGAACAAGAGTGGCTAAAAAGCAAAGAGCAATGAAATTGATTTAGGGTTTGGACATGCCACGCGCTTGGCCACAAAGCTCCTCCCACATGGTTTTGTGAAAACAGGACAGAGACATAAGATGTAGTGCCGTCTTGTGGTGGCTCAACTATCCCACACAAAGCACTGTTTCTTTGGGAGATGTAGGACCTTCTTTATGATTCACAACAAAAAAGCTACCTGTAGTAATCTACTCTACTTCTGCCATGGATGAACAAAAATTCTTACAATATACATTTACATTTATTATTGTTGTTGAATGTGATTTTGCTAGAATCAATGTTCTATAATCCATATCCATGTACTCATTCGTAAGGGGTAAAAGTTACAACTTGATGGATAAAGTAAAGTACTATAATAAATGAAATTAATTATAAGATACAATGATTTGATATATAAATTATAATATTTATATTTTTAATAATAATATTTTTTAAATATAGTTATTGTTGAAATATGAATTAGGTTTATTTGGATCTTATATTGAATGGAATAGACGGAAAATAAAATCAAAACCTTTTTAGTTTGTACCAATAATTCATAAATTTTTCGAATTGATCGATTGAATCTATTTCACATCTTTATATTTAAAGTGTTGTGTTATAATTATTATAAGCAAGGTTCTAAGTGTTGAATATATATATATCACTTATCCATGCATACATATATATAACATTATTCATTTATCTTAATATATTTTTGTTTAATTCCCTTAAGAACATATGAAAAGGATAAGAAATTGTTCGATGATATCAAGATCGTATTATTTGACTTTTATAAATAATGTGAGAAATCTAAAAAAATATATATTTTTTAGATTCATTCTCATAAAAATGGAACAATCAAGTAGTGACTTAGGCATCATAGTTCTTTTTACTATCACTTGATCAAATAGTAAGGATTCTCTTGAAAAAAAAAATCAAGGACTTCCTTAATTGAAGATCAAGGACTAAAGATATATTTATGCACAGCAAAGTTGTACCTTTTGATTTTAATTTATAATGTGAGAAGTTTAAAAAAATATATATTGACTTAAGTATTAAAATATCTTTTACAAGTATCTTTTTCTCACTTGACCAAAATAGATCAATCAAAGATAAAAGACTTTCTTAATGAAAGATCAATTACCAAAGACTTGCAGATAAGAGAGCATACCCTGTCCATACAAAAACAATTATAATCTAATTTATAAACTTTTTTTTATTTAACTGAAAAAAATACTTGATATACGTTGATAAGGAACGTGATTATAACTAGTTTTATATTTTGTTAAATGTTGATTTAATTTACTTAAAATTTTATATGAGGACTCCGAAATCATAATTTCCCTTTCAGTCTAGAATGTAGCATTTAGAATGAAAAAGACTCAAACTATCCGTGCTGAATTTGTCCTGGTCCTTATTGTGTGTGAAACATGTGTGTTGACCAATTTGTAAGTACTGGAATTTGCTATGATTCCCAGTGAGACGTCTTAATGATTCCTAATGTGCGTTTCTTCCCATTTGCATTGTAACATTATTGAAGCCAATTACTTTTCTTTTTCTTGGTTGTTCTCAGTGTTGACCTTTCTATTGGGTAGTAATCAGAATTAAGACTGAATTAGGATCTTATTTGAACATTTCAAAAAGAATTAGAAAAAATTTTAAAAATTAAAACTTTTTTGCCAAACAACTTTACAATCACGTGGATCCATTTCCACCGTCCACTATCTCCTTTAGAAATGGGAAAAACATTTTAAATGGACTAAAATTAAGAGTGACACCTGACATGGCACGAATCCATATCAGTAAAGAAGCAAGGATATATACAAATACTGGTATATATATTTGCTGTGCAGGAAGATAAATACTTCTATATAGTTGTATGTTTATACTTCTATGATCAAAATCTGTATCCTTAATTTTACATTTAATTATAAATAAATCATTTTGAAATCATGTAATCAGTTTTAAAACTGATTACATATCATGATTATGTGTGTAAATTATTCGTCACCCATCAAAAGAGATAGAGTACAAGCCTCATAATTTTTCAAATCTATCACACGAATGATTGGATATCGAATATTGTTGTTATGGTGGTACGGAAATCTCCATCCCCAAATTTCCTCTTCAATCATACAGAAAAGTTAATCAATTAATAAGCCATAAATGAAAGCTGGGACACCTCAATTATTCTCCTGTATATAAGATTTCAGCTATGGTTGACACATAGTGGTCAAGTATTTGCGTGGACAAAGAAAAATAAACCCATGAAAGATAGAAGGAATATTCATATGCCATGGCAAAAGTGAAAGGAAAATTTTAAAAAATCAGTAAGCAGGACAAAAAGAGACATTATTGCATTAATCCACATTAGTTATATCATTTGTATATCTCATCGCATTAATTATCTTATCTCACATTTTTTTTCCTAATCTGTCTCCATTACATGTATAAAAAATATATGAGACACATATATATACTAATACACCTTTTCTTGGATAAAACATTTCAGTTGCTGACAAAAATATATAAGCACGCACTGCTTCAAACCAATCAAACACTAGATTCCTGTAGAACTAGTGCTGATGAGGAGCATGAGGTCAACTGTAGAACATGCAAAGGAAAAAGAGAAAAGTGACTAGAATTATGAATTATCATCTAGCTACACACATGCACTTTTGTTATTTAAGCAAGTCCTGAACCACACACAACACAAGAGGTGCAAAGTGCAACCAAACCAGTTTAAGGCAGCACACACACACATATATGGCCTACATCGCCACCACTGTTGGTGCCAGCACCGTCACCACAGTGGATTGCCAGAAACAAGTAAGATCATGGAGGCTACTACGTTCCATCATGGAGCTTCTAATCCCCACTTGCAACTGCACCTTCTTCCTCCAAGAACAAGACCAATCACAAAAGTGTCCCCAGCAGAAGTATCCACAACAACTCATGACTTGTGCCACAATCACTGGCACTATCTTTGGATACCGCAAAGGAAAGGTCAGTTTTTGCATCCAGGCTAATTCCAACTCCAGCAACCCAATTCTGCTGCTGGAGTTGGCAGTTCCAACAAGCGTTTTGGCTAAGGAAATGAGAGGGGGTACTCTCAGAATTGTGCTAGAGAGTTCATGTAACAACACCAGCAACAATAATCTTTTTTCCACACCTCTTTGGAGCATGTACTGCAATGGGAGGAAAGTGGGGTATGCTGTTAAGCGTAGGCCTTCAAATGGTGACTTTGAAGCACTGAGTTTGATGAGTTCTGTTGCTGTAGGGACTGGTGTTATAAACAGTTGCAAGGAACTGCAGCATCAAGAGGACGAGCTTATGTACCTTAGAGCCAACTTTCAGAGGGTTCGTGGCTCCTCCAATTCTGAATCTTTTCATTTGATTGACCCGGAAGGAAGCATTGGTCAAGAGCTTAGTATTTTCTTTTTCAGGTCCAAGTGACCTTAATTAATTTGTTTATTATTATTGCTATGTATATATTCAGAGTCCTTAATTTCAACCTTCAAAATCTTACCTTTTTTGAGCCGTGCCTAGATTTGCATTGCATGGTTTTGTCCTATGTTCTGTATGTATAGTTTTCAAAGTGGTCTTCTTTTTTGTTGGTTGTGTTACGTTTTGACAGAATGTAACAATCTGGGAGAGGTAGCCTCAAGCCTATTAGTCTATTGGCTTTTTTTTTCCCCTCTCTTGGTTGATTGTAGCAGAAATTAAGAACTGTATTTTTATTAGCAGTGTTTGATCTGAATATTACTGTCTGCATTGTATCTTTTTGGACTAAATCATATCTGAGTTTAATTTAATGTTCTGTCTCAATTCATGAAAATTACTGAGTGTACTTTTAAAATATTTATTACAAAAATTAACATTTTAACATAGGTAACAATTCTATAAAAACAAACCAAATAATAGTGTAAGAAACCTTTGTCCTGGATATAGTTACCAATTACCAACTTTCTCTGCTTCAGTTTTTTATTTTTAGATTTCATTTCACTCTCCCGTCGATTAAGAAAAGAATATTCCAACCTAGGAAATATCAAAAATAAAAATAAAAGAGAGAAAAAGGAGATGTGATAATTAATATAAAGTGACAAGAAGATAGAAAAAAGGATGATGATGGATATTTATAGAATGTTTACACTAATAGGTTATGAAAAAAATTGTTTCTCTTAAAAGAAAAATATCTGGTCTATTATTTCATTTAGATAAACAGTATTATAAGAAGTGTAATATTATTCTGAAATTCATACTTTTCTCTCTCTCATTATTTAGGACAATGTTCTTGTAACCATCTCATGATTTTAGACATGATTGATCAATATGCCAAGCCTAAGCCGGCCTTTTAACTCCTTATTCTTTTATGATACGTTAAAGTTATTACTGCCTTCAGGTTTTTATCAGCAAAATATAATGAAAGCACAAAGACAACCTTTTCACTCCCTATTCTTTTACTGAGTGGTGTCAACTTTTTTATGGTCATGTAGCATGTAAGTAGGTAACTCCAGCTTCAAGTTTTAGTCTGGTATTTTCTTAGAAAAAAACAAAAACTCAACGCAACACATATCTTCTAATAACTATAATATTCTTGAGGATATTCCATCATGTCTATACATAATTAGTTGACAGGTCATAATATTCTCCTTATTAATTATCACTATTAAGATATCTTGAAGAAATCATACCTATGCATACAGCTTTAGAAATTCATATTTAAATCAGATCCTGAAACATGTTGAGTTGAGAATTAAATTATGAAGATCACATTGATTAGTTTATACAATTCTCCATCCTGGTTAGTATTAAAGAGGAGTGTTTTGAGTGGAAGATTTTTCCTAAAGAAATCACGGTGGACATTATCTTCAAAATGGGTATCAAATTGCATATATGAGTTGTTTTAGATTCCTCAAGGAATAGATCACATGTGATACTAACTATCAACAAGGCAAGTGGAACAGTGGCTTTTATGATGGTGCACTGCAATAGTACTATATCAGGCCCAACACCTGGGCCCATCTTTTTCAGCCCAATCCAATTAAGGGCCAACCAGTGTTGACAGATGGGTCAGCCCAACCTGATAATGCAACTACGGCCTTTTCTTTCTTCACCCAAAAATACCATCTTATACTCTCTTTCACTAAAGAAAAGCTAACTAGCAAAAAAAGATTTTACATTTCACATTACCTAATCCAGAATTTTAAAGTGATGGAGTGTGAAGCTATTGGAGTACAGAAAGAAATAGCCTCCGCAACTATTCTGTGGAAAAGAGACAAATGTAATGAATTTAGGTTATATTACAATAAAAGTTGGATAGTACTTTTTGAAATTATAATGCACATTGTTGAATTCCATGACAAATCAAAGAATTTGTTACTTAAGGAATAAAAGTACTTCTGAGTTTACCAACTAGCATCGCAATACAGAAAGAGGACTTTGAATATCAGACTTCTCAGCTTTGTTTGCATGAAATGCGGCTATGAAAATTAAGGAATAAGAATCATGCAGAAATTCTGCATAACATTATTGCATTCTGCAATTTTCAACAATATTGGACAAGATGGCAAAGTAAATAAAAAACCAAGAAACAGTTGCATAAAAAATGCACCCAGTCCCGGGAAAAAAGATGTCACAAAAATTGAAGTAAACAAAACCAGGTGAACGCCAATCCTAACAATCCTAGAATGTTCAAGCTCCGTTTGCTGGATGAGTTACCTGCAAAAATACATAGTTGCATTAGGATATTCTAATTGTCTCAAATTTACATACAATAGAGGAGTGCCAGCTTGCAAAATTTGCAACCAAATGTATACTACTTACCCAATTGAAGATAGTTGTTCCTAATGTTCCATTCAAAATCCCAGTGTTCTCTGTCATTTTTTACTGTCCAATAACACCATCCAAAGGAAGCTGCATTATAGACATCTAACTGTGCCCTTCCAAAGTCCTGATAATCTTTCTGGGTTCCGTTTGTCACGTTCCACTCATTGACCCACTCTCCTGAAAATTAGTCCACTTTAAGTTATGGCCACCTAGAAAGGAGAAATTATTAGATGCTCCGGGAACCATCCTGGTCCCACGAATCTCTACTTCACTTGTAGTTGAGTGTTCATATTTCTCTCAGTAAATATGAGGCACATAAAATTTGGTTGGAATTGGTTGCAAGGGGAAAAATTATTCAAATTCAAACAATGTTTGTTTATGCACACAAGGATCTTAAAAATAATGATGCAGAGTGAAACAAACAGTGAATATAGATGCCTGTCTTACCAACTAAAACAAGTGGGCCATCTGAATTGTTTAAGGCCTGCAGTTGACCCTGCCGACTTTTGTATATGTATTGAATATTATCCACAGCACTCATATTGACAAAGAATGGGTCAAAGAGATTGTAGAAATGCAAATCCAAAACTATGTTGTGAGATCCTATGTTGGCTTGATATAGTTCCAAAGGATCTGCAACGCCAATTCTCTGGCAGATTATCACGTAAGCGGATGAAGAGTATTTGCGGACAATTTGGTAGCCCTGCTTATAATACGGAATCAAAACATCTAATGAAACTGTTGCAGCTGATGGTTCATTCAATAGCTCAATTCCCAACAAAGCAGGATTTTTAGCATATCTGCAAATGAGAATGTCTGTTAAGTAAGGTAAAAACACTTTCACAAAGCATTTACTAAACCATAAAGCCAATAAATGGCATTTCCTCTTCCTACTAGGAAGCGATTGTTGGGGAGAACATCAATGATATTTTCCTTATCATGATTTTATTGCCAGGAAGAATAGTTGGTTAGTGAATAATATGAACACTATCTCAGAATATGTTTGCACATTTAAAAATACCTTGAAACTAAAAAATCAATAACATGTAATGTCTCAGAAATGTAATCTGGAGAAGTTGGCCAGCCCGTAAATCCATCTCTGCTTGCACTATGCTCCATTCCATTTTGGGAACCAGGAGCAGCATGAAGGTCAATTATGCATTTTATATCATATTCTCTGCAACATGATAAATTGATAATTAGGCAAAGATCCAATTGTGCTAAACACTGAAGATAACGCAGCAAAATCAAAACCTACTGTGCCCATAAAAATGCATTATCTAGAGCTTCAAGACTTCCTCCGATATATGGACCCGGAGGATCAGGATCAAAAGCAATCCACCACCCAACTGGTATCCTCACAGTATTTATTCCATGTTTATATAGAAATTTGAAATCCTCTATGGTGATAAAGCTATTTCTATGTCTCTGCAGTTACAGAAAGCTGAACAATTAAATAGGGAACACAATCTGGTATTTTACTTTTTAACCAGAAAAAAATTTGCATAAATGAAATTTTTATAAGTTGAATTGAAGCACAAAAGAATGACCCCCCAAAAAAACAAATTACGGTGAACACAAGAATGTGTTACATTTGCAATAGGTAATCATAAAAAGTATTCCAGAAAATAAAACAAATCATGTTCAACAAAAGCTTAATCCTGCCATAGATAATGATACAGAAAATATTTGTAACGTGTGATTTTACCCTAAGAACGTCTTTTGCCCGATTATGCCCATATCCATTTGCTAGCTGGTAATCTCCATGCAAGCTATTTGACACAATTGTCATTTCAAACGTGGCAGCATTATCATCCCATCCTGGTGTTCCAGGGTAGTTCGCCGAAAGCTGGCCATCGGTTGTAGCCTATATAGTATTGCAGAATATTCAATCATGTAAATGAATTTGTTAAAAGTTTAATTCAATATGATCTCTCACAGTAACCTAATATTACGTGCCATCTTAAAGATCCTTAAATATGGTATTGGTGTGATAAGAATCTAGGAAAAATCATACCCACTAATCTATAAACCCTATACCAAATCTCATACTTCCTTTGTGACTCAAGTCTAATAGCTTCCAATTAGATCTTAACATGGTTTTTGAAGCAAAATCCGTGAAAATGTTGAAATTGAAATAGTTATACTGGACCAGACATGGTTTGAAGTCCTTGGTATACAGGACCAAACATAGTTTGAAATCTCATACTAGTTTTCATTCCATTCATCTGTTGAACATGATAATAGAAGAGTCTTGTGGAAACACAACGTTATATTTTACATGTAACTAAGTGACTTCTAATTTTGTAGGAATCAGAAGAATGAATACCTGAAGATATGCCCCACCCTTTAACTTGAGGTGAATCCTATTTTTTCCACTCCGCTCAATTTCATATGTCTCAGATGTTGAAGGAGATTTTGCTGTTGCAGAGACAGAGTGGCCTCCTCCATCACACGTAAGAAATTGGCCCTCAGAGGTACGAAATTGAAATTCTGATTCAGATGCTCTCCATAACTGCAACACAAATAAGGAGAAAGAATAAAGCTTCAAGTTTCTCACATCACTCCAGCAAGATCAATTCTTATAATTCCATTTGTATGTTTGAAGTCCTGCTAAAATATTGGTGTATATCATATTCATTCAATTCCAGATGAAAAAGGAAGTACCCCTCACCCTCCAAGATAAAAGCATAATCTGTCAGGCTAGAACTTCATCCATGTACTAATCTAATGGACTCAAACTATTAACCACCAGTAGTCACATATCAGGTAAGAAAAGAGAATAAAGTGTTTCAAATTATCAGTCAACTTTATTTTCTAGACAAGGATTTATTAGTTGTTTTGAATCAAAAGAATTTCACTTCCATATAGGTAGCTGCAGATCATATGAAAAATTAAGCTCTAATCACAGTCTTTCATCTGAATATTTTATCTTTATGGATTTGTCTCCTGGTCAACAAAAGCATAACTATTCAGCTAACATTAGATTGGATGGTTCCATACTCTTTAGTATTTCAGTGGTTCTTTGAATTAGGCCATGTCAGTTTCAGTGGAAGCTCAGCTTAAGTCAGTAGTATCCCATAAAATACTTCGACTATAAATCAACTTAATATACACATATATACGAAGCAAGACCTTATATATAGTTGATTGGGATCTAAGCAGAATAATGGATAATTTTTGATACCATCTTAATTGATGAATTTTAAATCTAACTTATAAAATCAATTTGTATCTAATTATAAAATATTAAAAAGGCTTATCTCTAGTTAATATATGGACTATGAGAAAAAACAGAGAGCAAGGGATGTGGATTACAGCAAAAACACAAATGACTTCTTACCCTGAAGGTTTCCCATGAAGATGGGACATCCCTGTCCACTGTCACATTCATTCCTCCCCCGTTCTCGGCAGATACATACTTCTGCGTCGTCACTGACTTAAACTGCACCTCTGTCCCATCCTACATATTTTTCACTATCAGCACGCAAACCAGCCAGATAAGTTATTAATACCCCACAAAGGTTCGTGTATTTCAAAGAAAAAGGGATAAACAAAATGCGAAGTAGCTCACTAGCATGTCTCCATTGGCAATGCCATCAAACAGTGAAGGCTTGATCCAACCTTCGATGACCAGCCACCCTCCTAAGTTCACTCCTCTCACTTTAGAACCCCCATGTAACCCCTCCACTAGGCAAGGCCATTCAACACAACACAAGAGGGAAGTAAGATAATGTACTAAACACGTTGGATAACGCATGAAACTTTGAAGCTAACCGAGAAAACTTACCTGAATATACCCCAGAAGTGATGAGACAACAGCAGAGTAAGAATGCACATGCCCATTTGGTGAAAACAAGTCCCATCAAGAATGTGGGCTTCAAAAGCACCCAGAAAGCAAAAATGCGGAATCCATCAGCGGAAAAAGCTCAGCCCCAATTATGTACATGAGAGAACTCTAAGCTAAAGCACCTTAAAGTCCTACTTGGAGGGTGAATGAATCTATGAAATCCCTTCCTTATCACTCAGTTGATACCAAATTCAACTTTGTGAACAAACATAAGAAGGTGATTGGGTTTTGGGATTGCTTCTCTCAGGTCAGTTAATAGAAGAAAATCGAAATAAAAAATAAAAAATAAAAATGGAAAAAGAATGTCCCAAGTTGTATGAAAACAGAGCCAATGAAATAAGGATGAAAGAAAAGAACAACCTCGTAGAGCGAGAAATGTAAGAAAAAAGGCGTTCTCTTCACACAGTTTGTAAACTAAAAAAGGAAACTTTGCTTGTGGGGTTCTTCCAATATTAGTTGTAATTAAATAATTAAGTGATTAATTAGGATCTGGCTTTCATGATCATGAATTGGACTTGGAGAAGAAAAAGAAGGGACTGAATTAGGAAAGGCAAAGTAAAAGGTACAAGTGAAGAAAAGGACATGTTTGTTCCTTTGCTTTGCTTTTTTGTCTACAAATCTACATGTTCCAAGGTAGAGTCATGGAACTGTTAGCTAGCTGCAACTAAAATAGTTACGCTAATGTTCGAAATGAAGATAAAATGATACAAGGAATCTCTTGCTCCTTTGAAGGCATTGATAACGGCTTCAACTTTGCACACAGATTTCAACACAGTTAATGAATGTTTCGTATTATAGCGAAACACATCAAAAAGTTATTCTTTTTGGGTTGTGTTGCCGAAATTGGATTCTCATCAAATCAAAGTTTTGGATTTGGGGTAAAGTTCGAGGACAACCAACGTGTGTTTCTTTTTAATATATCATTCTCTGTTTAATTTATTATTTTTTATGTTTTTATTATTTATACATTGCTGTCATTATTATTGAATGAATTTGTGGGCTTCCAACTTGATTGTTTTCACCTACTCACTGTGCTTGAAGCATTGGAGTCGTGGAAAAGAGGAAGAGGAAGAGTTTGTTGCCCTCTCACTCATCACAAAAATGACCTCAAAGTTAGGTAATTAGTACTACATTTAAATTAACTTGATATAATTTCTATTTTTTAAGGAATAACTTAACCTTGATTCTAAAAGTATTTATAAATAGAGACTAAATTTTTAAGGGATTAACACTCAATTTCATATTTATTTATTTATTTATTTATATTTTACAAGTCAGTTTTTACTAATTTCAACATTGGAGAATTTTTCCAGATAGATATCCATTTCCATAAAAACACTGTGCATGTAAGTAAATACACTCATCCAAGTAAAATAAATTTTGTCATAAAATTCAAAAAGTCCTATTTATTCTTAATTTTGATCCCAATAATGACTTGGTTTAATTTAAATTATGTATTTAATTTATGATTTGTGTAAAGAATTTGAAAACTAATCACTATTATGATGTTTCACATATGTACCGTTGTTTAACTGCCTCTAAGTTCAAACCTCACGTGCATGTGAATTGGTGCATATTGAACCACATTATGCAAGCAAACATAATACTTATGTGGTTCTAATTATTTATCGTTACAACTATTTATACTATCATTAAATAATGTTTTAAATATGAAGACAAAAATTCCAATTAATTATTTATATCTTTAATTTTAAAATATAATTCTTTTTTAAAAATATTATTCTCATTACAGAAATTAATTATTTCACAAATAATATTTTTTAAATTTAATTTATAAATTTGTTCTTAAAATACAAAATAAGGAATTTTTGTAATTGATCATTGATAATATTATGCAATTAATTTTAATTTTTTTTCACGTCTATCTCCTCTGGTACAAATTTTACATTTATTTTTACTCATTTTATCTAAATCCAAATAATTAACAAAAAAAAAAAAAAAAAAACAACGTCCCTATATAATGTAGGAAAATTATTCGATAATCAAGTTTATAGCTTGTGGTGATTAATTTCTTTTATGAACAATTGTTTGAAGATTTCTTCATCTGTTTACTATTTTAGAATTGCGGAAGGTATACTTAAAAATAAATTTAGCTACAGCTAACTAATATCCTTAACGTGCTGGTTAGGAAATGAAAGTATAAGAAAAAAATTATTAGTTTAGTGCCCCTTCTATTTTATTTTTCAACAGTTTTTTTTTTTCTCTCTCAAAAGGATTTGTTCAGTAGAGATAAAAGAAATAAAGTTGCACAGAGATTTTATCTGTCTTAATCGAATGAATAGAAAGTTGCATGGAAGAGTATAAGAGGAGTGTGAAAAGTGCATATAAAATTCAAAACTTGACAAAAGAAATTAAAATAAGTATTTACATTTTATCGCTGTATAGCAATAAATATTTAAAAATGATAGTTATTGAGAATGACGTGAAACAAATATTTGGTTGTGATTGATTGGAAACCAAGCCTTGTTCCACTATTGGAAGGAATATATTCTTCTCATTAACATAATTTTACGAATTTGAGACGCATTAACCTTCGATTTAGTGTGTGAAGTTAACCAGAAATTTTAGTTTAAATCAAGAATAAATATATTCCTTCCAAGAATTAAGCCTATGTTTGTTTTTATTTTTTATTTTGGAATAAATTACAAAAATAAATAATTTAATTCGTCACATTTTTACTTATTCAGATTCTTTATGAGCATTTAATTTCATAAATTTTACTGTTTTAATAAGTAGATATTCAAAAGTTTAATTTTATTCTAATTATTTCTTAAAATTTATTAATTCTTTAAAATATTTTTTCTAACAACATTGAGTTAAATAATAATAATAATTATTATTATTATATATAAGTTCACTTTAGAATCATGTTGCTTTTTATTGAGCTCATTGCATGTAAAAGCATTTTCAAGAAATAATGTCACAACAAATAAATTTTTAGAGGAAATGTACAAATAAATCGCGTATTTAATTTTTTTTACAATTTTTAATTTTTAAATCTTATTTTATTATATATTAATAGTTAAAAAAATAAACAAATAAAAGAAAAATTTTATTAAATTGTTGATCTTTAATGAAAATTATTGAATTGAAAGCTGGTGAAAAATTATTTATGAAAAATCAAGAAATTTTAAGAATAAATTAAAGCTCTGTTTAAAAATTAATTGGAACAAAATTAAAGTTAAAATGTCTACTTATGGATAAGATAAAATTTGAGAATAATTAAAAAAAAAGGTGTTTATATATAAAAGAAGGAAAGTTCAGGGGGTTAAATGCTACTTTCCCGAATATTTAATATCCCTGGTGATAAAATGAGGTGAAAAACTCAAAAACAGTTTTTGTTTCACAGAAAAAAATAAAATAAAACACACAAAAGATTTGAGAGAATAGACTAATAAGAACGTAGAATTGGGTTACGGGATCATAGGGAGAAATTTTATAATTTGACTTTATTGTCAACTTAAATTACACTGCATTCTTCTTAATTTCTACACAAATCCTATCACCACTTTCCTTTTTTTAACCCCCACAAAAAACGTTAATAAATGATATAACACAGTAAAAAAGCAATTTTTTTTTTCTTCTCCCAATATTAAACATACTGCAACATGCATTTTGGAAATGAGATATGGGAAGACTAATATAGAATTCTGCTTTACCATGAAATCTAAAAGCTTCAATAAATTCTCACAGAAAACCTTTTTTCAGACTTGACTTTGACAGGTAAATATATCCTCAAAGGCAATTTTTCATGAGAAAAGAAAAGTAGAATTTACATAACAGATAACAGGAACATATATTAAAGGTGAAAGATGAAGATCCATTTTTTTTAAATATCAGAAATATTACAATTTATAAAACATAAAGAATACAATAGAAGAGCTGAGCTCTGACTCCTGCTATGTCTGGAACATATGAATCTTGTGTTGTGTGAATGAGAAATGCCTCTAACGTAATTCATGCTCAATTGAAACCACTTTGTATTCAGTTGAACTTTTTTTTCAACTCCTTAGTGATACCAACATCATCTTTGTACCTCAATTTGAAGCCTTCTTTTCAATCACCAAGTTTGGTTTTGGTGTCTAAGCTTTGTATATGAATCCTCTGAGAAAGACCTCTTCATTTTGGGTTCATTTTCATCATCAAATTCTTGTCCCTGTGTACCAACATCATAAGCAAAACTAGTTACAATTGAAGAATGACCACTCACCTCACCACATTCAGACAAAACTTCAATTCCATGACTAGAATCTTCATCACCAACCCTCACTACACCACTGTCACATTCTTCCATGTCCTCCATCAAATCAGAAACACTTGAATCAGACTCAGTTCCACCATCAACACTGGCAGCAGCATCATGAACAATAGGGGCACGGCACAAGGGACAAGTTTTGTGTGACCTCAACCAAGTATCAATGCAAGGGACATGGAAAGCATGGCTACACTTTGGCAACAGTCTCAAACTCTCTTCTTGTTCAAACTCACCAAGGCAAACAAGACACTCACTTTCTTTAACCAACACTTGATCACTTCTGTATCTGTAAACTGTGATGGAATCTATGGTTGATTGCTGGAGACCCTCTGAGGGGCTGAACCATATGGAGTGCTGCCTCATAACCTGTTCCTGTTCCTCATCATCAGAAAAGGGAGAATCTCCTCGAATGTCAAATAGTATTGGAGGGTTTCTTCTGCTAACGTTGTATCTTTTTAAGTAATAGTACTGTATGAGTTTGGACAAGGTCATGAGAAACATAATAACACAAGCTATGCTACCTAGGAGAATTACAAAGACAGGTACAAGGTTTAGGTGGTTGTGATCTCCATGAAGGAGGGGTGGTGGAAACCAGGGAAATGAAACTGAGACTGGTGAGGGAAGAGGAGAAGCTATTGGACTGTGACTGATTCTCCTGCTCATGGTAGCAGCATAACTTGAACCAAGGAAGGGAAAAATAGTTTTCTAGAATGGAAACTAGTTATGAAAAAATTTAGAACATTTGTACAGAGAAAAAAGGACACAAGCATGGAAAATTTGAAGTCCTCCCTAGAGTATATGCAGACTTTTATGCAAGTCAATTTTTGGCCACGCTTTGATGAGACAATTTTCACAATCCTTAATTTTATCAGTGACTAGTTTTGGTTTGTTTTGATCCAACTCAATGGACTTTTCTTGGGTCGTTTCCGTGTTATGTTATGTGGTGGGACGTTAAAGAAAGGTAATTTTTTGTCCGTGTGATTGTGTTTCTATGTTCAAACTTCATGCTGTGTTTGTAAGTACTGATTGGCATTTTCTTATGGGAAAAGTTTTGAGCATTCATATTACGTAGAAACTTGAATATTTTGTCTCTGTTCAGGTCAGAAGGGTACCAATAACAAACTTCTTACTCGTGTTCGAAGTTAGTGAGATGTTGAAAAGGTATGCTGAATTAACTAAGATCCATTACATTCTGTTAAAAATGAAAACAGAGAAATTGGAATACTTTTATGTTGAGACAATCGTTTATCTGAGAAATGAAGGATTGTTATGGTCATTTTGTGTGGAAAAGAAAAAAAGGATAGAAAAACTTAATACAATATTTATATTATTTTGTAAATGTTTAACAACATGAATATAAATACTAAAATCGTTGTATGAGTAATAAAAATAATGTAATATAACATATCTAAAAACATAAGAGAGTATTGGTGAGTGTTACCCTTAAATTAGTGGACAAAAACTTTATTAATTTTTCATCACATGATATCATAATTAACGCCTTATCGTCAATTACATTTTCAGATATACATTGTATCATCATTAAAACATTGTGTATCATCATTCATCAAATAATATTATTAATATTTTTATTTATTTATATATATAAACACACACAACCATTTAAAATATCAATTTCATCATATAAAATTTGCTCAAGTGACACAAACTATTGTTTATTCTCGCTTTAATAAAAATATTTTCGCTTGATTATAAATATATCACTTAAAGCAAAATATATCAGAAAAAAAAATAATGCAACAACTCAAAAATCATAAAAAAGAAAACAACCAAAACTTATTATATCAATTGTCATAATATACGAACAATCTAGTTCAAAACTCCAATATTTAACATTATTATATTAATTCAAAACACATATTACAATACTAATTTAAAATTAGTTCTCTAAACTCAAAGACAATGTACCAACATCATAATTCAAAACAACCTGATTATATAGAATTCAAATCAATGGCCAATAATATCATGTATAACCAAAAATAAGAAAATCGTAGATTTTCATATCATCAAATTATTTCATTCAACTAATCAAACTGTAATTTGGAATCAATATATTTTCTTAACAAATAAGCTATTCAACAACCTCAAAATCTAACTCAATTTTGTATAACATTAACACAAGGTAAAAACATTCAATTTTTAATTTAATATTCCACTTTGTACCAATTTGCAATTAATTGAATTAAGTTAAATTATCAACTCCCCTTAACTGCAGGACGTTTGCCTTCCAAGATATTGAACTCCAAAAATAGAATAAGATCAATAAATTACTTCTAAGAACTCCAAACACCTAGAAATCATCCAAAACGCAGAACAATAAAATTAAAGATGACGTAGATAAAGCATCCTCTCATTATCTTACCAAAATTATGAAAATCCAAAATTTCATAAATAAACTTACCTTGTGAGAAAATCTAACTAATTAGAAAATATCCTTACTCTGTCACTTTTTTATTGGTTAGTTCGGATTGGAAAAGAATTAAAATCAGGTCAATAATCTTAGAAAAAAACAAAAGTAGTTTTAAAAAAAATTAGAGAGATAGTTAGATTTTTAAAAATAAATAACTAAATAATTAAATTTCTAATTTATATACTCAACGTAAAAGTAAAATCTTTAACTTTTAATTTTTTCTAAATAAAAATCTTTACTAAACTAAAAACTAAAAGCGACTCACAATCAAGATATTTTTTATTTAAAAAAAAATGTTTGTTAAGATTTATTTTTATGTCACGTGAGTTATTTTTTAAATGTGTTTCCTATATTCCAATACCTTAACCTAAATATTTATTTGTAGAGGAAGAAAAAAGTTAGATGTAGAGTAGTTCGGTGAGAAAAACAGAGTAAAAATATATCTATCTTATCGATGAAAATGGAGAGAAAATAAGATAAATATAAATTAGTATCCCACTTAATAAATAATATTTATTAAAAGTTCGTGTAGAAAAGAACTTTTAGTAATGATCATGATTAAAGGGTGCCCAATGACAGAAAAACTGAAATTCTGATACATGTTCAGCTTCTAAATTAGTATGTGTAGACTGTACGAGGTATGCATAGTTAAATCTTTGCATTGCATTTTATTTTTCTTGTCTCTTCTCCTTCTTTCTGGGATTCTCGTGGAATTTTTCCTAAATTTATCTTAAATTCTTAATATTAAATCACCATTTGAGAATAAATTTTAAATAATTTGCTTTAGTCAGACAAGAAAAGCAGAACATTTCATAGCATTGGATTAGAGGAAGTCTTCTACTAGACCTGTTCTCAATTTTAAAACAAATCCGTGTCTCTCAGAAGGACATTGTCATATTTTGTTTAATATTTTAAATCTAAAGCCACGAACTGTGATCGTTATTATGTATTCAAAGCAGGGACGGTTGAATGAATGGAAGAAAAACGTGTGATGAGAATCAAAATTTTCTTCTGAGTGTGGCAAGTTGTAATTTAATCCAATTTGAAGGAAACACGCAAGCAAGGAATTCCCCGAGCCATCAAATCAGAGGAAAACTTACACAGCAATCAAATTATTAGTCGCGAAAATTACTGCCTTTTTTATCACGCTTTTCCCCCTCAATTCAATGCTCCCACTCCACCACTATCTTCACATACCAACCACCTTTTCCTTCCACGCCTCAAACTGCATACTTCATATTCTCCAATTTTGTCTATAGAGAAATTAACCCATAAAAACTACCTGAACCAGCAACAGCACCACCCTCCTAATCACAAAAAGATTAGATTTTTCATGGGAGGTCAACAGAGAAAGGATGGTCAAACTCAAAGAAGAAAAAACGAAATTATGAGCTTCAGAGTTTCTCTCAAGCCTTCCGGGTTTGACCTCATGCAGAACTGTGATCTTCCTCCACCTTCAAAGTTTTTCATGGGTCGAGATAAAAGTATGATATTGTCCGCGAATAGGGTGAATGACATTGCAGGCAAAGGAGAAGAGGAAGATAGCAAACACTCTGGTGCTAACAGGATGGAAAATGGCGATGATGAAAGGAATAAAATGGAGCTTCTGAAGGCGCTGCAAGCATCTCAGACACGGGCCAGGGAGGCAGAGAAGATAGCTGCAGTTCTGAAAAAAGAAAGGGAGTGTCTTAAAATTGTTTTGCTGGGGGAGGCCATGCACTTGTTTGCATATCGCCAACAGGTGAGATTGCTTGAGCTTCAAGTTTTGCACCTGCAACAATCCCTTTGGCTGCGTCAACAACCAGAGGAAAATGAGGGGTCAGTCAAGGGAGATGGACATGAAGAAGAAACTACTAGTGCTGCATGGGTTCTGGCTTTGGTTCTTTCATTCGGAATTGGAGTCACCACCGCCCTTTCTTGGAGATACTATCTGTAAATAGACCCTCTGTTGCCGTTGGGATTTGCACATTCAATTTTTGCTTTATAATTATTTAAACACAAATATAACTTTGTAACCATCAATTATATCATTTCGCGCAAATCGAGTTGTGATCAATTCTCTCTTTCTGCTCATTTCATACATGAATACAGTTGCAGCCTGATTGAACTGCTTTGAAAAACAAATAAGCATACATTGCAGAAAAGTCACAACCAACATACACGATGCAACTTATATTAGATATACGGGTAAGAAGCGGAACAGCTGAATTATATACAATAGTTTAAGAAAGCTGTACATTTTGCTAATTCCATATACAGTGTTATATACCGCTACGCTAAATTTACATGTCTCAGAAAAATGGAAGACAGATGACTATTAAATAATGGTCGTGTGCACATTTCGCAAATGATTGTAACAGTCATCACTAGAGCTGAAGAACTCTAAGCAAACCCAGCACACATGTTTTCCACACTTGCACTCGACATGGTTGCACCCATCAATCTTCTCAATTACATAACCACACGCCAAGCAACTCTTAACTTCGTCTTTCCCTCTGCACCACTCTATCAGAGATGAATCCGGGTCTTCCTTGAACTCTTTATATCTCTCGCATGAAAGGTAAGGATGATACTCTAAGTGGCACCTGGTACATGTCTCTGAATAACAAGCCCCGCAAACAAATGGCTCACCAGCAGTCCCAGGATCTGCAACTCGATAAATTGAGGGGCAGTCTGGAGATGGGCAAAACCTGTATGTTCCCCCACTCGTAGCCACAAAAGATCCCAAAGAAGCCCTGAAAAGATCCTCCAACTTATCACCAACTAAGAGAGATCTCAGGTCTGTAAGCAGGATGAGATCTCCACAGTCCTTGTGAGTACAACATATTGGGAAGATACCTTGGTTTCTAATAGCAGATTCACATTGTTCCACCAGACACGACCGGCAGAACAAATGACCACAGCCTTCAAGCCGGTATGCATCCTCAACCTCGCACAAGCAAATCGGGCAACTAGGACCATCATTATCAAATGTCCCAACCAAATGACGGCTTGAACGAGCAATCTCAAAAATTATTTCCTCTACCCTGGTTTTCAACTCCTTCGTGCCATTAAGACTGATTACGTGGCGACTTGTGTTGAGCATAAGATCTACCCCAGGTACCCTTTCTTTCAGTCCACGCAGATCTGGCCCAAACTTCTTAATCATTTGCTTCATTAAATCAGGAGGTAAATCCCTCCCTCTCAGATGGATTTCTAACCCCTTTTCTTCATGGAGAGAAAGGAGGGATTGAATCACCTTGTCATGAGCTAAGGCAACCTTGTTTGGGGAACCAAACACACGTAAATTCAAGTTGTGCCTGTCAAAAAGAATGTATGTTCCTGTCTCTTGCTGCAATGAGTTCTTAAGATTAAAGCCATCCTTGGACATCAGGAGCTGGAGAACTGCAGGGGTGAGGCTGTCATGCTCAATGGTTTTCCCATTCAATAGTTCCTCCAGAGGTCTTCTAACTTCTGCCACTGTCTTTGTGGCATTCGCAGTTATCTTCACTCGGTGGGAACCATTAACTGTCTTGTCCAGGTTGCATTCAAGACCTTAATCAAGAAAACCAATGATTGACAGATGTCATTATGTAATGAGAAAACATTTGAAATTGTTCAATTGAAGTTATCTCAACATAAATATGTAGCTTCCAACAAACATGAACGGCGCCATTCATAAAAAAATCAATCAATGTTTCGGAACAGAATAATAACAAGTGTCACTTTTTTAAGACTTGAGAAGGGATGATCAAGGGAAAAATCAGATTAGAGGGATTTATCCAGTAACTTTAATAGTGTGAAAGGAAAAATCCTTTGTGAAGGGGGAACCCTCGGAGTAGAAACCTCTCTCCTATTCTCACCCATACAACAAAGAGTGTTTGCTTATTTTCATTTTTTCTACCAAATTTCTATTTCTTCTACTTTGGTTTGTCAGTAACTAATTGGACCAATTGTCGGCCAACATATATTACCGTAGCAGAGATGTTGGATCAAAATTTAACACATGTAAATGAATGAACTACTACTGCGAAACATTTAAAAGAAAAGAAAACCAACAATGAAAATTCCACAATATTTTCTTCCATTTTTCCTTCCTAAACTCATTCTTTAGTCCATTTTTGGAAGAAGGGGGTTTAAAGGAACTAAAAATGTCGCAAATGCTAAACTGACTACAAGAATTATAATAGTTCTACTCATCAACTGAGTGAGGTTGGCTAGATGAATCCCACGACTAAAGCAATTAAAAAAAAAAAAGTATTAAACTAAACATAGACTTCGAAAGAATCAACAATATTTTTCAAAAAATATTTGGTAGCAGTTACGTCAGATTTGTGAGTAAAAAATGCTTATCATTAGGAAAATGAATTATAACTTACAAGCATCCAGAGCAGAGAAAAAAAAAATGATCTAGTACCTCTTAAATTCCTGAAGCTAGCAAGTACTCCATCCAGTTGTTCCCTGATCACACGAAACACTGGCGTAGGAAATATCAAGGAGCTATGAAACAACCGCTGGCACTTTATCTTTTGCCATGATAGACATCCAGGTAACACCTTTCCTTCAATATACTCCAAAGCTTTTGCTGCCTCTAAATGCAATCTTCCATCGAAACTTATTAAAGCTCTCATAAAGACATCCTTAGGCTCAGGTACAAACACCTGAACTCTGCAAGAACTAATGTGAGGGTTCCTTTTGGGCAAAGAGGGGTAAATTTCTTTTAGCAGTGCCTCTTCCAAAGCACTGCATGGTGGATTTCCAACGGCATCCCCTCTCACCAAGAAAAAATCCAAAATCCTTCTACTTGTAGCAGCTCTTAGCACATCCAGTATTTCAGCTTCTGAGAGGTCTTTACCAAGCCCATTTATCACAACACTGTCCATACTCTTTTTGCCAACTTCACATCGAACATACCTTCCCCCTATTGCAAGGTTGTAGAAATCTCTCAATATATGATCGACATCCTTTATATCACATCTAACTATGGCAAATCCCCTGCTAAGCCTACGAGGCCAATAAATTTTTGCTTTAACAGCAGGGAACGAAAACGTTTTATCCCCTCCCAACTGTGAAGGGAAAATTTTCAAGGAGGAGCCACAAAACTCATGTCCATCAAGTTCAGCAGCTTTTTTGACAAAATCAGGGGACCCAAACATTATCCTGCCCCACTTTTCCTTATCTTCATCCTTCATATGGCCTGCAAATTTGTGCACAGCACAGATGCTACCAGAGGTATTCTTCTCTAAAAACATTAAGAGCTCCTTGTCATCAATAGCATTTATGTTTGCATGACACACATCAACACTCAAGGAACGTTTTTCAAGTTCCAAATGTTTAATCTCAGCACCAGACCCAAATAAAGCTATAGGTGGAGAAAGACCAGACCCATGATACAAACACTTATCCATGCATTCAGCACGTAACAACTTTCTCTCATATTCTACAGCACCATTAACGAACACAAGGGCTGCATCCATATCATTTGAAGTGGCAAATAAGTGGATTGCGTTCTGGTCAACATTCACTTCAATATAGATACGTTCATCCATACAAGCTTTCCTTATACGTGAAATAAGAGCAAGCAAATTACAGTTGGCTTTTCCACAAAATCTCTTGAGAAGAATACAGCCAAGACCACACAAAGTCTTCATTTGCAACTTCCGTTCCACCATTTTAGATACATCAAACAAGGGAGCAGGGCAAAGGTCATATAATGATTGAAACTCAATTGTGCTCACACAGACCAAATATTGATTAGAGATGGAAAGAAGCTCACCAAAAACCACCCAACTTGGTTTATGAGCAAAAACAAGCAATGAACAAGATGGATGTAGTTGAACATGTTGCCCAGTTTGTGCCACTTCATAACCAAGTTGATTGCAGCCAGAGTACATGGCTACATTCTCAGCAAGTGAGGACAGTATAACCCTCTTCAAATTCTTATCATAACTAGAGGGCTTATATGGGTCCCAAAGCCAACAACTCGGAGTAACAAGGTCGTGTTCACGTTCCAGGCAACTTTCTAACTCGAAAATTGTGTCTTGGCACCTCCTCATGGATTTGGCATTGATGCTGTTTTCCCAACACCATCTGTTCCTCCTTTCCAAAGGCAAACCTTCCCATTCCTTGTACACAGAGAGAAGAGTAAAGAGGTCCCCATCACAATGGCAAAATTGCACTTTAAGACAATCAGATCTTCGTTTTTCAAATTCACTGCCAACTCTGCAAAATATGCTACTAGCATTGGCCATCACAGCAGCCAGAACAATACCTTCCCTACCCAAACCATGATTGAAACAGCCAAGAATAAGTTTACCAAGCCTGGGTTCAATTCCCAATTTTACCAGGCACCAACCCTCCGGCGTTAAATCATGAACACCATTTCTCATCTCAATTGCTCCTAACTGAATTAGATTCCTGATTGCCATGTCAATAGAGCTAGAACTTGGAGCATCCACAAAATCAAAATCCTGCACATTCTTCACTCCTAAAGCAAGGATCCTCAAAACTGCTACACCAAGATGAACTCGCCGAATCTCTGGCTCTTGATTCAGGTCCATTGATTGATAATCAGTTTCTGAATACAGTCTATAGCACATACCAGGCTCAGTTCTCCCAGCACGACCAGCCCGTTGATCAGCAGAGCTCTGACTAATCCAGCAAACCTTAAGTACATTCATCCCACTGCCAGGATCATATCTGCAGTCTTTAACTAAACCAGAATCAATCACATACTTAACACCAGGAATTGTGAGTGAGGTCTCCGCAAGATTTGTTGAAAATATCACTTTTCTCTTTGCAGGGTAGTTCTGGAAAACACGAAATTGCTCTTCAGATGAAAGTTTACCATGCAAGGGCAGAGCAACTGCAGAGGGTATTTGAAACCTTTCACAGGCATATTCCACTTCTATCTGAGAGGTCAAAAAGGCAAGGATAGTTCCCTCTTTCTCTGTTTTATGAATCTCAGTTGCCTTTCTGACAACATCAGAAACATACGAGGCAACAACAGCAGAACCAGAATGCCCAGCATGGTCAGAAGGAACATATTTGATATCCACTGGAAAACTTCTCCCATGCACACGGAAAATTCCACAACCATAAAAGAAATCAGATAGCTGATTTGCATCTGCTGTAGCAGACATAATGATAAGCCGCATCTCACCCCTCCTATAAAGTAAATTCTTCAACAAAGTCATCAGTAAATCTGTATTTAAGCTCCTCTCGTGAGCCTCATCAATTATGATGCATGAGATCCCAGTCAAATTCTTATCACTCATGAAGTGCTGCAATAAACAGTGATCTGTCATGAATATTATCTTAGAATCAAACTCGCTCAAGGATGAAAACATAGAACATTTAATTGATTGGCCTTCATAACATCCACTGCTTTCTTCCTGGACCCTTTGAGCCACTGATTTGGCAGCAATCTTGCGAGGTTGGGTGCATACAATGGATTCCTCAGCACCAACGCCAGAATCAGCAAGAAACTGAACTAACTGTGTACTCTTTCCAGAACCAGTCTCTCCTATTAATACCATTATCTGTATATATATACTAATTAGAATAACATCCAAAAAAGAAGATATCTAAATTCTAAATACAATTGCAATTTCTAGAATCCACCGGCAGTGAAAGTCAAAAATACACAAGTGTAAGAAGAGTCTTAGATTTAATCCAAAAATCAACTAGCATTAACAGATTTTTCCCAACTAGTACATAAACCACAACCCAATGATTGAGGTAGGTAACATGGGACTTTCAAACACTCATAAACATATTCCTGCCAAACAAGGCAACACACTAAAAATCACCTCCCATCAAAAAACACATAAGCAACATAAATAGGGTATAGAATATGATACCATGTTATTAGATTTCATCTACAACGTTCAGAAAACAGTTAGCAACCATTATTTCAGCCACAACGACAGGATTTTCTAGGGTTTATGCAACCATAACTGCAGCCACATCAGGCCACAATTTCCATGCTTGTGGGGTCAACACAACCACACATACGGAAGCATTTGTCAATAATTTCTCTCCATTCACAACCGCAATTTAAAACATCGTTAAAAACTAATTGGCATCAAAATAAGTTGTTAGACAGGGAACATAAACAAGGTATAGGACCTAATACAATGTCATTAAATTTCATCTAATATAAAGATATCAAAAAACAGTTAGCGACCAATATTTAAATGGCAATGTCAAGATTTACAGGGTTACACGACCACAATCGCAGCCTCATTTCACCACAATTTCCAGTGGAATTGTCCACGACTTCTCTCAAACTACAACCGCATGAGCAATTCTAGACATTGTTTAACAAAATCAATTCGTTAAATTAATCCGTTATGCATGCATGTAAACATCATCCTAGCAATTAGAACTATACAACCAAAAAAGGAAAATAAAGTCACAAATTATAAAATATGTATCCCAGCCAATGATCATAGTTTAAAGAATAATTGAAATCACCATATAAAGATATACCTGCTGATAATGTATTTCCCGAAGAATATCCTTCCGGTAAGCATAAATGGGCAATCCATCCTCCAGTCTCCGACACTCCCTTCTGATCAGAGAGTGAATGCGCTTCCAATCAAAAAACCCATCAAACTTGAACACATTCACACTCCTATCACCCTTCACGTCATCACCCTCCGCCAGATACTTCAGTATACAGTCCATCGCAGAGTCGAACTCCTTCAACCTCCTTTCAACCTGGTTTTTCTCAACAATGAGCCCTTTCTTCTGCTCAATATAGTGGCTACTCAACTCAATATGCAAGGCATTACCAAGCAAAGTAGACAGCCTCGCAATCTCCTTCGACAACCGTTCACTCTCCTCCACCCACCGCTTAACCTCCTTCCCCTCCATCACCTTCATCACGTGCCTCGTGAACAACTCTCGAAGGCGACCATCCAGATCGCCGGTCACCGCAACGTTGGAGTCCAGCGCCGGCGTGTAGTCGTGCTTCTCCTGCAGCAGCGACTCCCAGAACCATGCAGCCGCGTCGCACGCCTGCTCCCAGTTTGGGTAACTGAGCGCGGCGGCGACGTCGTCGACGGGGTAGAAAGTGAAAGACTGCGGCTTGTGCTCGCATTCTTTGATCAGAGCCTCCACGTCGTCGCGGCAGGGAGGGCGGAGGCCGAGGCGGAGCTCCACCTTGAAATAAGGCTCCGGAGGACGGTGGAGGCGGGCGGCATGTGGGTGTAGGCGTGGTCTCCATTGGTGGAAGGGACGGTGGGAGATGGGGCGGGGAGCGGAACCGCCGTGTGGCGGTGTGTGAGGGTGGTTATCAAGGCGGCGATAAGGGCGGTGGGGGGTTGGGGTTGGGGTGGGGTTAGGGTAGGAAGTTTTCTTCATGAGGAAGCAATAGCGAATAGCGATGAAATTGAAAGATGAAATTGAAAGATGAAACCCTAATCGATTGAAAGCGAAGTGAAAAGAATGGTGCTTTAAATGAAGGGAAGATTGAACGGTGTTTGTCTTGTCAAAGACTCTTCGCGCTTTCTTTCAGTGACTCACTCTAACCACTCTCTTCCACTTTCAGTTTCTGTTCCTGTTCTCCTCCTTTTCCTTCCTTTTATACCTTTTTTTTTTTTCATCTTTTTCTCGCCGTAAAATAAACAATTTCCTTTTTTTTTTATTCTTGAAACCATATCTTTAAGAACAAATAATCTATTATTTGATTGAAAAGCTTAGATATATTTTTAAATAATTTAAGATTTACGGTTTTTCTTATAAAAAATATTTTTTATCTATAAAATTTAAAACTCTTTAAAAACAGAATCCTAGTAACAATAATTATATAAAAAAATAATGAATGATTAAAGGACAATTATTTTTTTATTTGAATCGTTTATTTGGTGTTGTAACTTGGTTAATAAATCAAATATCAAAACATTGAATAATTTTTTTTAAGTTTTTTATTTAGTTTAGTTATCATTTCGATCTTAATCAATATAATATAATCTTTAAAATTTCTATTTTTTAAATCAATTTAAATTATTGTATATAAATATTTTTAATATTTTTATCTCAAATTCTAAATAAATACATCATTCCACTCTTTTTTTATTTTTTAAATTTATCCATTAATATTTGAATTGTTGTTTTATTTAATAATAATAATTTTTAATTATATTCAATAATTTTTAACAATTATGATTGAGATAGACTAAGGTCAATGATTAAATAACTCAAACTTAATTGGAATTTGATAATATAAGAAATGAGGTAGACCATAAATTATCTTTATAAAATTATTTTAATTTAATTGGAATTTAACTTTAAATTATCAAGGTCCTTTGTATATATCTTCATAAAACAACTATAGTTTGACTAAAGTCCATCTTTGAACAAATTAAGGTTGACCATAAAATGTCTTAAAGAAATAACTCCAACTTGATTAGATTTTGGATTTGGAAGGACTAAAGATGACCATAAAATGTTTCTATAAAATGACTATAGTTGGACTAGAGTCCAATTTTAAATAATTAAATGTCTCAATGGAATAACTCAAACTATAACTCAAACTTTAGAAAGAGATCAATCATAAAATGTTTATAGATAGTAAGATAATGCATTGCCTTATTTTATTAGCTGATGAAAAGATATACACATATATGGTTGACGACTGATCAATTTTTAATTTAAAACAAAATTGACAAAGACATTAATGTGTTCCGGGTAACTACACAGACAACTGGACAATCCCACCTAACAGCCTGAAAAATATTCATGAGAAGTCCTTTTCAAAATTTAAATTTGTTAAGTCTTTTCACAAAAAGATTCTTGAGAAGTCGTTTTCAAAACTGACATTGTTAAGTCTTTTTCATAAAACCTTTCCCTGAGTTTAAAACTAACATTGTTAAGTCTTTTTCACAAAACCTTTCCTTAAGTTGAGACAGTTAAAACTGACATTGTTAAGTTTTTTTCATAAAACCTTTACTTGAGTGACACAAAACCTTTCCCTGAGTGACATTGTTAAGTTTTTTTCACAAAACCTTTCCCTGAGTTGAGACAGTTAAAACTGACATTGTTAAGTCTTTTTCACAAAACCTTTCTCTGAGTTGAGGCTATGTATTGTCATAGATACATATAAAGCCAAAGACCTAACAATACCTATTTATAACAGTCTTTTCACCTAGTACAGCTAGAAACTAGAGGGTTGTATACTTTATAGGGTTGTAGACCTTATATAACCATTGGTTATCACATTTATTAATTACTAATAAATGTATTCAATTAAACTATTGTGATACTTGAAATCGGGTTAGAAAAAAATACAAATTATAAATATAAAATAATATTAGCCAAGATCAATGGATGACAAAACAATTAATCAATATTTGTGAAATAATATCTCCTTATAACTCAATTTTGAATGTTATAGTTTAAGTCTCCATGAAATGACTAGTCTGACCTTAGAAGAACTAATATGGACCCTAAAATCTCTCTACAGTAGGATACCGCACAACTTTATCTTATTAGTTGGTGAAAAAATATACACATATATGGTTGGAGACTGATCAATCTTTAATTTAAAACCAAATTGACAAAGACATTTAGTTTGTGATGGTTCATTAATGTGTTTCCAGTAATTGATTAAACAACTGGATAATCCACCTAACAGCCCTGAAAAATTTTTGGAAACTTTAAGACCACATGTGATTCTAGAGACTTTAAGACCACATATGATTGATTGAATCTTTCAAAACTCACGCTAGTTAAGTCATTTCACAAAATCTTTTCCAAAATCTTTCTCTATGTTGGGAGCTGTGTATTGTCATAGACAGGTCAAAAATGCAAATACCTCACAACACATTTTTAAAAATCTTTCCATCTAGTCCAGCTCAAAACTACAGGGTTGTATACTTTATCTAACTGTTGGTTATCTATATATTATTATTAATCAATATAATCTAATCTTTAAAATTCTATTTCTTAAATCAATTTAAATTATTGTATATAATTATTTTAAATATTTTTATCTCAAATTCTAAATAAATACATCATTCCACTCTTTTTTTATTTTTTAAATTTATCCATTAATACTTGAATTGTTGTTTTATTTAAATAATAATAATTTTTAATTATATTTAATAATTTTTAACAAGTATGATTGAGATAGACTTAGGTCAATGATTAAATAACTCAAACTTAATTGAATTTGATAATATAAGAAATGAGGTAGACTAAATAAATACATCATTCCACTCTTTTTTATTTTTTAAATTTATCCATTAATACTTGAATTGTTGTTTTATTTAAATAATAATAATTTTTAATTATATTTAATAATTTTTAACAAGTATGATTGAATATGATTGAGATAGACTAAGGTCAATGATTAAATAACTCAAACTTAATTGAATTTGATAATATAAGAAATGAGGTAGACTATAAATTATCTTTATAAAATTATTTTAATTGGATTGGTATTTAACTTTAAATGATCAAGGTCCTTTATATATATCTTCACAAAATAACTCTAGCTTGACTAAAGTCCATCTTTAAACAAATTGAGGTTGACCATAAAATGTCTTAAAGAAACAACTCCAACTTGATTAGATTTTGGATTTGGAAGGACTAAGGGTGACCATAAAATGACTATAGTTGGACTGGAGTCCAATTTTAAATAATTAAATGTCTCCATGGAATAATTCAGAATAATTCAAACTAAGTTAAAGTCTGACCTTAGAAGGACATCAATCATAAAATGTTTACAGATAGTAGGATAATGCATATATATGGTTGAAGACTAATCAATTTTTAATTTAAAACCAAATTGACAAGGACATTTAATTTGTGATGATTTATTAATGTGTTTTGGATAACTACACAGCCTGAAAAAGCTTCATGAGAAGTTGTTCTCAAAACTTAAATTTGTTAAGTATTTTCATGAAAAGATTCAAATTTGTTAAGTCTTTTCACAAAAAGATTCTTGAGAAGACGTTTTCAAAACTGACATTTGTTAAGTCTTTTTCAAAACTAACATTTGTTAAGTCTTTTTCACAAAACCTTCACATGAGTCGAGGCCATGTATTGTCATATATAGGTAAAAAAGTCAAAGACCTAACAAGACCTATTTATAACAGTCTTTTCACCTAGTCTAGCTAGAAACTAGATGGTTGTATACTTTATAGGGTTGTATACCTTATATAACCATTGGATATCACATTTATTAATTACTAATAAATGTATTCAATTAAACTATTGTAAAATCAGGTTAGAAAAAAATACAAATTATAAATATCAAATAATATTAGCCAAGATCAATTGATGACCAAGCAATTAATCAATATTTATGAAATAATATCTCCTTATAACTCAATTTTGAATGTTATAATTTAAGTCTCCATGAAATGACTAGTCTGACCTTAGAAGAACTGATATCGACTATAAGATACCTCCACAAAATAGCTTCTAATTTGACCTTAAAATGACTGAGGTCAACCATAAAGGTTATAGATTAATAATAGGATATTGCACAACCTTATCTTATTAGTTGGTGAAAAAGTATACACATATATGGTTGGAGGCTGATCAATCTTTAATTTAAAATCAAATTGACAAAGACATTTAGTTTGTGATGGTTTATTAATGTGTTTCCAGTGATTGCTTAGACAACTAGATAATCCACCTAGCGGCCTGAATAAATTCTGGAGACTTTAAGACCACATGTGATTCTAGGTTGGGGGCTGTGTATTGTCATAAACAGGTCAAAAATGTAAATACCTCACAATACCTGTTTTTAAAAGTTTTTTCACCTAGTCCAGCTCAAGACTATAGGGTTGTATACTTTCTCTAACTCTTGGTTATCATATTTATTATTATTAATAAATATATTCAATAAAACTATCCAAAATGTTTTTAAAGAATCACAAAAATTAATTGTGATACTTGAAATCAAGTTAGAAAAATTATAAAGATCAAATAATATTAGTCAAGATCAATGGATGATCAAACAATTAATCAATATTTATAAAATAATATATCCTTATGACTCAATTTTGAATGTTATAGTTTAAGTCTCCATGAAATGACTCAAACTAAGTTGAAGTGTGATCTTAGAAGGACTAAGATCTACCATAAAATACCTTCACGAAATAGCTTATGGCTTATAATTCAAACCTATAACAAGTAAGGCCTACCATAAAGCGTTATAGATTAACAATAGACGTTATCTTATTAGCTGGTGAAAAGATATACATGTATGGTTGAAAACTGATCAATTCTTAATTTAAAACTAAATTGACAAGGAATTTAAGTTGTGATTGTTTATTAATGTGTTTCCAGTCACTGTTTAGACAACTGGACAATCCCACCTAATCCTGTGAAAAGATTCTGGAGACTTTAAGACACAAACTCTGGACAATCCCACCTAATCCTGTGAAAAGATTCTAGAAACTTTAAGACACAAACTGAGGCTAGTTAAATCTTTTCACAATATTTTTCCCTAGTTTGGGGGTTGTGTATTGTCATAGATAGGTCGAAAATTCAAAGACCTTACAACACTTATTTTTAAAAGTCTTTTCACCTAGTCTAGTTTAACACTAGAGGGTTATATACTTTATCTGACTATTGGTTATCATATTTATTAATTACTAATAAATGTATTCAATAAAACTATCTAAAATCTTTTAAAAAATCACATAATTGAGATACTTAAAATCAGGTGAGAATAAAAACAAATTATAAAGATCAATCTGATCTTATTAGCTGGTGAAAAGATATGCACATGTATGGTTAGAGACAAGGCATTTAATTTGTGATGGTTGGTTTATTAATGTGTTTCGTGTGCCTTGTGCTGGGACAAGTGCTTGAGACGACTTGAGGGGATTTTTCACTTTAAAATAACATGTGATGAAATATTTCAAAAGTGACATTAGTCAGGTCTTTTCACAATTTTTTTTTCTAGGTTGAGGTTGTGTATTGTCATAAATAGGTCAAAAGTCCAAAGACCTAATAACACTTATTTCTAAAAATCTTTTCACCTAATCTAGTTCAAGACTAGAGGGTTGTATACCTAAATATAGCCAATGAAACTATCTAAAATATTTAAAAAAAATAACAAAAAATAATTGTGATACTTGAAATCATGTGAGAATAAATACAAATTATAAAGATCAACCTTATCTTATAAGCTCATGAAAATATATACACATGTATGTTAGAGACCCGATAATTTTTAATTAAAATGGAATTAACAAAAAATCGAATTAACAAGGGCATTTAATCTGTGATGGTAACAACACTTATTTCTAAAAATCTTTTCACCTAGTATAATTCAAGACTAAAGGGTTGTATACATTGTCTAACTGTTTATTATCATATTTATTAATTACTAATAAATTTATTCAATAAAACTATCCAAAATCATTTAAAATTCACAAAAATTAATCGTGATACTTGGAAATCAGGTAAGAATAAATACAAATTATATATATATATATATATATATATATATATATATATATATATATATATATATA
>Ga0209700_100049_pt1 | contig 156016 bp, 68 predicted proteins | sample SiratroredBW_FD_187528 | JGI IMG/M metagenome (GOLD analysis project Ga0209700, IMG submission 187528) | Root nodule microbial communities of legume samples collected from California, USA - Siratro red BW (SPAdes) (version 2) | ecosystem: Host-associated > Plants > Roots > Nodule | place: USA... | reverse complement strand
TTTTTTTTTTTTTTTTTTTTTTTTTCTGTTTGAAGAAGTCATTGCTTATGTGAAGACCCTTCTTCTAGGAACCTACCAGAGGAAAAATCAACAATAACAAGACGCGTGAAGAAGTGAATCTAAATACAATAATTATTAAAATAAAAAAAAAAAATAGTTTATATTTAGAAAGAAGAGGATAAAACCCAACATTAGAACAAAACTAATCCTAGCAACTTCACTTCCCCATTCTTCTCTCCTTCGATATGGCCCCCAAGAAGTCCCTTTGGGACTTCATTTCTGAAGCTAAACTCCTCGTCAAAGCACACCCTCGTCACTTCCACAATCTTTCTCTCACCTTCCTCTTCCCCCTCTCACTCTACCTCCTTCTCTCTCCCACCATCTCTCACCTTTTCAACTATTTCTTCACCACCAACTCTACCACCCCTCTCCCACCACTATCCACCAACCCCACCGTTTTCCTCTATTCTCTTCTCCTTTTGCTTCTTTCCAATTGTGGAGTCATCACCATCACCTATAGCGTTTTCCACTTCTTCCATGACCAACCCGTGAACCTCCAATCTACCATAAAGTCCATTCCCACTTCCTTCCTACCCCTCTTCGCCACCACCATCGTTTCCCAACTCATCTCCTTCTTCATCTCTCTTTTCTACGGCCTTCTCTTGCTTCTTCTCGTTCACGGGGCCAAGCTTCTCCACCTAACACTTCTTCCACACTCGTCGCCTTACATCATAGGATTCCTTATTGCGCTTCCTTTGATAGTTGTGCAGACGTATTTGGAAGTTAACTGGACCCTGGTGAATGTTATTGTGGTGGTGGAATCATGCTGGGGTATGGAGCCACTGAGAAGAAGTGGGAGGCTGATCAAGGGAATGAAAGGAGTGGCTCTATCTTCTGTCTTCATCTATGGATTCTTCCCTGTGATCTTGACTTGGAACTACTTTTTCGCCAAGAGGGGTGCATATACAGAAAGTTGGGTTGCTGCGGTGTTGAATTGGGTGGTGACTTTGACAGGTTCTTATGCCCTTTCTATGCTTATGCTTTCTAAGATTACGGTTACTACGCTCCTGTACATATATTGCAAGGCCAATAACCATGTTGAGATTACAGAGGATTTTGGAAAGGACTACTTTAGCTTGCCCTCCCATGATGGGAACTTCTCGCAGGTTGTTGTTTGATCTGTGTAAGTAGTGTTAAAGTGAAAAGTTTATGTTGTGGAATCTCTGTGTAAATGGATGCTGGTGCGAATAACGAGGTTTTCTCTTAGACCATGTATCAGTTTGTTTTCTTTTGTTCTTCGTCGAGTTTCATAACATCTTTCGTGGTCTCCTAAAAACCATTCTAAGTCTCACAATATTACTACATGGAAGACATTTTTGTATTTATTGGATAGTTATGCTTATACTGGGTCAATAACTAAATTGATTTGAATAGCTAGCAGTACTTTCAAATCCAAGTTAATACAGGTTGACTTTTTCGCCAGCTTTCTCTATCTAATCAATTTATTAGGGTTTAATATTCAACGCAGATAATAATATTTTTTTACAGTTTTATTAATATTTCATAAACCAAATAAAATTATTAGTATTATTGTAATAGAAATTAATATTTGTGGTTTTCTTTAAATTATTTGTAAAAATTTTGTACGGGTTTATATACAATTTTTTTTCTCACTAAAGTACCCGGTATTTACTTACGGGAATTTCCTCTGGATTTACCTCCGCAAAATCTGCATGCTACAAATTTACTGTGGATTTACACTAATTTTTGTAAGAAGATTATCATCATATCGAAAGTTAAAAAATGTTAGATAAAGATAAGATAACTATGAAAAAAAAGATAAAAAAATATGATAACGTAGAAGAAGATTTTTTTTTATTAAATATGTATTTTTTTTGTTTCCAATAGCTCACTTAATATAAAATTCTAGAAAACTAAATATAAAAATTATTCTAAATAAATACATTTGATATTATTTGATACTCCCTTTATTATCATCTCTCTGATACTTACTGATATTCTCTGATATTCTATTGATTATCTCTGATATTCTACTGATTTGTTTTCATAATAATAATAATATTATAACACTCCCCTTCAAGGTGAACAATGGGATCACCACAGCTTAACTTGCTGAGGACACAGGTAAATGTTTTGCCTGTAACAGCTTCGGTGAAAATGTCTGCCAACTGGTCTTCTGACTTTACAAACAGAAGCTCAATACTATTATCCTCAATCTTCTCCTTGATGGAGCGTCCGTCCACTTCAACGTGCTTGGTTTTGTCATGTTGTACATGATTCTTTGTTTTCATAGCTTCTTATCATTCGCCCTTCTTATTGACTTCATGAACTGTTTTGTGAATAAGAAAAGTTCTTGTAAGGTTTGTCACTCCTTCTCTAGTTATCTTCATAGGATACCTGGAATTCCGGAAAACATGTTCTGGAGAATATCGGTCAGGTGGTACCCCTCTGTTTCTTCTTGGCGAAAGTGTGAAAGGCTCTGGTTTTGGTGCTAACCTGTCACTGTTAGTGACTTCATTCGTAACAGGAGACAACTCAATAGGAAGTGTGAAAGGCTCTAGTTCTTGTGCTAACCTGTGATTATTAGTGACTTCATTCATAACAGGAGACAACTCAGTAAAGTGAAGATCACTTACCTCTTATTGGACATTCTCAAAAGGATCCTCATTGGTTGTGTTGATCCCTCCTACATTGACAGAGACATGCTCGTTGGCTCCATCTACTTGCTCTTTTGGAACAATTTCTTAGCAACTAAGGTTACTTAACCAACTTGGTGATTCACTAGTTTTCTCCCTCTGAACATCAAGTTGGCTACTGAAGAAATATTCTGATTCTAAAAAATTACAATCCATAGTCACGTATACACAGTGAGTGATTGGGTTGTAACATCGACACCCCTTTTGATGTGTAGCATATCCAACAAAGACACATTTCTCAGCACATGGATCAAATTTGGTTCTGTTAGTTTTGGGAATATGAACGAACACAGAGCACCCAACTATCTGATCTAAGTACTTGGATTTTCTTGCCAAACTAAGTGTGAATCATTTAATAGAATGCATAGAACTTGTCAGGTATTTCAAATTTGTGTTTTAGAAAATATACCCACGTCATGATAGAGAAATCGTCCATAAATAACAAAAAATACTGAAATTGATTATTATGGGAATTAGAAGCTGGACCCCACACATCAGAATGTACTAATGAAAAAGCAAAATTGACTCTTGTTGTTGGGAGGAAAAGTATCTCTATGATTCTTTACCCGTATACAAGTTTTACATTTGATGGGCTCAGTGTTACTAGTAAATAAACTAGGAAATAAAATCTTAAGGTACCCAAATGAAGGATGTCCCAAACGTCTATGCCATAACCAGAGTTTCCTTGTAACCGTTCCGTGAGCAAGCATCGCATGTCCTTTGTGAGCAACCTCATCAACGTAGTAAAGACCTCCATATTTAGTAACACATCCAATGATCTCCTTCGTAAGAATGTCCTGTAAAAGGCAAAAAGTAGGAAACATGAGAACCATACAATTCAACTCCTTTATAACTTGGCTTACAAAAAGTAATTTTGATGATAGTGCATGAACATAGAGACAATTTTCTAATTTTATTTTTTTTTTAAAAACAATTGAGTCCTCTCTTTGGACCACAACTAATTCTCCATTGGCTATCTCAATATGAGTTTTAACAGGTGCGGAGAGATTGTTAAAATCATGAGGATCATGGGTCATGGTGTCAATTGCCCCACAATAAAAAATTCACTGATCAGATTTTCCTAGGCTAGTATCCTCCTATCTTTTTTTACCTCCATGAGTGACCGCGGCTCTTCCATGAACGACTTGCGATTTTGCTTCTTCCTCTCTTCCGGTGTCACCACTATAGCTACTAGTGGTTTGCAGGATGCCCACGACAGATGTAGCCTTGCGATTTTTTGATTTAAAATCTTCCCACCATTCGGGATAACCCACGATTTTGAAGCAAGTCTCCTTGGTGTGTTTCTTTATTTCGCAATGAGTACAGTGGAGATAGCTTTTTGTCTTCCTTGTCTCGTTGTGATGGCGTTGTCCGACAGTTTTTGGGCGACTTCATCCCTGTCCCTATTCTGGTGGTCTATTTCTTGCGGTTAAGTTGATTTTGACCTCCCATAATGATGTGTTTCCTTCGCTATTGGTGGTAGGCTTTAGAATTTGGAGTCGGACCGCCTCCCTTTGGACAACAACATAGGCGAACTCTACTGAAGGGGTCTTCTCTTGCATCAAAAGATCTCTTCTGATGACTTCAAATTTTTCATCTATCCCTGTTAGGAACTGATATAGTCTCTGTTCTTGTGTTAATTTTGTTGAAGGTTGCAATATCATCTGAGCATTTCATAGGGTTCGATTGCTTTCTGTCAATCGCCATCCATATAGCTTGTAATTTGTTCCATAAATCCTTTAGGGTATCCTTTCCCTATTTCTATATGTTTGCTTTTCGATGTAAACCATAGATTTGCATCGGGTCTATGCAGCTTCCATAGGTAGTAGGCAATCCCTCCCATAAAGCCTTGGCGATTGGGAACTGGGAAACATTGTTTATCAAACTAATCTCAATATTCTGAATTATCTAGGTGAAGACAGTTTGGTCTGCCTGTTCTTATTTTTCATATGTTGGTTCTATCTCTTCTGGTGCTAGAGGTATACCTGTCAGATGACTCTTCTTTCCTCTGCCACCGATAGCTTTCTTCATGAGTGTTACCCACAATGGATAATTGTCTCCATTTAATTTGAAACCAATTGACAAATTGTCAAGATTGGCTTGTGTTTGCTGAATCCCTAGGCCATTAAGAAACATATTTGGAATTTGCAAAGTTAGCTCTTCACTAATGGTTGAGGAGTTATTCTGATTTTGATTCATGTTGTTGCCAATTTCATCATCTGAAAATGACAGTTTTGGGTTTTTGGTGTTTTTTGGCTGTCAAGGGTAATGGAACAATGATGTTGGTTTATGAGTTTCCATGATCTAACACCTCTATGATACCTTCTACCATCTTTGCAATGGTATCGAGGGTTAAGAAAAGTTGGATAAGGATATGATAACTATGAGCAATAAAGAACAAAGTATGATAATATGGAAGAATGTTTTTTTATTGAATGTGTATTTCTTTGTTTACAATAACTCACTTAATATAAAATTTTAGGAAACTAAATATAGAAATTATTCTAAATAAATATATTTGATATTTTCTAATATTCTACTGATATTTTTTGATACTCTTTTGATTATCTCTCTGATATTCTTACTGATATTTTATTGATTATTTCTAATATTTTATTGATTATCTCTAATATTATACTGATTTTTTTCATAATAATAATAATATTATAATAGATTACCTGTGTATTTTTTTCTCACGGAAAATCAGAGACGTTGCTATGAAAATAATCTGCATTTATTATAGATAAATTCATTAGAAATTCCTTACGAGTTTCAAATCAGCCATAAATTAATTATCTGTAAAATTAAGTGGAAATAAAAATATGCAGGAGAATTGAAATATAGCATAAACATTATAATATAGAGATCAGATTATAGTAGTCTTATGGTGGTGCTAGAATAATTACGTGAATCCAAATATTTTGATAATTTGGATGAGTTTCTCTATAAGAAGTTCTAAAAGAAAAAAAAAGTAAAATAAAATTGATTTCTCAATAAACTAAAATTAATTTGCACATGAATTAATTTATAAAATTAGTTTTATACGATTTTTCTAAAAAATTTAATTTGTATGTAAACTAATTTTAAATTTAGAAAAATAATTTTTATTTATTTTTTATATTTATTTCTCCTTATAAAAGCTTTTGTTATTTTTTTAAACATGTCCTTATCTTAGGGTAAGTCGAGTCTTATGAATTATATGCATTTTATTAATCTAGTTAATTTGTGTGATATTTAAATTTGTTGTAATAATTAGGCAAATTTTCCAATATTCGTATAATTTTTTTTTGAAATTTCTGAAATGGTGCATTTTATTTATTTATTTTCGGATATGGGTAAATCGTGCATAGGAGACACGATATGATTGTAAAGAAATCGTGACCCTATTCCACGATTTAATATAAGATTAAATGAAATTGTAAAAAGAGGATACGATCATAATTTACTATATGAAATTGTGCATGTAATATTTCAATAATTAATGAGTTAATTAATATAGTGAGAATATTGTACGATTTTAATAAGGTTAATATTTTCCACCAATTTCTTTTCTGTTTTATTTGGTACATGTGATATATTGCTAGTGTGCAACTAAAATAAATGCACATTTACAAAAGTGGTTTTAATTATTGATAAAAATAATTGAAATTAAATTGAAACAAATCTGAAGTTAATTTGAAATTAAACAATAATATGATTGAGGGTATTATTGTTTAAATTAAAACAAAAAATGATATGAGTATGAGATTTATATATTGAACTAAATTAAAAGTAAGTTTGATTTTGGAAAGAAAAATTAAATTAAATTAATATTTAGTAATAAAATATATTTAACAAAATTAAGTTTAAGTTTGATATTTGAATTTAGTTACTAATATAAAAATAATTTAAAATAAAATTAAGATTTAGCAGTAAATTTAGATTGAAAAATTTGAAAATATTATATAATATTTTAAATAAATTTATTATTAGTTTTTAAATTATATTTATTATTAACTAAATCTATTTCATATATTAATAACTAAATTCATAGCATGTAACTTTTTTTCTCAATAACCACTTTTCTATTCAAATTAAATTAAATTTTTTGCATTTATTTTAGTTACACATTAGGAATAGATCACACCTGTTAAACAAAACAGAAGAGAAATAGGTGGAGAATATTAACCCTACCAAAAATCATACAATATTCTCACTATATTAATTAACTTATTAATTAAAATATTAGATGTACAATTTCATTTCATTGAGTAAATTAATATCATGTCCTCTTTTTAGGATTTCATTTAATTTTATATTAAAGCGTGGACAATTTCCTTTACAATGATAGTGTGTGTTTCTTATGCACCATTTACCCATATCTTGAAATAAATAAAAAAATGCACCATTTCAAGAATTTCAAAAAAAAAAATTACACCAATTTAAGAAATTTGCCTAATAATTACCTACACTTTTGGAGATAAGATTCAGTTTGTATAATAGGGAAGTTTATGAGTTAGGATAACCTATACTTAAATAAACTCAAACATCTTAATATAAATTTTGTTATTATTCAGTTCGATTTAACCTATTAAAATTTTATATCTTTTTGTTTGAATAATGCATGTTTTTATTTTTAAACTCATGGAATTAATGAGCGTACTGATTATATAACATTTTATTTATGTTTTTATTAATTATTATTTATGATTTTATAAAATTTTAAACTTTTGGAGTAAGTGAGAAGCTGGCATTCATGAAAAGATTCTAATCATAAAAACTAAAGTTTATTAAAAAAATATAGTATCAAAATTCCTAAAAGATGGTCATTTTTATATATTATGAAACATTAATTACATCAATAATTCATAAAAAATATCTTTTGTATATTTTATGATCTCCAATAAATTTGTCAACCATTTTCTTTTTAAAAATAAATATTTTAAAAAATCATTAGCTTAAAACTTTGATTTTTCATATAAACATTATTGTAAGAAACAATTTTCTATTTTTATTTTTAAAACAATTGTTTTAGAAATAGTTTAAAATGCAACCATATTTGGATGTCAAATTGATTGACAAGTGATTTAATTTTTTAGAGAAAGTAATTTCTAAAACGAAAAGAATGAGAAGGAGTACAAATATGCCTCTAATTCTTATCAACAAGGACAGGAGAAAAGGTTTTTTAAATTGATTAAAATTACCTATATCAATACAAAAATTGATCTAGATTTAAATCACATTATATAAAAAAATACTTTTAATTATATAAAAAGATTATATTTTAGATTAGTTATATCTATAATCAACTTTTAAAGAAACATAATTTGAAGATCAATTATAAAATATACGATGGATAGACACTACAAGTTAGTGTTGATTTTATTAATAACAGTGTTAATTATTAGTAGTGTCAAAAATGGTTTCAAAATATATTTGCATGAGCGCTAGTACGCTAGCATAACTTTTTGGAGGCATACACCAATAAGATCCGCTAGATACAGGGACCTTCTTTGCCTACTACTTTTTTTGAGTTTCGAAAGAAGGTTTTGAGCAATAGTTATTAAAGTTATTAACAAACTAATAAAGTTTTACTAGGCTCGCAGTACTAAGTATAATCTTTTTTATTAAACAACTCCATCTAATATTAAGTATTCTTGACACTAGTTATTCTTAATTCAATATTGAATATTTTTTATACTGATCATTTCTAGTTTAAAATTGAGTATTATTGACTTTCTTGGCTCAACATTATTTTAAGATCTAAACGATCAATTGACTACTTGAGAGGACATTATTTTTAATATATACAAAGTTTAAGTTCTGCCTACTAGTAGTTTGGAATTAACACAAACAATGCTTTTACACAATCTCTATACAAGTTAGGAGTCACCATCTCCTTTGTGCATGTCAAGGTGAATTTCCCCACTCTAAAAGGAAAATTTGATCATTAAGGTCAATCAAAAAATTGCATGAAATGCTACAAAAGTAGTCTCCTTACCCGTTGAGGTACCTACTCTATCTCCAGAGTTGGCTCAACATACCAGCATTTGATAGACATAATACTACAACCTACGATCGGGAGAAATATGCAAGCCTATGTGGATGTCATGGTTGTAACATCTAAGACAAAGGAGAGCCACCAATTGGGTTTGGAAGAGTTATTCACCACTATAAGTAAGTATCAACTCAAACTCAATCTAGAAGAAAATGTGTTTTCAAAGTAAGGACAGGGAAATTTTTGGGTTTCCTACTTATAAAACAAGGGAATGAGCAAAACTCAGACAAATGTTTAGCTATTATTAATACTAGGAGTCATATTTATTTGAAAGAGACACAATGAATGACGAAGTAAATGATTGTCCTATCTTGTTTCCTTTCCAAGGATGAAGACAAGGGTTTTCCTTACTTTTAAAGTATGTAAAATACAATCCATTTACAGGAGGAGGTTTTTAAAAGAATACTTGTCAAACCCTTCAGTTCTTAATATAACTATTAAATATGGAAGGAAAACAAAGATCAATTTATTTTGTCAACAAGGTGTTATAAGGCATTGAAATCCAATATCAAAAGATAGAAAAAGTAGCACTAAGAGTAGTTGTAATAGCTAGGCGACTACGACACTATTTCCAAAGTTATACTACAATTTGTATTTTTATTTTTTCTAATTATATTTTTAAATTTTAATATTTTAAACCATAAAACTATTACTTCATTGTAGATACCACAATAAAGAAAAAGAACAATAGTAGAGATAAATTATTTATCATATTTTTATATAAAAGGAATCACGAGAGATGAAGTTACTTTGAAAAAATAATATCTTAGCTAGATTGGTATGTCATCTCTCAACAATCATATGTTTTCTAAGAATATGTCATCTTTCAACAATCATATATTTTTTAAGGATATGTATAAAGAAAAAAATAAAATAGATACAAACAAGTATAACATGACTAAACCAAAATCCATGTAATTAGAAAAATCTAAACTCGGGCAATCCATACTTATTCCTAAAAAAGTCATGACTAATATGATCATATTTTCATACTAAATGAAATTTTTCTTTAAACCTAATCTTTTATGGTGTTATGCCAATACATGCTATGTCCGTGGAGGGGTCAAACATTTAGATAAGGGCTGAGAATAATTGTGTTTGGAAAGATAGTAATCTATCATGGTGAATCGATATATGCTCTTTTGTATCTCCTTAAATTTCTCGAGATTATCTGATGTTACTCTATTTACATAAATTATCGTCCATTTCTTCTCCAATTATTTAAAGCACCAAGACTTATTTATCAAGTTCACCAATTATTTCTTTAAGAGTGTCTCTTGAATTATTAATTAATAATTTCTCGACTTCAAAGACAATCTTTAATAATACAATGGCTAGGAAATTCTGATAATTGAGCATGCAAAAGTTTAAAAGAATAAAATACTTATGATTAAGATACCATATAGTGAGCTAAGCGAGGATCTCTAGCTTAAAATTCACTAAAGACTTGTCTTATGACGGTGAATCACTCTTTATTATAAGATTTTAAACCCCAATCTTCCTAGCTAAAAGATTGATTGTTACTCGTCTTAAAAAAAATCAAATCAATTACTTGATAAAAAATTCAATTAAGTCCTTATATAATTATACACGTGTTACTACTTTTTGGATTAGTTGCATTGTCTAGTAATAAGATCCTCTTCAAGCCCTCATGTTTTGGTCATGTCGAAGGTCAAGGAGAGGTCTGCTATAAATTCTGCCAACACCTAACCCTTGATAGGCCCTTGAGATTTATACTATAAATCAAATTCTGATTATCATTTGGCCAATAATACAAAGCTCTTTCGGTACCTGTTTGATTGGGAGGATAAATCATAACGTGTATTATATATATATATATATTATTTGTTTTTAAATTAGATAAGATTAAGAAGTATAACGAAGTTATTATTTTTGTGTTATTGTTCAATTCTTTTCCAAGACCATTTCTTATTTTATAGTATGAATTTAATTTTTTATGTAAAGAAATAGAGATAAAAAATAAAATAAATAATTGGATAGATAAAAAGTACTATATGAAAATAGTATATACTGTTTGTGTAGAGAAACCCCTCCCCGAGTTTAAAACAAATCCCCCTCCACTTCAATTACCTTATCCCTTGAGTATATAAATAATTTTCTCCAATTAATTAAGTTTTTTTGAAAAATCTAAAATCAATTTTTAAATACTTTTTGATTTTTTTTTTCTTTTCTCTCACAAAGGAAAAGGGGTGTAATTAGAGTTTGAATATTGGGCAGGTTTTGCGGTTCGGATATTGGAGGCCCAACCCGAGAGAGTATTTCAGCCCGATATTCATATCCGACCATGTAGTAATGAAAAGCACGAACCGTACCTCGCTCTTCATCGCCGTCTTCCTTCGATCTTCTCCCTTTCGATCTTCCATCTCCTTTTAATTATTGCTCCTAATTCTTCAATCGAGTTCCTAACTCGTTTAATTCCCGATTTCTTCTTTCGTTTGATTCCAAAATTGTCACCCTTTTCTCAATCCCTGTCGTGGTCTAGGGTTAGGGTTTCGATTAGGTTTTCAAGGTCACACGATCGCTGTATTTCCTTGTGTATTCCCCAAAATTCCTGGTTTTGGTTCTTAATCGCTTTATATTTCCTCCCAATTCCAGATAATTTCTGGATTTATTCACGAGTCTAGGGTTTGGAACCGGTCAAATTTTAGGGTTTTCTGATATTTCAATTTCTGGTGGGTTTTTTCTGTAAATTACTTGAGGGATTTGATTGCTTATCATACCCGACGAAATTGTAGTGGTCGTATTGTTTTCAATTTAAGAATTTTCGGAGCGAGTCAAAAATCTAGGGTTAGGTTTTATATACAATTTGTTGCTATTGTAATTGGTGAAATTCAATTGGGGGATTCGCCCTTTGGCATCGAGTGACGTCTTTTGCTGTGTAATTCTACATCCAATTAGGCTTTTGTTTTTCGTTTGACCCTAAACTGTTCTCCCAAGTGCTGTGTTGTCCAGTGGTCTTGAGTTTGAATTTGTAAGAATTAACAAGGTGAGAATGATTTGTGTCATTCCTGCTTTATTGCCGTTATGTATGTTTTTTAGGCTTAAAATGCATGTTTTCATTTAATTTGTGCATAAGTTTCCTTTTGATATGCTGCCATGCCTTTAATGTGGTAATTTCACTATAATGCTATGCACATGATTCTTGACATCTAAAAATGTGATATAATTTTGTACAGGAAACATAATGCTAATTTTAGAAAGCTATGACTGGTGGCTTTCATCATGTTAATTTAGTTAAGTACTTCAAAGTTTTTTTATACAAGTTATGCGTTGTAAATTAAAAAAGAGAGTGATGTATTAAGCTTGGTACATCTATCTGCAGGTAACACTAATGAAAATTCTAGCTCCTTCATATTGCTATTAGCTTTAGTTATTGTTTATTTCAAAATTGAAATAGTTCTCTCACTCCATCTTTTATGGTGAACATATTTGTAGATGGTTAATGTTCACAAGTCTTATGTTAGCAATTGTGTTCTATTTTTCTTTCCATCACAACATATATACTCTGAGCACAAATACAAACATTCACCTCTGAATACAATGTCATTTGTGTATCAAATGCCTTTATTTATTTGGTAAATTTGTTTTTGATACTAACCCTTATTACTGCATAACAGAATCAGAATGGGGTATAAGAGGTGTCTTGAGGTTAATGAACTTGAGGATCTCTCTTTGAACAAGCCAAAACGTTTTGAAAGCAACAATGAACTGGTTTCATTAGATGATATTGTTACACCCAATAAGGCCTTTGCAAAGACTGTTATTACAGGTAAATGCTTTTGTTTTAATTTCTTTTCATATTTGTTAAACATACTTTAGGCTGTAATTTTCCTGATTGAAAACTGTCTGATAGTTGATGTGTTATAAACAATATTCTTCATTTGGTACATAGGTGGTGGTGAAGATGACTTTTACAATATTCAATGGTATGATCCACTTGAAATAAATGCTGTTAAGGAATCTCCTTGTGCTGGTGACAAGAATGTTCAAATCAGCGGCCATTTCAGCAGTTGTTCTGGCGAGGATGATACTGGTTCTGGGGCTACATCATTATCATCTGCTTCGTCAGATTGTTTTGAATTTGATATTCACCAGAAAGCATTTGTTCCTTTGGATGATGACTCTTTGGCCTTTGATTGCTCACCTAGAAAATCAGTTCCCATTGGTCTAAATCACCAAGCTATCATTCCTGTTTGGGGGGGAAAAGTGAATAAGATGCCAGAATTAAGCAAATATAATCACGATAGTCCTTCCTCTGGCTTAGTATCCGCTCATATTGTGGATGAAGATGAAGAGAGACTCATTGGGACTTCTGTGCTCTCAATGCATGAATCTAGCTCTTATTCTTCACCTAATGAGTGTGGACAAGGCAGGAAAGAGTGTAACTGCATGGACCGTGGCTCCATTAGATGTGTTAGACAGCATGTGAGCGAAGCACGTGAAAATTTGATGAAGACTCTTGGGAAGGAGAAGTTTGTGAACTTGGGATTTTGTGACATGGGAGAGGATGTTGCACAGCAATGGACTGAAGAAGAAGAAGACATGTTTCATGAGGTTGTCTACACAAATCCTGCATCATTGGGTAGAAACTTTTGGAAACATCTGTCGATCACTTTTTCTTCTCGAACCAGCAGGGAAATAGTCAGCTACTATTTTAATGTTTTTATGCTGCAGAGGAGGGCCGCTCAGAACAGGTCCAGGTTTTTGGATATTGATAGTGATGATGATGAATGTAATACGAGAAATCCTGGAATTTTTGGTTTTGAAAATTCAGATGATTCTGCAGTTGAATCTCTTGGCGATGGTAATGTCCACGTAGAAAACCAAGATAATTATTCTGATGAAGATGATGATAACAGTGACGATGGCACTGAAGATAATGGTCTTGGTTTAACTGGATGTAATATGGGAAACACGACTGAGATAGAGAGTGAAATTGATCAAAGTTCATTAAATTGCAAGGTGAACTCACAGGTTGAGGCTTGGAGTAATCCTGATAGGCATGTCGATGGGTGTGCCAGGATTCTTAATTACGATATTGTTGTCCAGGATGATTCATGTATGTCCTTTGAGTGTGATGCCAATTTGGTGTCTTGCCATTCTCATGGTTTTGGTGATGCTAGTTCTGCTTTGCAAGCTGGGGGATTTAAATGTGATCAGAGTCCGCGTATGCAAGGAAAACTTGATTTGTCCAGCAATGCGATGGAGCATGATTATTTGTTGGATCCCTGTGTTGCTAAGGACTGGTATCATGAGTACACATGTCCAGCTCCAAGTACAGATTTAGACTTCTTACCTACGTCCAATTTGATTGAAGAGTTTTTTGGCACCCTAGATAAAAATGCTGTCAGTGACTGAGGAATTAGCTCTTGTAGTTTTCATGGTACCAGGAGGAGCTATTAATAGTGGTGGAGGTTTGGTGTAAAATACGGTATCCAAGGTTGAAATGGAAAACCTTGTATTCTTTATTTCTTTCTTTTATTATTTTCTTTAATGCCAGAGAGGAGAGGGTGAGGGTAGAGGTGCATTTTGTGTTAATTTGTACATACTTTGTGTTGTCCTCACCGCTTCAAAAAAAGAAGTTGGGTTCTCCCCGGTTCTGTTCTTCATTTTACTATCCCCCAATTTGTATGATATATTGTAAAAAGCCACTTTGAATTTGAATATTATCTCGTATTCTCGTAAGTTTTGCCGCATGTATTAATGAATAAAATTATTTATTATTGAGTTTGTGCAACTAATATTTTTGTGTATCATTTCCTCTAAACACATGACTTATTTTCATACTGCTATATCTAACTGATAGAAAAGGGCAAAGAAGAAAGGTACTTATTTTGATGCGAGATACAATAAAAGATGTGTTTGTTTTAAGACAAAAGTTGACTATTGAAAATTACATTCAATTTAATAAATTATGTTGATTATTAACACAAAAACCCATTAATTTAATAAGTAAACAAATTAAGTTGATTATTAACACGGAAACACATACGTCAATTAAATGTTCCAATATTTAAATCTTTTAGTATGATTGAGTATTAATATTTATCCTACATTTCTACAAAATTTAGTTATAAACATACTTGTATATATATTTTATAAAAATTCACAAATATAATTGTATATATTCACAATTCAATTTTAGAAAAAATAAACTGTAAGAAATTTCCGTTCAGTTTTACAAAATAAAAGTTTAAGTATTTTACCTAAATTTAATACAATTCAGTTCCGATTTAGGGCACTTCGGTTTCTAACTATATTTATATTTTAATTTTAATTTAATACAATGGCTTTTATATATCAAACATTGTTTATTTTATTATCATAAAGTACATACGTTAATTGTAACCTCTCATATTCTTCACGTAATAAGAATTTGATTACATAACTATTATATAATAGATTTAAATATAAATATCCATACATTTATCATATATTTTAAAATATCCTCTTCAACATAAGATTTAATAAAAATATATTTATACAATCACAAAATAAAATAAAACTCTTCTATCAATTCAGTGTAATACACATTCATAACATATTTTAAAACAAAACAGACATCCCACATAAAGAAACAAGTTAGAGAGTTCTAAAAAAATATATTTTCATGAATTAAATTTCTATTTCAACCAAATTATAACAAATAAAGTTTTAATAATTATCTCACCCATCACATTATCATGATAATGAATAGAGTAAGAGGTATGTATCTGTCATATACCATCATTCATCTTTTTCCATCCGTTTCTATTTCAAACCTTACATACAATTTTCATATGCATAGGGTTAACCTTACATACAATTTCCATATGCACAGGGTTAATCCATATGCCATACGAACCCACTTTGACTCTCACCAACTGTCACCCCACAATTTTCATCTACGTGAATCCAATGGAGTCAGGATACCACCTTAGCTCAAATCCCCAAACAATACACGTCCTAATAATCTCAACATAGTAGAATACTATGTCTTGATCACTTTTTCATATCATTCACAAACATTAATACTACATCATACTCATAAACATTCATTCTATTCAATTCAAATTCATCCAATTAATCCCCTTACATGAAATCACAAAAAAGACGATATCTACTAAAAACATTCAAACTAGCTTCCCTTACATGGAAGGGTAGAGACACCCAAAGGAGTTCCAAAAACCTAAAATTAGAGACAACCTATCTATTCAAGAATCTGATCGGACACTCTTGCTCTACTCAACGCCATGAATCTAGGAGTGAGCTATGATCATCAATTTCATAAGTAAGGAAGGTGGAGTCTTAGAGAGAAGACAAAGAAAATGGGAAGAATAACTTTTGAGAGAGTTAGTAGCTTTTATAAAAATAAAACAAAATATTTTGAGAGAGAGTTGGTGGTTGTTAGAAAGAAAAAACTGAATAACTGGTTTTTCTATTTTCATGATTTTTTTTTTCTAAAAAAATTATTTTGGTGTCATCTTATTTATTTCTAAAACTAAATTCTAAATTAATTTTTATTTTAAAGTTATTTTATAAGATATTATATTAATTATTTTATTAAATAAATTTACAATCGTTAATTAAGAAACATTATGATTTAAAATTATAATAAAATCAAAATATATTTAACAAACTTTTATACTAATTTTAATCATAATGATTGATTTTTTTAATTAATAATTATTTCTCTCTATCCTATATAAGTTTCCAATCAAATATTTATAATTTCTTTAAATACAACGTAGGATATATATGCATTCATTTAAAGTTGAAAATAAAAACATAAATGTTATTATCTTAAATCGTATAAAACTAGGATATACGAACAACAATAAATGATTGAATAATAATAATAATAATAATAAAAACAATAATAATAATAACAATAATAATAATAACAATAATATTAGTAATAATATTATTATTATTGATAATAACAATAATAAAAATAACAATAACAATAATAACAAGAATAATCAAATTCAATTATCATATTATAACTACTATCAATAAAATTGTTTAATCATTCATCAATTATTTATCAACATATAAATTTATATAGTAAAATGCAATTCAACTACAATAATAATGATTGATAATTTTTTGGAAGACTTACATTAAGTATGTCCCAACACTAATTTATTCTAAACTCTTCATGTTTACAATATTATTATAGATATTGGGTAATTTAATATCTGAGAGCATATATCTAATCATCTTAAGTAATGTCTTGTTTATCTTCTATGCTAAACCATTTAGTTGAGGTGGTTTGGGAGGAATCTTTTCATGTACAATACCATGTTGCTTGCATTAAACATCAAATGATCTATAATACTTACTATCGTTGTCAATACGAATGTGTTTTAACTTCTTTTTTGAGTGTCTTTCAATCAAGACATGAAATTGTTTGAACTTATTCAAAACCTGGTCTTTTCTTTACAAACCATAGATACATAACTTTTTGGAACAATCATCAATAAAGATAACAAAGCAAAGTGCACTATTAGAGGATTTTATCTTCAACTAACAACAAATATCAAAATGTACCAATTATAACAACTTTGACTTCCTTAAAGGAGGATGCTTCTTAAGGATTCTCTAGTTTACTTGTTAGCAATGCAATGAGAATATTTCTTCAATTATGCACTTTTTAACCCTTGAAGAACACTTTTTTTTTTTTGCTAAGAATTCAACCCCTTTTCACTAATAAGATTGAGCCTTTAGTGCTGTAAAGATGTCTACATATCCATGATATTCACATAGTTTTTAGCAATCAAAGCTTTTGTTATCTCCTCTTACCATAGTCAAGATACCTTTGGTGAGTTTCCACTTTCCAAAATGAAAGTGGTTAACCACCACCATCAAGCATATGCATATAGATCAAATTAAAATGGACATTAGGATCATGTTTGACTCCTCTAAGCAACAATTGCATTCTCACGATGGTTTGCAATAAAACATCACCAACACCAATTACCTTAGACACACCATCATTACTCATTTTAAAGCTCAAAAAATGTAAGATGCCAGAAACTTCTACCTTGGTGTGACATTCAATATAACACCATTATCAATAATCCACATGCTCTTATCTGATACAAGATTAATAGATTCATGGTCACTGAGCATAACATGATCACCATAAGTAGTAGTAGCAACAAGATCATCATCATGATCCTTCTCTTTATGCTCCCTCTTGCATTTATTCTCCTTTTTCAACTGAAAACAATACTTCTGTATGTACCTTATTTTATGACAATAATGACACTCCACATTCTTGTTATTGGACTTAGACTTACTCCTACTTTTCTTTCTACCACCCTTCGGTTCCTTTTTCTGTCTTTTCCTCCTATTTTTAGTACGAAACAACTCAGAATGAGATGAAGATCTCCCAAGACTTAGGAAAATTGTTCAATAGCCATAGTCCCAAAACTTCATCAAATTTAATACCCATTCCTGCTTACTCTAAGAGCCCTTGAAATTCATTCAAGTAATCTAAAATGGAAGAACTTTTGCTATACCTCAAATTCATCAGAAAATTGAATAAATATAACTTATTATTTCCTAATTTAGAAGGATACAGGAACTCAATCTTCTCCCACAAAGTTCTAGCATGTGTCTCACTAGAAATGTGATTATAAATACTATCTTCTACAAATTGTTGAATAAAACTACACAATTGTTGGAGTTTAAAGTCCCAGTCTTCTTTAGACATAGAATATGACTTTTGAGTAGCAAATTTTCTTCACAAATAACAAGTCTTTCATCTTGCACTTATATAAGTGATAATCAGTGTCATTCAAGACAACCATTTTACTATTTACCTCAATCATTCAAGCAAGTCAAACAGTCCCAAAACCAAAACCAAAGAACTCTGAAGTCATTCTGATGGTGGAAATAACAACACAATAACAATACAGAGCACACTAATATTTAATGCAATGAAAATAAATCTCACTAACTTGAATGAATCTATTAGGAGAAAGAACAAATGAACAACAATAGAAAATAAAAAAAAATCACAAGTAAAGAATCTAAGATTTTAATTCGAAAAACCTCTCAAAGCAAGTGTAAAAACTACAGGCAGTTCAAACCAAAGAAATAGTTCCACTATGCTCAACAAAGGGTATAAGGAGTCTCATTGAAGTGTACAAAACAGTGTTAGCATCCAGTCAAACAACAAAACAATAAAACTTACACATAGAGAACAAGAAAGATGAAAACCCCAAATACACAGCTACTATGCGAACTGAATATCTCACCACTCAGACTTGTATCAATGATCCAACAATTCAAAATGAAAAAAAAAACTAGGTGTTCCGAACTAGATGTCAAATTTCTAACTTGATCCAACTTTGAATGAATCTGCAGTAGTGGTTTTACAGTTGCAAGTCTGTTAAAAATCGAGAATGAGTTTCTTACTCTCTTCCTCTCCTCTCAAAGTGTTGGCGTTTTGAGTGTTTCGCTGACCTTTTCTCATTCCAATCTATTTAATATAAAGTTATCTTTCAAAACTCAACATAACATTCAATTGAATTACTCAACTCAATATCTATTGCACTTTAAAAACTCAAATATAAACATTCACCAACTTTTTAGGTTGACATGACCAAACCTTCCATCACACCAACAATCCCACACTATTCAAGATGTCATAATAATTCATAAAAGCTTTCTCAACTTATTTTTTTACATGCATGAACATATTTCATCTAAATTCAATTTCAAGTAATTTCTCAAATCAAACTCGGTACTAATGTGTTAGCAAAAATAATTTGTTTTACTTGAAACTAACTTACACTTTAAGAAATAGTTAAAAAATAGTTGGAGCACAAGTTTAAAGACCTACAATAATATAACAAACCATTAATCAAAAGCTAAACTAATTCAAATAACACTTTTTTCAATCGATCAAACCAAAATTAAAGTTAAATAGTACAAAAGGGAAAAAAAAATAATGTTCACAACCAAAATACACTCTGAATTAAAATTTGATCATTGACTCAGTGCAAGGTGAAATTTGATCTTGCAAAAAATGAAAATTAGAGTAAAAAATTTAAAGAGGTGGGAGAGGATAAAAGTTAGAGAGAGGAAGAGAAACACTTATGTTAAAAAAATGTAAGAAAAGAAAGTAGGCTTAAGCCCATTAAAAAAGAGAGATTTATTTTATTCTCATTTTGCTTAAACAAAAATCTTTCAAAAAAAATATATTTATCATACTTTTATTTTTCCAAACTTATTTCTTTAAGCTAAATTTTTATCCACTAAATTGTTTGTAACATTTTTATTTCATTTTTGGCTAGACAAATTTACTTAGCAAAATTCTTCTGAATTTTCTCCATATCTATTAGAACATTTTCTTAGATTTACGGAGAGTAAAAATGATTTGCAACTCAATTGTATATAAAACAAAAATTAACACCATTTGAAAATTACTACAATATCATATCCCTCAAATCTAACATATTTAATATAATATAATTTAATTTATGACTTATTTATGATTAATCTTTTTATCAACTTTCCCATCTATTATAACAAAAATTAAGGAATTATTAATATCAAAACAAAGATTTAAACAATTCACAATATCAATTAAAAAACAAAATTCAAGTATTGTTAGAATAACCTTTTTCCAATTTTAACATACAACTCATTATCTCCAATAAACATAGAGTCTTCCTAAGATTTTACATGCAAAAAGAAATAAAAAATATATTTTTTCTTGCATGAAAGTTTAATAATTAAAAACCTAATGCATCTTAATCACATGAAAAATTATTTCTATTCAATTACATTTTAATTTTTCAATTCAATTATCATACTACGACTAAAAAGAAAAATGAAAAACACGATAAATTCATTAGCTTTCCTTACTCTGAGATGATTAGGAGATTTGGGAACTAAAATATTGAAGTAAGACACCATAATATTAGTTCAAGATTCAACACTAACCATGAAAATATACTCTAAATTTAGAAGTTACTTAAAAAAAAGAAGAAGATTCCATGTATTGTGATTTTCCAAACTCCTGCATGTTTTCATAAAGAGGAAAAAAAAATGAAAAGGAAAGAATTTCTATCCTTGATTTTTTACAAAAATTTTCTTTAGTTTAATTGCAGTGGAATTGAAGAAGATTTGAAGACACAGAAAAAAGGAAAGAGGAATGAAGAAGGAGAAAAGTGAATGAAGTATTAATGATTTTTCTAGCAAGAGAAAGAGAAAAAAAATCAAAGTTCAGTCTTAGCTATCTAAACTTATATTATTAACACTATTCCTTTAAATCCATTCATTTATCACTTACACCAAATAATAATACAGATATATAAAATAAATAACACATACAGATAAACTTGTATAAAATCTCAATCCTTACTATGGCATGTGTTCAGGTCCTAAATATAAAAATGAAAAGTCTAAACTTTAAATCGTATTTTTGTTCTATTTTAAAGGATTTTTTTAAATTTAGGGACTAAAAATTAGTCCAAATTTAAACTGTTAAAACATAATTAAACTTAAATAATATAAAATTTTAAATATTTTAAAGCGTTTAGATGTTGAATGATTAAATATATTATATTTAATATATGTTACACTTAACTTTCGATATTATTTTAGTTTCGATATATACAATAATAAAATCATTCAATAATTTTAAAATGATATTTTAAATAAAAATTAGTTTTTATTTTCTCAATATTTTATGTTTATGAGCAATAAGTTGAGTGATTTAGAGTATAAAGACAGTTAAATTAAAAATCTACTGAAATTAAGTTTTAGTTAGAATGATTGCTTAAAATAATTTGTTTATTTAACTCGTACAATGTATAAAGTACATATATACAGGTTAAATGATAAAATATTATATGAAATTGATGATATTTATTAAGAAAGTACTGTTTGTGAAATGTATATTTTACTAGTATACAGTGTATATGGATTTTAATAAATATAAGTTCTTAAAAATCTTAATATATTACATGTGCAATATTGTACATGTTTCTTTTATTATATCTTTGATTGGTGTTATTTCTCATCTAACTAACGATAATATTTTCTAATTAATTAAGGTTCACTAATAAAGTTGGTGTCAGAGATTTATGACAATGTATTTTTCTTAAAAAAAAAAAAAACCTTTTGACTAGAATTCAATATTTTTAAAATGAGAGAAAAGTGAACATTGTCATGCTTTGACAACTACAAAAATGTTTAACTTTTTAGTATAAAGATGGAGAGTGTAATATTTGTAGGGAAAGATATATTGCAACTCTCAAAGTATAAAAAGCAAAGATACTAATAAATATGTAAAAGGTAAGAAAAGTTGTAAAAATAATTTTACAAGTGGATGATATAAATCAAAATACAACATGGAAAGAATAATTTTTTTTTTTTCAAAATTGGCATGGACTTAATAGTATATAAAAGCATAAAAGTTTCAGCATTGTCAAAATTCAATCATCAATATGATTTTTATGGTATGTATATTAAAAGTTAACAAATGTACCAATGATAATTTGTTGTTTGATAGTATAAAAGTATTATAAATTATTATTTTAGAATCCAAAATTTGTATGTGTTTGAATAATTATGGGACAGCTAGAGAAGCCCAACAAACAAATCTCCACTTGATCTGAAAACATGAAAGGTAACTAAATGCAAAGTGAAAAAGATATGAGGAAAACTAGGTATGAGAGGCATTGCATTGGAATAAAGATGCCTTAAATGCAATTAAAGATGATTTTGAACATAGGGGACAAATTCAGCTGTATGAGCTTAGAAGCAAGAAAATCTAAGACATAGTTTGGATGTTTGAGTTTAAGTGTGTGATATGTGACGCCAAAACCTAGAGATCCTCGAAACAATCCACAAATCTTGAGCGTTGAATGAACTCCCAATGGTTCTCACGCATGCAGCCTATCACTCCCTTTCTCATTTAATTTACTTTATTTCCTTTCTCATGCATGGAATTCTCCTCCAACTACTACACCCAACACAAGATAAACCATAAAACCAAAGAGCAAAGGATAAAGATGTTTTGACATCATTGTTCCTATAGGCATTCTTATAACAACAGTAAATAATAATAATAATAATAATAATAATAATAATAATAATAATAATAATAGATGAAATTAAAATTATTGAATATAAATGGGTAGTAAATATTTTAGAGTGTGAACAAAATCACAGTGAATAAGTATTGTTGAAGGCAGTGGTAGTGGCAACTATATGAAATTTGATCTGTTTTTATTTTTATTTGTCACCAAATATACCCATTAAATTTTGAGCATTCTATAGGGAAACGGAAATTAAGGGGTCTCTCCCCTTTTTTTGGGTTGGATCTTGTACTTATGGAACTGTCACATCTGACCATTTTGATTCTCTTCTGATCATCATCACCACCTGGTTAAAAAGCAAGCAACTTGGTGATCTGAATTTTGTCCCTTTCTCTTCTCTGTTCTCTTCTTCTTTCACCATTTTGGGTGGGGCTGGAAACGTGATCATGGATTGAATGCTATATTGTCCTTGCAGATTTGAGGTTTGTGACACAGTTTGTTGGGTATATCTGGTTTCTGGTTCAGATTCATGTCACGTCAGTCCATGGAGGAGAGGAAGTATGTGTGCAAGTATTGCAGCAAGAGGTTTCCTTGTGGGAAGTCTCTGGGGGGTCACATCAGGACCCATATGACTGAAGAAAGAACTAATGCTGATGCTGACATCTTCATCAAGTCGGATGCTGTGAAGAAGAAGAGAGATTTATGGTGCGAAGATGTTGTTGGGAACCCCATTTATGGCCTCAGAGAGAACCCCAAGAAAACCATGAGGTTTGTGCATTCCGGTGGTGGTGCTGCTGCCACTGCCGCTGCCAACTATGAAAAGGAGGAGAGGTTCTGCAAAGAATGCGGCAAAGGTTTCCCTTCGCTCAAGGCTCTCTGTGGTCACATGGCTTGTCACTCCGATAAAGAGAAGAGAACCATCAAGTTTGAAGACAGTGACAAGAAACTCAAATTGGTTATGGATAGTCAATCTGACACCGAGACCTGTGCTCCATCTCATCCAAGGAGATCCAAGAGAACCAGGGTGAAGACCATTAACCTTTCCAATCACCCTTTTTCTTCTTCTTCTCCTTCTTCTTCTTCCGTTGTTCCGTTGGCCAATGGCTCTTCTCCCATGTCAGAGGTGGAGCAGGAGCAAGAAGAGGTTGCTAGGTGCTTGATGCTGCTGTCTAGAGATTCTAGCTTCAAGGGTCGTTTTGCTTCGGTTACCGAATGTTCTGATAACAACTCGGTTATTCTAGAAGCAAAATCATCCTCTCCTGATACCCGGCTTGGTGTCAGCAATGGTAATTATAACTTTGTCTCTAACAATGCTTATGATCTTGTTGACAAGAAGTTGCTTAGGGTTAACGATATCAAGTTAAAGTCTGTTGAGTTAGGTGCTTCTGATAAATCAGGTTCTAGATATTTCAAGCATGGTCCCAGAGCCAAAGTGGTAGACTCAGATGTCTCAAATGATGATCAATTTAAGTGGCCCAAAGTGGGAGATAAGTCAAGCAAACACAATGCAACTTTGGTAAAGAAACTAGTGTTGGAGGATTTGGATTATGATAGAACATATGGAACTGCAAGGAAGTTTGATTCAAGAAAGAGAAGCAACTATGATTCTCTTGATCACAATCCAGTTGGCGGTTCTGGCAAGATAGCAAATGGTTTTGGTAATGAAGTATATGGGAATGGCACGAAAGGTTGGAAGTATGAGTTGGAGGGTGAAAGGGACTATGATTCTTACGATACCATAGAGGAGAGCTATGAAAACAGTTCTGAGACTGAATCATATCCTGCTCCGAGGTCTCATAACAGTAAGGCTCTGAATGGAAAGAAATCCAGCAGCAAGGCGAAGAAGAAGTTGAAGTCTAAGAAAAGCAGGGATCATGAGTGTCCAATCTGCTACAAAATTTTCAGGTCAGGGCAAGCCTTGGGAGGACACAAAAGATCCCATTTCATTGGAGGTTCTGAGGAAAACACTCTGGTGATCAAACAAGCTGCTCCTGTTGTTCCATGCCTGATTGATCTCAATCTACCTGCTCCTGTTGACGAATAGGGAAATGGGCATCCTGGGTTTTGCATCATTTTGAAGCATCCGCTGTTGAGGTACTTGAACGAATGTCTCGAATTCTTACAATGTTTTGTCTTTATCCCATATGATGAATGCGATTGCATTGTACAGCCATGTGGATGAAGGATTTTTGTTCTTAACGCTTTTACTATGCTTTATTTGGTGGGAGGTAGCTGTTGTCTTTCAAGTTAATGTCACATGACAATTTGGTAGTAACTCCATTGAAATATTTGACTCTTCCTATAACCAACAGTAGTCTCAGAATTACATTCCTTTGCTGCAAATAACAACTTCACCCTTCCACAGATTCAATTAATAATATCAGTGTTTGCCTTTCAGTTTTTATCAGTTTTGGTTTCATCCTTTGTAGAAAACTTATGATCAATGCATCTTGTAAGTGATGATCAATAACGTAACAATACTAAATATTGAATCCAGTTTTAAAATCTTAGTTACTGTTTGCAACGTCTGACTAGTCTTTTGATGGGGAAAATGGATATTGGAGTTTGTGTTGATGTTAGTTTTTCCTTCGTCTGCAACCTAACTGAAGCGTGTTCCGTATACTTTCTTGGACTATAAGAATCACGTGGAGGAAAAAAAAGACACTGCAAAGGTTAAAGATAACCGTAACTTTATTTGTCTACCCACCAAGCATGTCTTGTGACCAAATTTATCTCTTTTAACACATAATTCAGCACTATGGTCAATCCAATTCTAGCTAGAGGTGTAGTTCTAACAGGAGATTGCTTATTCCTCGGACCAGAAAGTTATATTTTGAATTTGATCTAATCTCATTCATTACAATGTAAAAACAACCAATTTGATTATTTTATTATTATGTAGCAAGTTGAAGATTGGACCAATATGCAAAGAGTGTGAGAAAACCCAGTATTTATTTTTATTATTGAAGAGGAAAATTGTGGATCAAAGTGGTTGTAAGGTCGCCTACCACTTAAGGTAGCAAAACTTATAACTGCTACATGTGTACATGTCTAACACGTAATTGTAATAGCAGGATAATTCATATGCCTTTTGCTTCGTGCCAATTACTATATGTGTTATTCTCTATTCAATTCTTTTACCCTTTGGAGTGTACTAGAGGACCACCGGTATTATAGTAGCTCTTTCTTTCATGTGGGCTCAATACAGCTCTAACCAGGTAGAATGCTGAGCCACACCAGAATCAAATACCATCTACACATACCTGTGGAATCATCGCAACAAAAGGTAACCCTAAGATAACATTAATCACCTCTTTCGGAGGAATATCATTGTTAGAAAAAAATAAACAAGAGATGAAAGAAACAACACATAAAGTAAAAAAAGTTCTTTCCTTGCAAACAAATCAACTTAATTCATCTTTCTATTTTTCCTCTCTCTCTCCAAACAACCACGAATAAGAGACCACCCAGTTATTATTCTTTCTATAAACTTATTTTTTCTTACAAGTTAAAAACAGAGACCACCCATAGTACTTTTAAGCCTAAAATGAATTTTGAGAAAGGATCTGTTTTTACAATTAATAAAAAACAAAACATAGGATCTTTAAAAAAATAAAAAATTACTTTTTCACAAGGATTCATGTCTCATTCTTTTAGAAAAGGGCATACATAGGTTGCCACTATATATATTAATTAATAATAAAAATTGCTTCAATATATATATACCAAAGAATTGTTCGTGATTTGTAATTAAAAATATATTTGGGTGACCTGATTAAAAGTAAAATATTTATTTCATCTTATCCCTCGTAATGTGCATGTAACGTGCAATTTGAAATGAAAGAAGAAAAGATAAAAGAAAAACCAAACAGAGAAAAGAAGTGCTTACAACAGAGTCCCATTAGTGCCTAGGTGAATCAAAACTGAAGAATCACTGGTAATTTGAACAAGTTGGTAATTGACTGAGTGGTTTAGTGTCATGATGCTCAGTGTTAAGGGAACACATGTTGTCTCTTATACACATAAAGTGCCAAGCACCAAACTTTCTCCCTTCCTTCTTGTCAAGACAATGTCCTAAACACAATCACAAATTTGTTTTTTTTTTTTTTTTCTTTTCTATTTCATTTTTCTTTAGTAATCATGGCAAAAGTGTAGTTTCGCTTTGGGATCATAGCAACTGATTCTGCATAATGTAACGTCTTCCATCTTCTCATCTTTTAAATTTGTTTTACCAATAATAACCGATTCAATTATTTAATCACAAGTATTTTCTATCGAAAGTTTTAAGTAAATATCTAAAATTTTCTTTCGGAGATAAAAAACTAGTGTGATAAGGAGAGATGATAGTTATCTAGAAAGTAAAAAATAAGGTTGATGTAATTTTGGGAGAAAGGGGCATTATGAGAGTGTGAATGTTACTGTCTTATGGAAAAGAGTGACAAAAGCAGGGATGTACTTGGTTCCAATGATGCAGAAAAGGTAGGAGTACTTGTAGTAGCTTAGCTTACACTGAATGTGATTTTTCCAGTTTTATTTATTTTTCTCCTTTTCACTGTTAACTTTATGCAGCAAGACGGTGTCTGTATGTTACTTGCGGAATGTGTCGTTTGTGGTGTGAAAATGTGCTGGTAACTGGTGCTGTATGATGCACCTTCGACAGTGTGTGAATTGGGTAAAAGAATCATCATGGAGATATCTGGGAAAAAGGTGTTAGGAAAGTTAACTAATAAAGAAGCCACTGTTAGCTTTTTCCATTTTGATTTTTCCCATCATATCCACCCCTTTTGAGTTTTGACATGTTGTATTAGATTGGAAGATATTTAGAAAGTGAGAAATAAAATAAAGTAAATTTTTTTTCATCTGGGCCAATGTGCTGAGATGGTTTTTAAGAATTCAGTATTTTCAGTAATGCCCACACCTGGTCCCTCTGGTGATGCCTTGGTGATGGTGACTATGCTCTCCAGTGTTCACAGATGCCAGACACTAAATTATCTGTTTTAATTGTTTGGAGTGAGAGGGAGAAAGGGCATCTACCTGCTTCATACAGTGAAAAAATCTTAAATATATAGGATTTAATTTTTGATTTATAAATTTCTTAGACCAATTTTGAAGCTACAGAGTGGTTTCAGTGTGAAACTAAATATACCAGATTCAAGGAGGAGTTGTATAATTTGTTTTTAGTTGGAGATTCGGAATGTTGGGAAAGTGAGTTCTGGTTTTATGCAGATTTGAAAATAAATGATTTAATTCTGAAATATATAATAAATGTGAGGTGGCTTTTGCATTGTTACCCGTGAGCTATAGTAGGGCCTTATAAAGAGACGATTTCATGGGTGGGACAAAAATAGTGAGAAAGATGAGAAGTTGAGCAATGAATGAATATAGGACAAGGATTTGGAAGGCAATGTCACCTTTGCTACAATTAGCTAGGGAACCTCTTTGCCTTCATAACTCACCCACTTCTAATTTCGATTCTCTACAATTCTTCAATTACCCTTTTTTAGATTTTTTTTTTTTTTCAGAAGGGTGTTATTTATTTGAGTGAAATATCATTTGTCTTAAAGTAAAAGTATGAGTGTTGAGTGGTTGATCATTGAAATTGTTTTAGTGATATTTAAGTCTAATACTGGAGATGTGATTTTATAAAATTAACTAGATGTCACTAAAATTAAAGGTGTCCAAGTGAATTAATGTGACTTAGATGAATTGATTTATTATGAGATAATAATAAGTAATTTAATTTAATTTTTGTTATAAGTCAGTAATAAAATTTGACCCATTATAAGTTAATTTATTTAAATATATTTTATTTTTTGAATTTTTTTAAATATTTATTATAGAATAAGTAAAGTAGATTAATTCGATATATTTATTTATAAAAGTAAAATTAGGATACTTATCTATTTCAGTAAATATTAATCACAATTAAAAATTAATATTTATTATAAACATAATAAATAAATAATAATAAAAATATAAATTAATATTAATTAGACAAACAAATAAATTAAACATTTAAATTATTTAAATATTATTGAACAATATTATGATATTAAAAAAATCTAATGTTAAAAAAGTTAAAATATTGACCTACTTAATTAAAAATTGTAAATAATTATAATAAAAAATAAAAAAATTATAAAGAGTTGTTATTGTTTAAGATATTTCCAATGTAGCTCAAACCCGTTTAAGATACTGGTTAAATTAATCAAATTTTATTTGACCTACGTTTAAAATACTATACTTTTTTTTTTTCAATCCCAACTCTGTTGAAAGCCGTGGTGTGATAAATTGCACTATTTTAATGTAAGTATGATAAACTACACCAAATTCAGTTTTGAAGAAATATACAAAGGAAGCTACAGTGACAATTTAGTATCTTTTAGTTAAAACTATTAAAGAATCAGTTAAATATCAAACAAATGATATTAAAGTTTTACTAAATTTGCACCAATATCTGAAGCAGTTAAAAGGAAAAAAAAAAAAAATCTGAATCTAGATTTTCTTATCTCAGTCATTCTGGTTGGAGTTTAATATAGTTAGCTTTACTGAGCTTGTTTTCGTTGTAAATTCAATTATGATTACATTTTCAATCTTTATTTTGGTTGAAATGTGAGATATGATGTCATATTTAGTGAAAATTATTCTCAACATCAGTTACCATTTATTTGATTTTAGATGCATTTTCTAATAATTCACAAATTATTGTAATTAACACTGTTAATCGATCATGGTCCAATTTCAGTTTATACTCTAGAAATAAAGACTATCTAAATAAAATCACATTTATATTACTTATACTAACTAAAAACTTGGGAGCAATAATCAACATATATTAAACAACATTTAATATTATCATTGTCCATCTAATAACAAAATTACTAATAAAAAATAGCAAAAAGTGAATATACTAATGATAACAAACTATAGGACTCACATGTGGAAAATTCTTTCAAAAACTAAGTATCACCACCTATAGCTTTTTTGAAATGAAAATTGTAAACATTCATTTTATTTTCTAATATTTTAAACTTGCATGAGAAAATGAACATAATTTAATAGCTTTATTATCTGTTAGGCTTGAACGTTACTAAATTTCTTAGAAAAAACAATCTTAGTGTTCATATCTTTCAAAAATAATACTTAACTCAAATTCATTTTCTAACTTTCTTTCAATATATACTTTATCATCAATTAAAATTTGTTAAAAACTATAAACTCAAATAAGATTAATTAAACAAGAAGAATAAATTATTCAATATTATATATGATTTTGAATTAATTTCAATTGATTATATATTTGCTTTTGAAAATATATTTTGAATAAATATATTGCTCTCAATTGTCTGACGTGAGACATGAGATGTTCCTTATTCCATGGCATGCCATCTTTGGCTTATCCATTCCGCCCACTCACCCTTTTTCATTATCATCTACAACTTTTTTTAACTTTCAACAACTTTTTCGATTATATTTGTGAGATGAAATCTCAAGTTAATTAGTTATAGTTTTCTTAGGCAAATAATATACTAAAATATAACCAGAACAAAACCCAGAGTGAAATGGTAGCAACATATTAGCAGAATTCCCATAACTGTCACAAGGAAATGTTACCCTCTTTCAATTTATTTGGCACACTACTTCTATAGAAATCGTAAGTTACATTTTTCACTCTTATACAACGGAATTTGTTAGGCAGCAAAATTATTAGTATACTAATTACTAAAATTTATTTAATTGGTTTATAAGATAGTTTAACTAATAAAAAATATTTAATAAATATATCAAAGTAACTTGTTTTACAAGTTTCAAACCTATTAATGAAATTACTTCAACTAGTTTATGGAATTTAATTTTGCTTTCATTACTATCCCTTATGTTCTAATACAATAACTTATTTATGTAGTTATATTTTTTTATATAATTTTATATATTTACTAACTAATTTATCAGTTAAACACTTTTAATTCGTATTATCTAAGAGTTACCGTTATCAACTACCAACTTATCAACTATTTTTCTCAAATAATTCCTTAATCTCGTTTTATATAATAATTTGGATCACTAAAGTTTACATCTTATTACTAAGAGCTACCGCTATCTCTTCCAAGTAAATCTTATATTAGATTTAAATTAAGTTATTAAAAAATTAATCGTTACTACTTCGATGTATGAAAGACTAAATTATAGTTTTAGTCTTTTTATTTTTAAGATTGATTTTGTTCTTTATCTTTTTTTTAAAAAAAAAATATATTATTTTGGCCCTTAACTTTAAATTTGGGTTAATTTGGTCTTTATGAAAATTGATCACTTTCCATTTTAGCACTCAATTTTTAATATTTTTTTTACTAGTTCAAGATGTAAATTTTGCTCAACTAGAGGCACTTGCATGAAAAATTATGAATCCAATGTCTTTTTGTCTATAAAAGTAACGTTCTTTAAGTGAATTGTTTACAGTTTTTTTTTCCTCCAATCACACTATTTTGAGCTTTCAAACACTGTTTACAGGTTTTGAACATTACTCCCTTGCTTCACCCACAAGAAAGAGAGATAATCAAGAAAGAGAGATAATAAGGTTAGGATTTGAAAACACTGCAAGAAAGATACAACATTACCTCGTGAAGGAATAAAAGAGATGCATTTCATGAAAATAATGTTAACTCTCACAGAACAATAAAGGAGGTTCACTGATATACTTATATGAACTTGAATTTTGATGGAATTTAAGCAAGCAGAATGTGCCAAAAACTCGGATTGCATGAGTAACTTTTCAAGCCAATTCAATGGGTTCAATTCTCCATATATCTCTAGCATATTCATGAATGGTCCGGTCACTGCTGAATTTGTATGAACCAGCTGTGTTCAAGATTGACATTTTTGTCCATCTCTGCACCCACATCAATCAAATTTTATATGGCTACATGAGTAATATGGCATGCTAGATATTATTAGTAATGCATTAATGTCTATTCATTAAACACAGTAAAATACTCCCTTTCTTCCATAATGAGTAACGTTTAAGATTTTCTCACAGATGTTAAGAATAACAATGACTAATTTTACTAAAATGCTGTTATTCTTCATAAATGCACTACTACTAACCATTGCATGATTAATGGCGGCAGTTAAAAACAAGGGTTTGAGAGAAATAATAGGTGTCAATGATGTTCTTGATATATTAGAGTGTTCTATATATAATTCCTTAATAATACTTACTTTTTGATCACGATATGCCTTGTCAACTTCTTCTTGGCACTCCAAGTAGGTAGGGAAGTCCTTGCCAACAAGGAAATAATCAGCACGACCATAGCCTTCATTCCCTTCCAAGGACCCCATCAATTCTTCGTAATTGTAGGGGCCAAACACACCACTTCTTACATATGCCTTTACTTCTTCAAACCGTGGATCTGCTACGAACTGCACATATTTTGGAACAGACAACACAATAGTGACATTATGATAATTCCACTGGTTTGGACTACAATAATGATACTTTTAAGGATCTATAGAACCTTCTTTTATTGAATCATCCAACTGGTAGACTATATATATATTTTGTTGCTTTCATGCCAATACAATATTTGGAAATGCAATGGTAGTAGAGCAAATTACCAGAACATGAGTGTTCTGAACTTGTTCAAGCGTTTTAGTGTAGCTGATACTTCATGTTTACATTTAGCCAGTGCTTACGAAAGAAAACATTGAATGAAGAATCATGTATTCTTATTTCTTTTAAATTTACCTTTCCCTCGGCTCTTTCTTTCCGTAGCCCAGCAATTTCTTCAGCTCGTGCTCCAAAAAGAAAGAAGTTATCTTCTCCTACTTCTTCTCTTATTTCAACATTAGCTCCATCAAGGGTTCCTATAAGTATGCATCCATTCATTGCAAATTTCATGTTGCTTGTTCCACTGGCCTCCATACCAGCCGTGCTAAACACGCACAAAAAAATTTAAAACATAACTGTTATAGTTGATGATAACATCAGTCCTATAAAATGAATTCAAATTAGGACTTAAAAGAATACAAAACCAACCAGTTTGATTGTAAAACAAAAGTAAATTATTTTCAATAAAGAAAAGTACCTGATGTGCTGTGACAACTCACTGCCAGGAATTAGCATTTCAGCAACACTAACATTGTAATCAGGAACAAATACAACCTACACACATTAGACAGAGACGAGGATCAGTCTTCATTCAAAAAAATGCTAGTTGAACACTTTGTCCTAATTGTTTTATCTTTTACTTGGAGACTTGGAGTGACCAACTACTTGAAAATTTCAAAGACAACATCCTATATTTCTATTATTTCTGGGGGATCTTCTTATACTTATTATGAAGCCTGAAATATCAGCACAACACTGTTAACTATAGTCCATTTTTTAATGGGATATTTAATTTTTATCATGTTAGCCTGAAACCAAATCATCTGTTGACAATGACATAGATAGGTTTTTTCTTCTTTTGGTTTAAGGAAGAGATGTTAAGACCATGTGTGGAAGGTCAGTAGAAAGCAAAGGCAAAGCCGCCTCAATGGGATTCAGTGCAGTAACTAACCATTTACAGAGTGCCATTAGAGATAAAGCAAAATATACATTTATTTAACCATCATCAGGCACATACAACCAAAATCTCGAATGGCTATAAAGGTCATCACACTATGTGTAAATATCTTTACCCTAAGTTGAATCATACCTTCAAAAGATCTCCAATCTCCGGATCACTGTTGATTGTAGCTCCTACATCTGTGATGAATTTCACTATCCTTTTGGCTTGAACGTATGTTGCAAACGCTTTACCCCCAAAAATACAAACTCGAGGAACAAACATTTCTTTTCTTTCCTCAGCACTCAATTCTTTCATCTTTTTGTAGCGATAAACAATTCCCAAGATATTCAATAACTGTCGTTTGTATTCGTGAATGCGCTTCACCTGAAAATGAATATATTACATCTTTCTCTAACCATGAATTGAGTGAGGAAGAAACATGTCGTTAGAATTTTAATTGTTATCTGACTTTCCCAAGTAGAACTTTATGTAAGATTTCTTTTATATTGAGATGACACTGACTGGATTTTCATGTGTAGCCAATACCCAGTTTGTGATTTCTTAATTTTTGTTTATAATCACCTGTGTATTTGTGGAGAAAATATTACATACACTAAAATCACCACATTTAGCCAGTAAAAATTGAATCCGTGCTGTTAGAGGACATTTAAGAAAAAATTCCATGGTTGATTGCTACACTTTTATAGTATAGAAGAATCTCTCACAAAAGGTTGGTGTTATTTGTAGCATAGGAGATTTTAGCTAGCGATTCTAGGTTGGCGCCCTTCTCTTATGTTGAAAAAATTATACCATATCAAATTAAGAGTTTCTATAATGGTACTGCCTATTAAAAAAATAAGTTTCTATAAACAATTCCCATGCAACTATCAAAAGTAAACAACTTTTGATCTAGATTTACTGAAGCAGCAAGGAACTAATAACTTCTGATTTAGACTAAATATGAACCCCAGACCTTCAATACAAATGTTAACTAAAAACTGGAAAAAAAGAAAAGAAGTGGTTGGTGACAGAAAACTAACCTGTACATCAAACATAGCACTTGGATTGACGACATAACCCGTTTTATCTTTGAGAAATGATGCAACCTTAATCTTGTTTCTTCTTTTTGATTCTGTCCACTCTAGCTGTAGATCCTCATTATCTGCAAACTGGTAAATAAAATTCTTAAAGAAAAGATATAGAAACTGTTAGAATATAGGAAATGTCTCATGATATGTTAGATTATCCTCTAAGATTAGTTTCACTGTTTCCTCATTATCTCTTATGATTAGTTACTATATTTCATTAGGATACGACAAGTATCTCTTAGGATTAGTTACCATACACACTGTTTCATTCTCTTAATATCAATTAGCATTTCATTCTCTTTTATATCTTCTTCCCAATATCTAAAATCCCATAACTTCAACAAGGACAAAAATGTTACCTCAGATTATGCATAGATAGTGCACTAACAGATCAACTATATTGCTTGCTGTCGTTATGAAGTTATATATATGATTAGTCAGTCATGCACATATATTCATTGTCCAACTGTGGAGGTTAAATCATGTCAAATACAACTTATCTGATTGAAATACCATTTTAAATTAATTTACCTTGCGAAGTATAGCCAATTTTTCGAGATCCGTTACCCAGTCTTCTGTTCCAATCCACTTGGTTATGATTTTACTAAGATCAGGATTACAGAAACGGATCCATCTTCTAGGAGTTACCCCATTTGTTTTATTCTGGAATTTCTCGGGCCACAACTGTAAAAGTCATATGATAATGAAATTTGATGAGAATTTATTTTCTGGATTACATACAGTGAGATCCCAAGAAAGCAATGTTCTTGAAAACAGAGAAAGTATTTTAGTTTTACCTTGTAAAATTCATTAAAAACTTCCTCTTTTACAATCTTGCTATGTATTGCAGCTACACCATTTACAGAAAACCCACCCGCAACGCATAGATTAGCCATGCGAACCATCATTGGTTGTTTTGGATCAACTTTGAACCTCATTTCAACTTTATTGTTTGTATCCTCTTCAATTGATGCGTTGTCATTATCTCCTTCTTGTTCCTCTTTATCATCATCATCATCATCTTTTTCTTCTCCAACTTCATCATCATCTTTTTCTTCTTCTTTTTCAGTGGCCTTTACATCATTATCATTATCATCAACATCAATTTCCTTCACAGGATTAACAGTTGAAGTCTCTTCTGTACTAAGTAGTTCCATCACTGAGCTAGGCAACTCGATATTTTCTAGTATTCTCATTTGTTTAAGTCTTTGTTGCAACAAGTCTAGATCATCTATCCCATACTCAGAAATGATTTCATGTATCAACTGGATAGTAATGCAAAACATGCATAACATTAAGATAAGATTTCACAAAGAATGTCATGTGAATGGGAAAATGAACCAAGAACTAGCATGACAATCTAAAAATCAAAGTCACATATGTTTAACAACTATACCTCCTCATCTATCAATCTTATTATTTCCACATGTCGAGGAAGCAAATCCTGCAGAAGTGTCAAACTCCACTTCTCTAGTGCTTCCGGTAGAACTGTGTGATTCGTGTAAGCAACAGTTCTAACAGAAGATTCATTAAAAGATGGATCAGACAATGTATAAAAACAAACTAGTAGTTACATCGGCAAGTAAATCAACAAAGCACTCAATATATATTAGAAATTTTGTTATTGAGAAGCTCTGAATTTTGAAGATGGGAACCTACTCTATTTGTTTAAGCTGGCACAATAGTTCTTGGTCAATGTAGCAGAAGCAGTCTTGTTAACAAAATTGAAGCCAAGGATTAAAAAGGAAAATTCAGAAAAAAAAACTTACTACTGTACAAGTAAATAATATTTTTAAACACCGATTCTCCAAAAGGAAATATTGCCACTTAGAAAGAGCCATTTGGGCTTAAAGCATGGACTAAGACATTTGGTTTGTGCTGAAATTTAACACAAACGGATGAGAAGAATTGAAATATGAGGCTCCAATATCATTTTAAAGACCAACTCTACCAAGAGCCTAAGCTATAGGCTGAAATCTCAATAATGGCTTTATATCTTCTAAATATAAGGTGAATACGCAGGTTTTGCAAAAGGAAGCACCTCTTAGTAATATTCCAGGCTTTCTCCCAACTTAAACCCTTGACATCCATCAATATCCTAATTAGCTCAGGAATGCAGAGAGTTGGGTGAGTATCATTCATTTGCACCACCACTTTATCTGGGAGAGTGTCCCAATTTACTCTCTTTCCCGATCTCTTTTCAAAGCGTGCTATGATATCCTGGAGAGAGGCAGAGCATAGTGTGTATTGTTGCTTCAGTCTCAGAGTCTTTCCTTCTATTGATTCATCACCAGGGTACAGAACGTAGCAGATCTGGTTGAAATATAACAATCTACTGAAGTTAGTGCTGATACAAAGAAGTTTATCTAACAGTTAGTACATGAAATGGAGATGCAAGTTCAATTTGTAACAAGGAGAAACTAGACATTTGTTCATTCAGCAGTTACAATATTCCAAAGGTTAGACCTTCTCTGCATTCTTCAAAACAGCATATGCTTTAGCATGATCTCCAGAATTAAAAGCTTGCAAATCAAATTCTTCCGGTGAAACTTTTGTGGACCACAATCGCAAGTTTATAGTTGTTCTAGTTTTGTATCCAGGAATAGGAACATCATAAGCAACAGCCAATATATTTTCTCCTCCAACCCATTGTTTACTTCCGTTTGGCCCTGGAATAACTTCTCCATAGAATTTAACAGGATAAGAGACATCATTTCTCAGAATTTCCCAGGGACTTCCCATCTGCATAGAAACAATTCAGTCAATGAATCATAAGAACTTATAACTTGCTAATATAGCCACTGAACCACCAAAAGAGTAATAAAACAATTAAAGAACAATGCATGCCTAACCTACTATGAAAAGTAGCTTCAAGCCATTAACTTGTATCCATGCATATAAAATATACCTCAAGCCAGTTTTCAGCAACTTCGACCTGTCCATCCCTTGTTATATGCTGTTTGAATAAACCATACTTGTACCTAAGTCCATATCCCCATGCAGGGTAATTTAAAGTGGCCAAGGAATCAAGAAAGCAAGAAGCAAGCCGACCTAATCCCCCATTCCCAAGGGCAGCATCTGGCTCCTGTGGATTTCACATGAATTTGCATTTAACGAAGCTTTACTCAATTATTAAAAGTACGTACATAAAATTGTTACGCTATCCTTGCACAGTTTATCTTAGTCTTCAGAAGTGTTTCAATACAAGATAAATGGTTTTTATTGGTAAACTTGTTTGTTTGTTAATTTGAGGTCAGTCCTAACCCGCCTTAGTTATGGTATCAGGGTCGATGATTTAACTAGATGACCAGCTAAGATGAGTTTAATGGAATTAACAATGAATCAAGATGAGTATCCCTTCTATCAAAATCTTCCTAGCAATGGATCCATATATGGAGATCAAAAGTCTTCCTAAAAATGTGGAGGTTAGTGCAAGTTCTAGAGCATTATAGTGGTCAAAACTAAGCTCTAAAGGTTATCATCGAATACTCATGGATGGAAAAGGCTTTCACTTGAGGGTAAACATCAATATGGAAGAGGCATACACTTGAGGAGATGGTTGTTGGAGTGCAAGTGTGAATGTGCAATCCCATGTTGGTAAAGTTAGGCAAGTTGAACAACACATAGGAGGGAATGACCCACAAACAAGTACCTTAAGGTTTGGGTTAAGTGTGGTATCAAGTTCACTTTTGTTGTTTGCTTATATCTCATTGATGAAGATTTCTCCTGTGTTTCTCCTTCTCAAATTTTCAACAAAAATAGTATCAAGGTCTATCTTAAATTCATTGCTACCTACATTGCCAACTCCAAGTTGGAAGTTTTAAGATATGAGAAGTGTCGGAAAACCACTTTAATAGCAATCATTCGTAGTCCGCCCTTAGTTGTTGGAGAATACCTTAATTACCATCTCAAGGGTGGTGATTTAATCTCACATAACTAGCAATATGATTAGAATAGAATATACATAAATTAATCCATCCATCGATCCATACTTACATACATGTATATAAATAGAGTGCAAACTCCATCTTATAAGTTGGTTTCCTAGGATTGAATTAAGTGCAAACTCTCATTCTAATACTAACAATATTCTTTAAAAATATCTTAATGATTTCGGGAATCAAATATGAAACTATGTTTATTGGATATAGAAAAGCCTATGCTTATTAATAGTTATTAAAGGTACAGTAAATAATAACAGCTGAAGTCCTCAAGATAATAAATAACAACTTTCTGAAATGGAGAAAAAAACATTACTCCTGCTCAACTTGCTACCTGTAGGACTAACTGAAAAATAAAATCAAAGCACTTTATAGTTTCAAACAAGAGAAGAAATTTGTAATATAAGTAAACCTTATTAGCCACATCCTCCAAATTTTGACCCAACTTTCTGAGAGCCTCGGCGTAAGGACCCAAGAGCTGCAAATTCCCAATTGCATTTAGCAATGCCCTACCCTTCACAGTTAGGAAAAGGAAGATATTAATAGAATTTAATAATTAATCATCATTTATTATGAAAATTACCTCTGCCTCAATAAAGAAAACCCAGTAAGAACCTGTAGATACTCCATAGACATATAGTAAGCTAGCTTGACATTCTTCCTTTCATAGTAGTCATTTGTTGCATTCCAGTTTATGATGAGGGAATCACGAACACTCTCTGCAGTTGCAAAGAAAGCCTTATTGAGCTCAAACTTCTCTGGAGAAAAAGGGGTGGTGAACTCAGCATGAAATTTTATGCTTGAAGCAATAGATGCAGAATCTGGAACAAATTCATAGGAAGTATCTGCGAATGTTAAGAAAAAATTATTAATTAGGACCTTATGCACAGGAAAAATAAAAAAACAATGTTCAGACTATTACTAATACATCTCATATTTTTAGCTCTATAAAAACATAAAGATGGGGAGAAAATCCGGAGCATACTTCCAAAGGAACACTGTTATTTGGATGTCATATTTCTTATAAGAATTTCTAGTGTTATTAACTGAATAAATAAACACTGAACTTGTTCTTCTAATGTGGTTTTACCAGTAATTCCATTAAGACACAAAGAAACTTGGTTAGCACGAAAGGACTAGGAGAATAGAGTAACAGCACAGTAGTTAGTCCAGTATGCATCTTATCATACATCACCTTCAATAAAATTGTAGTATAATGTTTATGCAATTTAACCTTAAACATACGGAAAAATGTCTTTTATGTTCTCTGTATTTTGCTGCTACATTTCCTCCAGCAAACATCAAAATAGGTAGAAAAGCAACACTATAAGACATGGGTTACACTGCATAATAACGTTACTTTCCTCAAATCAATTTTACAAATCCAAATTTACGAGTCATTCTTCCTTTGGTAATGTAAGATTCAATTCAACTCCTAAAAATATGTTATAGTAGGCCATTACGAGAAGCCACTATTTAGATCAGCTATTATATGCATTGACAGTTTAATTTCATATATGGTGCCCCACTTATTACTTCTAAGAACAACAATGCATTAATAATCAATAAAACCAAGCAATTTTTCCTCATAACTAACATCTTACAAAGCTAACTGAAAAATATATAACCAAGCGAATTATAAACACGAATTTCTGAATTATATATTAGAACAAAAAGAAGTGACTAAAGAAAATAGAGTGGCAAAGTAATCGAAAATGCAAGCAAGCAACCTCGTTTGGTTAGTGGATCTTTCAGTTCCTGCTTCTCGTCACTGGCAACGTTCTTCACAGAGAGCTTTCTTATTGCCCTTCTGGAAATTGACTTTGTGATGACAAGCAACTGCCAAAGATTGTTTCTTTGACTGAAACCTATGAAGCTTGATCTTGAATTGTTATGTAAGGTTGAGTTGGAATGCCTGCAGCTCGTTGAGAAGGGTAGAGCAGCCATTGCTGCAAGGTTTTTTTAAATCTATGCTAAAGCGTCTCCAAGAGAATAGCAACACACAGCACAGAAATAATGTTTACGCAATGCTGCTTTGACTTGAGAGGAAGACAAAAAATGAGTGACAGAGGAAGTGTTTATGCGTGTGTTTGTATGTCTCCTTATCTTTAATATCTTGGTAACTGTAAATGTACTCTCATTTTGAACACGTGCAAAAATAGTGTCGCTATCCCCGTTCCCTTTTGTGACAATGGTTGGTTGGTCCTCCTTCTTCCTTTCATGATCAAGAATCATCATTATTAACTGCGTATGAACGAAACACTTAATGACCAAGTTACCCCTGTGATATTTCTGGGTTTCTACCTAACACATTCAGATTTTTTTGAGTAAGTTTTGTCCACATTTTGATTTAGCATGCTCATTTCTTGTCCGAATATGGCCACTCGGACAGCAATGCAACATTGCTACTTTTCTATCCCTGACTTAAAATCCTACACATGAAAACAAGATTTGGCTCATGGCAATGCTATGTGGCCCATAATAAATAATTGATTCGAATTCTAATCTAGAAAATTTTCTTTATTTTAGATTTGCGTAAAAGTATGTCGTATGTTCATTGAAACCGGCTTGCTAGCCTTTCAAGAACCATCTCTCCTTTCCAAGTTTGTGTATCAAAAAACAACAATGACATTCAAAATTTATAGATCAAATTGGGCAATTCCATCAAAGCTAGTATCAATAGTGCACTCATATCTAACTTTTTTTTAATGTCACAACAGCACGGTCTCATCCGACCAAATCGTATTAGCTTGAATAATGTACAACACCAGCTCATAAGAAAGGCCTCAGATGCCATAATTATGCAGGAAAAAATGCATATATACAAAGACATGTCCTCAAGTATATGAGGTGACAACTTAGTAGTCTAGAAAAGAAACGAGTGGAAATTTCATTTTGTTTTAAATTTATGTGAACCTTCATGACCTACTTAAAAAGGTGGCAAACATTAATAAACAATTCAAGTCTCTTCAGTCTTCACTGGAGTCCAATTGCTCCTGGCCTCTTCAGACTTCTTCCTGGCACTTGTAACGAAACCAAGAACGTAACCCATGAATGCCCCAAGAAACAGCACACTTCCTCCCTTCACATACCATGACAATGTGGATTCCACATTCTCAATTTCAGCTTTAGAATTAGATTCAATACTACAGTCTCCATTACCACTAACAACTTCCCCAGATGCCAGAATTTCCACCATGTCATGCACTATCCCATCATGGTTTCCCACGTAAGAAAGCACAAGCTTCTGCTTTGAAGCCACCAATCTCGTGTACCCAAACTCACCCCCACGGTACAGGGACCATTTCGGCTGCGGATAGATTGGATCATCGGGATGGTCTGGCCTTGGTTCCCAGATAGGTTGCCAGTCTTGCCCTGCCATGCCAATCACAATATGAACAGTATAAGCTTTTTTGTCCCCTGTGCTCTGACCAATTTCACCACCGCATGTGAAGTTATTCAGCGCACAAAATCTCTCATATCTATGAACATGACCCCAAAGGGCAAGTGAGACATTGTTATTCACAAACAGAGGTTCCAAATGCTCGAGCATCTTTCCTCTTAAAGCAGCATCCCTATTTTCATGACTGGTAGTGTACATGGGCCTGTGCCCTTGCACTACCACAAAAGGAGTTTTGTTCCTGTCAACTGATTCCAGATCATGCTTCAAGAAGTTGTACTGGTTGCTCCCGGGAAGGAAATTAGTCTCTGTGGAAATATACACAAAGTGTACTGCTCCCATATCAAATGAGTAATAAAGATTCCTAGTTGGTGGGGCTGCAGTTCCAGTTGGTTCTGAAGAGTTTCCAGGCATGTTGAACCTCAAACTGTAAGGCACACCACACTCACCACCCCCATCTTTTCCATAACTGGCCCAATCAGGTTTCCACGGCTGCAAAGGCCAATTGTACTCATGATTGCCAATGCAAACATGGTACGGCACTTTGGATGCGACAGGCTCAATCTGATTGAAAAAATGGTCCCACAACCACGAATAACCTCTTGCATAGCTAATGTCTCCAATGTGAGACACAAAGGCTGGCTTGTCACCTAGAGCTTCAATATCACGGAGGATCCACTTCACGGTTGATAAGCTTTCATCCTGTGTTCGCAGAAAAGTATTATATGGTACAGCTGTTCCCATGTCACCAAACAGGAAGGCTATTGTTTCATCTGAATCACTATTCCTCGAGACAAAACTGTGAGTTTTAGACCAACCTCCATTATCATTTCCAACCTGGCACATATCAATTCTAAACAGTTAATATACATTCCCCATTCATATGGGCTCACTGTTTGTGAGCAAAACATCAATTTTGTTCCTGAAAGCAATTTAGTACTAACAAAAGCAAAATCAATACCTGACTTGGGCGTCACCAAAACTATCCTAAGCAAGTATTCCACTTTAATCAAATAAAAACTCATTCACCAGTGTAACCATGAAACATACTGACCCAATGTAAGGTTTTTAAAACGGTATTTAATTTGAGTTTAATGGATTTATGTTCATTCAATGTAAAAGTTTTAACAATTTCAATTAATAAAAAATCATATATACACTTTAGAAAAAGTAATATGTACATTGACGGGCTTTTCCAATATCAACCAATTAGAAACTGTCACGAATAATAAATTCATTAGTTATTACAATAATTATTTCAAAATCTATATACTTAATATGATTTCTAATTGACAGATAGCTCAATATATTTACACCAACAGTGTATGAAAGTTAATCTCTAACTTTTAAAGAAAAAATTACTAATTTAACAAACTTAGTACCAAAGCACTTAACAAACTAGAGTAGAGTGGTAGCATAGACTAGCCTTAGAGCCAAAACAATCAAAACTCAGGACCAGGAAACATTGTCTTACCACATTAGCTACCAATGCTAATAAGAACGAAATGTCAAAAAGGTTATTCATATGGACAAATGGCATTTTGATCGCTAAAAATATATATGAGTAAATTTATAAAAAGTAGGAGAACATTTGATTTGATTAAGTTGTACGGAATGATCATATCATTAAGCTAATACTAAGCTCTATTTTTTAAAGACCAATTTGATATTAAGTGATGGAGTTTCAGAGACCAAAGCGTGTTTATGTTGTATTGTTATGTTAGACAACTTGAAGTATCTTAAACCGAGGCACTTTCGTCGTTTATCTTATAAATTACGTACCTTGTAATAGTACCTGTGGCCCTTCTTCAAATCCGTAAGAAGCGCGTTGTGGATATAACCAGGGTCTCTCCACCCAAGACTGGTGTTGGCGGGCGCGTCGCACATGTCCTCCCTCTCATAGCGTTCCACACGTGCGAGTGCGACGGCGTCGAGCGCGTCCTCTTTCTCCCCGTAGCGCACGTAGGTCTCCTTGGGGTTGGGCGAGACGTACATGACACGCATGGCGTCGGGCTGGTCCGCGAAGGCCAGGTGAATGTGTCCGGGGCCCCGGCCCGGGGCGAAGGCAACCTCGCCGGAGAAGGCGAGGAGGTTGCGCGTGGAGGGGATGGGGTTGTTGTCGTGGTCCTTGCGCTTGGGGTTGATTTCGGATCGGGTCCAGCGGAAGATCCGGAAGGAGTAGTTGGAGCGGAGGTCGACGAGAGGGAGGGAGATGTTGCCCGAGCCGGATTGCCAGGAGGGGGATTGGGAGAGGAAGCGGTAGCCGAGGAAGTTGTCGTGGGGGGAAGTGGGAGGAGAGTAGATGGCGAGGAAATCGAAGTCGGAGGGGGTGTCGATGCCGGACCATTGGATGTTGACAGAGTCGCCGGATTTTGAAAGCGTGGTGGGGGTGGCGGAGAGGGAGGGTTTGGAGTGGGCGGAGGGGAAGTGGAAGTGGAGGAAGATGAAGAAGGAGATGAGGAAGGGGAGTGTGCCATGATCGGAAATCATGGTGGTCGGATAGATCGGATTCGGATTTTTTAATATTTGATGTTGGAATTAGTCTTCTTCGTGTTTTTGTTTGACGAGGTTTGGGACTTGGAAAGCATCGTTTTTTATTTGAAATGGCATATTCCATCCTCCGATCTTCTTTTGGTTTAGCCACTCTTCTCTTCCTGTACAATTTCGTGTGACTTTTCCCCCTCTCTTCGTGGATATTTTTAATTAACGGATTGCTACATGAACCACTTAAAAAGTTATTATTATTATTATTATTATTATTATTATTATTATTATTAGTAATTTACTAATATGATTTAAAAGTAATTATTATAAAACTTCACAATTAGCTTTTTGTTCTCCGTTCATAAAATAATTATTATAAAGATTTAAATTTAAAAAAAAAAGTTGATTATTCCTATTGAACTAATTTAGGTGAATTTACTACATAAGAGGATGGATTTGGAGGAATGGAAGGTATCAATATGAGGGATGTAACTTGAAATTATTAAATAGTCTTCATAAATGAAGTAAAAATTTCAAAATACCTTTATAAGTAGGTCATAACTTTGGAAATTACAAAATACCCCTTTTAAGTGGGTTTAAGGTTTTCATTGTCTATAAGGGTCAATTAGTAATTTCAGAAATATATCAATTGAAAAAATTAAAACAAATCTATAACATCTATCAAATCATTTTCAAACTTTCATAACCAATCCCATCAAATCTTATCATCTATCTATTAATCCAAACAACCATATCATTCACACACAATCCAATCAAATCTCTTCAAATTCATTCTCTCAAATTCACTCCCCCAACCAAACAAAGTCTAAGTGTACATGTCCCTCGTGGCAAAGTATTAGATCATGTGTCATGTTCTTTGTAATTTCTTTAAGAGGTTGAATTTCTTGGTTAGCCGGTGATGGTCCACTCATGACTTTATCATCCTCTTAGGATATTCTTCACTCCAATGGTCATTTTGTTACTTGAGTGTTTATCACTTAGTCTTTGTGATAATGTATTCTTCACTTACACATAAGCACTCAACCCGTAACATGTATTCCTCACTTACACATGTTCAAGACATGTGTACCTTTCCTCCAATAAGATTAAACATTCATAACAACGTTCGAGCCACAAGCCATATCACTTGAACATCTTCTCCAATGCTTAAGTGACATACTTCCAAATGAAATAGATTTTTTGACATTTCTCTCGCTCGAGTTGCAATTCCATTGCTTATGGTATACAACATGTTGTTTGAGTGACCAACAAATCATTTGAGTAATGTAAGATTATAATTGCAATGATTGCACACTATTTAGACCTCATATGAGAAAAAACATGTCACGCTGCGATATTAAGTTTGAGCATAACTCACTCAAATTACACAACATTTTCAAAGGTTTTATCATATCAACAACAAATCTATACACTTTAAATTCATTATCTAGACCACAACTAAGTCTAAAACAACAAGTATATCATTACCACTTCAATAAACTCATACCAAATACATATAATTCATACTTCATTTCACATCCATGTATAATCAATTCACAATTTCCATCATATATTTAATTTAATTTCACCTTTCATGCAATCCAAGCATTTCATACTGGCATCATACTATATACAATAATTATTAGCCCTCCTTAACTTTATTGAATCTTATTTTATCCAACAAATCCTTGTTGTAAATCACCCCCAATAATCTAAGTAAGTCTTCAAAAACTCAGCTACACTAACAACACCTCCCCCTAAATACCCATTGAGGAAGAGAAGGAGAATGAGCTTTAAAATACCAATAGAGATGAAACTGCTTACCAAAACTAAATTTTGATCTATCCAAAAGCTTCAAACTCCTCAACTCTTCATAGCCTCAATCTAGTAGTAAATCCACTATTAGAAACTCATGTTATAGTGAAGAGAAAATATATATATATATATATATATATATATATATATATATATATATAATATTTTAAAATAAATTAAGAATGAAATGTTCTATTTATAGATTTGGGTCTTACAAGTTATACAACCAATAAGTTTTGTCATTGTAACTACAACGTGTTAAGGCTTTTGCACAAGATAGTTCAACCTCATAATCTAAACGCGGTGTATAATAGATTCTTATCACTTGCATGGTCAACAAGTGAAACCGTTGGTCAGGTTCAAGCTCTAGTTAATCTTATGTGTATGTTATCACTTGTCATTTCTCATATGTTTGTAGTGGAAAAGAAAGAAAGGTGAAACCTACACAATTTCTCTTTCTTTTTCGTGATGGGAAAGACACAGTTACGCAGCGGAATAATTACTCAAAAATATGTGTGAGAAATAAAACCTTTCCCACTTGAAAGAACCAATAGAAGCTTAATCTACAGCAATCTAAAAATTTAGAGAGTATAAAAATAAATAATATGCAAGAGAGAATATCACACCAATTTTTAATGTGGAAACCCCCAATGAGAGGGACAAAAACCACGGGACCTAGTCTAGAAAAATCTCCACTATAAAATATCAAAGAGTACAGAGTACAGAGAAGCACTTCTGAAAAATAATCTTAGTTTTACTCACAGTCAAATAGTGAAAAACATTCAACAGGTAAATAGAGCGTATTCAAACAGTGAGAGAAATAAAATTCTAAAAATACCAGATTATGCCAATGGTGAGGGGAGCAAGAGGATGAAATTTCACCAAAAATAATACACAAATGAGTACTCAAACAACCACTCAAAGTAAACAGGAACTCTAGTAGACAGAGATGACACAATCTGTTTCCGCTATCTCTTTTTCTTGTGTGGAGTGTAAAACCTGATGAGTCACATTAGGTTATTCACTTAAAACCTATTGGGCTGCCACAATATTTTATTATTTTAAAATAAAATGTTGTTGGGCCTAACTTGAGTAGGACCCACATAACAAACTCGCCCTCCGACTCACGAGAGGTCAAATGCCAACCCAGAAATAAACTGACAAGTTTCAAACTTCTCCTTTGGTAGAGTCTTTGTCATCATATCTGAATTATTGTCATCTGTATGAATCTTCTCAAGCTCCAATAGTTTAGAGTCCAAAATATCACGGATCCAATGATATCGCACATCAATATGTTTAGATCTACAATGAAAAGTAGGATTCTTGCCAAGATGTATAGCACTTTGACTATCACAAAATAAAACATACATCTGCTGTTGAAAACCAAGTTCTTGCACAAATTTCTTCATCCAAAGTAACTCTTTACATGCCTCGGTAATAGCAATGAACTCAGCCTCAGTTGTAGACAATGCAACACACTTTTGCAATCTAGATTGTCAAGCCACAACTCCCCCTACAAAGGTAATCAAATAGCCAAAAGTAGATTTTCTAGAATCAACATCCCCTGCCATATTAGAATTTGTGTAACCACAAAGAACAGGTTTCCCAATTCCAAAACACAATTTCAAATTTGAAGTACCATGGAGATATCTCAAAATCCACTTGATAGCTTTCCAATGCTCAATACCAGGATTAGAAAGAAAACGACTAACAACACCAACAACATGAGCTATATCAGGCCTTGTATAAACCATTGCATACATTAAACTTCCTACTACAGATGCATAGGGAACAAGTTGCATATAATCTTTTTCTTTATCATTAGAAGGAGCTTGTCTGGAGCTAGGCTTAAAATGTAAATCCAGAGGTGTACTTACAATTTTAGCTTTATCCATGTGAAACCGTTGAAGTACCTTCTCGATGTACTTTTCTTGTGACAACCATAATTTCTTGGCCTCTCGATCACGGGAAATATGCATGCCAAGAATTTGTCTTGCTGGTCCCAAGTCCTTCATTGCAAACGATTTGCTAAGCTCCTTTCTCAAGCTATCAATTCTAGACAAATTAAGACCAACAATCAACATATCAACATAGAGCAGTAAAATAATGAAATCAGTATCAGAGAATTTCTGCACAAAAACACAATGATCAAAAGTAGTCTTTTCAAATCCCTGTTGGATCATAACTGACTTAAACTTCTTATACCACTGCCTTGGGGCTTGTTTCAACCCATATAAACTTTTCTTCAACTTGCAGACATAATTCTCTTTACCTTTCATCACAAAACCTTCAGGTTGCTGCATGTAAATTTCTTCCTCCAAATCACCATGAAGGAAAGCAGTTTTAACATCCATCTGCTCAATTTCTAAATCAAGACTGGCTGCTAAAGCAAGAACAACCCGGATAGAAGACATTTTAACAACAGGAGAGAAAATCTCATCAAAGTCAATACCTTTCTTTTGACGCTAGCCTTTGACAACTAATCTCGCTTTGTATCGTGGAGTAGAACCATTATCTTCAGTCTTCAACCTATAAATCCACTGATTTTGCAAAGTTTTCATACCTTTTGGCAACTTGACTAGCTCAAAGGTGTGGTTATCATGCAAAGATTTCATTTCATCATCCATAGTTGCAATCCATTTATTCTTATACTCACTCTCCATAGTCTCTTCATAGCATTCAGGTTCTCCTCGTTAGTGAGAAGCACATATTCATTATATGAGTAGTGAGTAGAGGGCAAACGCTGAAGACCTCCTAATAGAAACATGAGGTTCACCAAAATCACCAACAACATCATCATTATCATCAACAGAATCATTTGTAATATGATCCTGGACATCATCATCATCATCATAACTGTCAAAATCTGCTACATTAGGCGTATCGGTTTGAGGAGTTGGATCAAAATCAACCACATCGTCACTGCTTGGAGACTCTGATTTTTCTATCTTCCCAATATCTTCAATGGTATGATCCACAACAAAAATAACATCATGACTTCTTACAAGCTTCTTTTCAACAGGATCATAAAATCTATAACCAAACTCATAACCACTGAAGATGCATTATCTTGTCTTAGCATCTAATTTGGACCTCTTATCTTTAGGCACATGCACAAATGCCTTACAGCCAAACACACGAAGGTGGCTCTAGGAGACATCTTTCCCATACCACACTGTGTCAGGAACATCAGCCTGCAAAACAACAACAGGAGATAAATTTATAACATGTACAACAGTATATAAAGCCTCACCCCAAAAAGATCCAGGCAATTTTGCTTCAGAAAGCAAACATTTGACTCTCTCCATCAATGTCATGTTCATCCTTTCTGTCAAACCATTAAGCTGAGGAGTCTTTGGAGGACTTTTCTGATGTCGAATACTTCTCGGGGTTGAGGCGCAAATCATGCTTTCTAACCCTTGTAAAGACAGCTTTCAGATCCGCAGCATGGTTCTCAGCTTGTGAGGATTTGACCACCATGTCATCAACATATACTTCCATAGTTCTACCTAAGAGCTCATGGAAGATTTTATCCATTAGCCCCTGGTAAGTCGCCCCTGCATTCTTGAGGTCGAATTGCATCACTTGGTAACAATAATTAGATCTCTCCATCATAAACGTCTTCTTGTCCCCATCAGGGGGTACATCGGGATCTGATTGTACCCCGAATAGGTATCCAAAAAACTCAGCATCCTGTATCCCGAGGTACTGTCAACCAACCAATCTATGCTTGGTAGTGGGTAAGTATCTTTCGAACAGGCTTTGTCAAGTCGGTGTAGTCCATGCACATGCACCATTTGCCGTTGGATTTCTTCACCATTACAACATTTGCAAGCCATGTGGTGTATACAACCTCTCTAACGAACTCGGCTCTGGCGAGTTAGGCTACTTCTATCTCCACTGCTACTCGTCGCTCGTCTCCTAGTTTCCTTTTCCTCTCCGAGACGAGTCTTGCTTGGGGAAGCATTGCCAACTTATGACATATAAAGTCTAGGTCGATGTCAGGCATGTCGCCAGGGCTCCACGCAAAAAGAGGTCCGAATTACCTACCAATACCTTCTCTATATCTTCCCTCACCAGCCTGTGCGCGTTGAGGCCCAACCAAGCGACCTGATAAGGGATTGGGCCTAGCCGGACTATGGACATCGACTCATCGAACGTGGGATGACCCTCCTCAAATTTGGCTGAAGGATCCAAAACAACCTCCTCACCTTCACTTATGCAGCCATCCATTGACTCCTTGGCCTCAGCCAGTCTTACTGTCTGTTCCACATGATTGCACTCGGCTAGGGCGCGTGGACTTCTTCAGTTTGGATTGCTTGTTCTTCTCTCCCCTTCAAGGAATAAGGATTGACCTTCAGGCTCTGCATGTAACATTGTCGTGCTTCGTTCGGGTCCACCTTTACTGTTATGATAGTTCCATTAGGGGCTGGGAACTTCATGGCCATATGAGACGTCGACACGATCGCCTCTAGTTGGTTAAGAGTACGACGTCCTATGAGTACATTATAGGAAGTGTCCGCATCCACCAGGATATACCGAACTGTTAGGGTCCTGTAGGCTTGACCGACACCAAAGGTTGTCAAAAGGTCCATAAATTCTCATCGACTCGCTGGCTTGCAAACCCCAACAAAGGCTCGGTGTACGGTTGGACAACTGTCTCAAGAACATTAAGCTTCAAAAAAGTTGACCAATACAATACATCGACTGAGTTGCCCTGGTCAATTAGGATCTTGTGCACCCTCCAATGGGCAATTATGGCGGTCACCTCCACTAGGTCATCCTGTTTGAGATCGTTGACTGAGAAATTTGCATCCGAGAAAGTGATGGGGGGTTGTGATCGAGGCGGTAAATAAGCGACCGAGTTGATGTTTCTAAAATGTCTTTTCCTGGAGGAGCTGGACATCCGTCTCCTACAAAACCTCCCGCGATAGTGTTGACTATGCCAAATTGAATGTGGAATTCTGACTCCTCAATGGCGCCAGGATGTGGTTGTCAGTTGCCTATAATGTTGTACTGGATTTCTACCAAGTTGATAGATCCGGCAACGGCATTTGGATCCTGTTGGGTTGCTCCATTCGCTGCTTCGGTCCTAGGTTCTCTCGATCTATCTTTTTCTGGATCAGCTCTACCTCGGCCACGGCCTCGGCCGCCTTGTCCTCCACGGGCCCCGAATATTCTTGGACCCTCCCTAGGTGCTTGGCCTCTTTGAACAAAGCGAGTCAGCGCTCCCGATTTGATAAGCTCCTCAATAAGGTCTCGTACTTTGGTGCACTCCTCAGTGTTGTGCCCGATGCTTTGGTGGTAGCTGCACGTAAGGGTGGGGTCTGCCCCAGGCTGAGGTCGTCCAGGTCGGTGAAGATGAATGAGTTCCAGATTACAGGCTTCTTGTAAGACAGTTTCTCTAGTAGCATTAAAGGGGGTATATCGTGCATACCTTTCGGGTCGGACTCTCTTCTGATACCTGGAGCTCTCCTTGGTAGTCTGTGGTTGAGACTTTCATTTTCTGGCATCAACGTATTCCTCAATACTCATGTGCCTGGCAGTCCGAGCCCTCAAGCTATCCATGTTAGGAGGTGGATCCGCATAAAGTGAATCCAGGAATGCACTATGCTTCAACCCAACTAAGAGCGAATGTCGTGTCACCGCCGGGTAAAGGTCGGGTATCAATAGAGTCACTTTGGTGAAATAAGTCATGTAGTGTCGTAGCGACTCATTGTCTCCTTGCACAATATGGTGTAGGGAGGCTGATGACGCTGAGGCCAGTTTACTATCAGCGAACCTAGGCGTGAACCTGGAGTAGAGCATTTTAAAAGACTTAACAAAATTAGCAGGCAAATAGTAGTACCAGTTTAAGGTCAAGCCCTTGAGAGTTGTGGGAAATAGCCGACAGTGAACCCGACCATCTGTAGAAAAGAGGTTCGCTTGGGTCATATAGGACTTGACATGCACGTCGGGATAGGAGGTCCCATCATAAGTATCCATGTGGGGTCACTGCCACTTAGAGGGGAGTCGTGCGCTCATCACCTCCGTAGTAAAGGGGTGAAATCCCCCTATATGATCCTTCAAGTCCTCCCTTAATGGAGGTGGCGAGACTTCTTCAAACAGCATGTTGTGATAATTTCTCGACCGTTGGCAATGGTCTCGTCTTGACTCTTCCGGGGGTCTCCGCGATCCACGTGTTTGGTTAGACCGAGTGGTCTGCTCGCCAATTCCTGTCTGTCTTGAAGACTGCACCTGGCTCTAAGACATTTCCTTCGAACTCTTCTCGGGGGTTTCCCCCTCCCACTGCGTAGAGGGGGCCACATGAGGATCTTGGAATGGTTGTTGTTCACCTCGTTTGAAAGTGGTTATCTGATCATAGAGGGCTCGCATGTCCTCATCATGGTGCCTCTGCTGGTTACAGAATTGGGCGTCGATCCTCTCATGTGCAGCTTAGAGAGTGTTTCGCACATTGGCCTCGCTTTCCTGAAGAGCAGTTTGTAGAGCATTCTGAACCTTGAGTTCACTTTCCCGTAGTGCCGCCTTCATAGCATCCACACTCTGTTGGACGACTCCTTGTAGGGTTTCAATCATGGTTGGATCCATTCTTGTCGTTGTAGTGGAAAAAATGGGTGGTCCTGCAATAAGTTTTACCAGGGTCCCACGGTGTCTGCCAAAATGTTCTTACCTGACCCGAGTTAAAGTCGCCTTCACGAGATGTCATCGATTGTTATTCCACCAATGTATAACGAAATAAGGGTACACCTGCAAAAGACTCTCTGACGCTCAAGTTAGTAAGAGTGAAAAATGTGTGTTTCAAATTTAAAAGTAAGAGTATTATGAGATATATAGTACTTCCTATTGGCCATTGTGATATTTATCTATATCATTTAAGTGTCATTATAAGTAGTATAATTCCCTATAAAGATATAGGACATTTAGAATCACAAATCATCGTAACACCAACCATTTTCGTAAGAAGAGAGGGGTAGTCATTGAAGCTAAGAGGCATGCAACAAGAAATTGGACTTGTTGATGATTATTAAAGAATGCTAGATTGAGGTTGTTGGCTGCGGCATCACCATCACTGAGAAACTAAAAAAGACATGAATCGTCCAAGAAATTGAGTCTCATTTCCTCTAGTTCATGTAACTGCAATGTCCTCTTCATTTGTGCGTCCTTGGAGTCAAAATTCAGCAGCTTCAAAGCCCAATAAGACTTGTGCTCCAATTCAACAGGCAGATGGCATGTTTTGCCATAAATCAATTGAAACGAGGAGAGACCTATTGGTGTCTTGAACGTTGTTCTATACGCCCATAATGCTTCATCCAGTTTGATGGACCAATCCTTCTAAGCAGAGTTGACTGTCTTCTCAAGGATTCTTTTAATTTCTCTATTCGAAACCTCTACTTGCCCATTTGACTGAGGATGATAAGCAATTGCCACTCTGTGTTTCACCTCATAATGCTCTAATACTCTCTTCAGCTGAGAATTGCGAAAATGTGTGCCTCCATCATTGATCAAGAACCTTGGTGTCTCAAACCTGCATAAAATGTTCTTTTTCAAGAACTTAATAACAGTTTTGGCATTTGCGTGTTGTGTTGATATGACTTCCACCCATTTGGACACATATTCTACTGCGAGCAGGATGTATCCATATGAGAACGAAGGGGGTAGGGGCCCTATAAAATCAATGCCCCAGCAGTCAAATACCTCCATTTCCTGAATATTCTGCGGTGGCATTTCGTGCCTTCTTGAGATGCCAAAAGTTCTTTGGCATTTATCACACTTCCTTGCAAATTCGTAGGCATCCTTGAACATTGATGGCCAGAAGAAGCCAGCTTGTAGAATCTTTGTTGGTGTTCTCTCACCATTGTAATGGCCACCATAGGGTGAATTGTGGCAGTCCCATAGTATACTATTGGCTTCTATTTTTTACACACACCTCAAAATATTATCAGCTCCCATTTTAAACAAATATGGATCATCTCAAATGTAGTGATTAACATCTCTAAAGAACTTCTTTCTTTGATGCCAATTTAGCTCTTCGGGTACCACTCTTACTGCTTTAAAGTTGGTCAAATAAGCAAACCATGGCCTTTCTTGAATAGTTAGTATCTTCTCATCTGGAAATTCGGTGAGGAGTTCTGCTTTTGCTCTTATGATTTCCCCATTGACCAATCTTGAGAGGTGATCAGCCACCTTGGTTTCACAGCCTTTCTTGTCTTTAATCTCAAGATCAAACTCCTGTAGCAGCAGAACCCATCGAATGAGCCTTGATTTTGAATCTGGTTTAGACAACAGGTACTTGATTGTTGTATGATCAGTGAACACTATGACTTTGGAGCCAATCAGATATGATCTGAATTTCTCTAAGGCATAGACTATGACAAGCAACTCCTTCTCTATTGTGGTGTAGTTAGTTTGTGCCTCATTCAGAATTTTACTAGCATAATGAACCACCCTGAATATCTTCTCTTTTCGCTGTCCCAACACAGCACCTATTGCATAATTACTGGCGTCGCACATCAATTCAAAGTTGTATTGCCAATCTGGAGCAGTGATCACAGGAGCTGTAACTAGTCTTCTCTTTAGTTCTTCAAAAGCATGCAAGTTGTTTTCATCAAAGCTGAAGTTGTTATCCTTGTTCAACAAATTGCATAAAGGCTTCGCAATTTTAGAAAAGTCTTTAATAAACCTCCTATAGAATCTAACATGCCCAAGGAAGCGAATCCCCTTCACATTAATCGGTGGTGGCAGCTTTTCAATAACATCTACCTTTGCTCTATCCACTTCAATCCCTCCTTAGAGATCTTATGTCCCAGCACAATTCCCTCTGTTACCATAAAGTGGCATTTTTCCCAGTTTAGCACTAAATTGGTCTCAATGCACCTTCTCAGCACAGTTTCCAGATTCAATAAGCATACATCAAATGTAGCCCCAAATACCGAGAAGTCGTCCATAAACACTTCTATACTCTTTTCAATCATATCAGAAAATATGGAGAGCATACACCGTTGAAAAGTTGCAGGAGCATTGCACAGACCAAATAACATCTTCCTATATGCAAATATGCCAAAAGGACATGTGAATGCTGTTTTTTTCTTGATCCTCAGGATTGACCACAATCTAGTTATATCTTAGGTAACCATCAAGGAAGCAGTAATAAGCCTTCTCTGCCAATCTCTCAAGCATCTGGTCCATGAAGGGTAGAGGAAAATGATGTTTCCCCTCGTTGCCTGGTTCAATTTCCTATAATCTATACACATGCGCTAATCAGTGACCGTTCTTATGGGAATCAACTTGTTTCTCTCATTGTGAATTACTGTCATACCTCCATTCTTTAGTACAACCTGCGCTGGACTCACCCAAGCACTATCAGAAATGGGATAAATCATCTCTGTCTCTAGCAAATTCTGAACCTCCTTTTTCACCACTTCTTTCATAGTAAGGTTCAATCTTCTCTGTGGTTGTTCTACTGGTTGGTAGTCCTTCTCCATGTATATATGGTGCATGCAGTAGGAATGGCTAATTCCTTTTAGATCTGCCAGCGTCCACCCAATTGCCTCTTGATTCTCTTGCAAGACCTTTATCAGTTGTTTTTCTTCCTCTCTTGTCAAGGCATTACTAATTATCATAGACTTCTTGCCATTCTCGGCAAAAAATACGTACTTCAGGTGGCAGGTAACTGCTTAAGCTCTAAAGTCTGATTGTGACTCTTATTTCCCACATATTATGCTTCACGTGCCATTGTATTTTCTATCACCTTTTCTCTATCTAGGTATTTCTTCAATTGACTCACTTCTTCCTCATTAAAATCTTCAGGTTGATCCTTACATCCATTAAGAATCTTTATTAAGGGCTCTGTCATCAATAAGCTTTGCTTTTGTTCTTCACAGATTTTGTCTAAGACATCCAACCGAAAACATCCCTTTGCATCTGAAGGGTGCTTCATAGCATCAAATACATTGAAGCTAACTTCTTCATCTTGAACACACACTTTTAGCTTTCCCTTGTCCACATCTATCATAACTCTGGCTGTCTTCATGAAAGGTCTTCCTAAGATCAAGGGCACTTCCAAATCTTCTTCCATCTCCATAACAACAAAGTCCACGGGAAACATAAACTTGTCCACTTTGACCAATAAGTCCTCCACAATCCCGTAGGGATGTTTGATTATCTGTCTGCTAATTGAAGAGTTATTCTAGTTGGCCACCCTTCTACCTCTCCGATCTTCTTAAGCATGGATAATGGAATCAGATTTATACTTACCCCCAAATCCAGCAAGGCTTTTCCCACAGTTAAATTTCCAATGGTGACAGGGAGAGTGAAAGTCCCTGGATCACTAGACTTTTGAGGTAATACCTTTTGGATGATTGCACTACAGCCTACTTCCAATTCTATGGTCTCCTGTTCTGGGAACTTCCTCTTCTTGGTAAGCAATTCTTTCATGAACTTTGCATAGATGGGCATCTGCTCCAAAGCTTCGGTAAATGGTATGTTGATATGCAATTTCTTGACAACTTCCACAAACCGTCTGAATTGCCTCTCGGCATCCTTTCTTGATGGAGCATGAGGGTATGGAATATTCTTTATAGACAATTTCTGATCTTTCTCTTTTAGCATTGATTGTGTTGATTCTTCTTCCAAATTGGGGTTATGTTTTCCACTTTCTATTTTTTCTACCTACAAATCAGATTCCTCACTTTCATCAATTCTTTCTTCTACCGCAGCCTTTTCTGTCCTGAGGTTATCTCCTATACCTGCCCTCACGACTTTCCTGCTTTTAGTAGAAATTGCCTTGTAATGTTCTTTAGGATTAGGTTGAGTGTTTGCAGAAAATTGGTTGTCTTGTTGTTCTGATATTTGTTTGGCCAACTGACCAACCTGTGTTTCCAAGTTCCTAATTGACGCTTCAGTGTTCTTTTGATTGGATAACAAAACCTGCATGAACTTCTCTAAAGTGTTTTCCAATTTGGATGTTCTCTCTTGCACAGTGGGGAAATTTTGATACTGCTAAAATGACATTTGTTTATTAAATGGTCCAGCCTCTTGCTTCCACCCAGTTCCTTGGTTTACATTGTTCTTCCAACCTGGTGCCATATTACTGTAGTAATTACTCTGAAACCCAGTCTATCTCCCCTGGTTGTTCATATAGAGTGCTTCCTCCTCTAACTGATTTTGGTAAGAGCAATTGTCATTCAAATGGTTACCACCACAGAAGTCACACCTCATAACTTGATTCTGCCTTTGAGAATTTTGGACAACATGCAACTGCTTGGGCAGATTTGCCATTTACTTTGTAATCATCTCCATTTGCTGAGTTAGAATCTTGTTCTGAGCAAGTAAAGCATCTGTGGTGCTTAATTCCAACATTCCCTTCTTTGGTTGTGCATTGTGTCTATTATGTTGGGCTTGGTAATCAGTAGAGGCCAGTGCTTCAATAATTCAGGTGGCTTGTTCCACGTCCACAGCCATCATCGTTCCACCTGCTGCAGCATCCAAAATCATTTTCATGTCTGGTCTAAGTCCATTATGGAAAATGGTTAACTGAGCAATATCTTCAAATCCATGGTTGGGACATCTTCTCAGCATTGTTTTGAACCTCTCCTATGCATCACAAAATGCTTCATCATTCCCTTGCCTGAAGGTTAAAATATCTTATTTGGCTTTGATGTATCTTGACATGGGGAAAAATCTGTTAAGAAATTTCTCTTCCACCTCAGTCCAATTGATTAGACTCTGGTTAGGATGAGACTTCAGCCACTCCTTGGCCTTTCCCACCAATGAAAACGGAAATAACTTCAAGTAGGCTGCATCAATCTCTGCATCTCCAAATCCCATAGTTCTAGTCAACTCGTAGAAGGTGGATAATTGTGTGTATAAATCCTCATGATCCATTCCTGTGAATTGGTGGCTGCTGATAAGACTGAGAAAGGCTGGTTTCATCTCCATAGATTTGGTAGTGTTTGTAATTGCTATACTTGAGAAATGCCTAGGACCCTGTTGCATTGCATAATCTCCCAGAATTCTCCTCGGTGGATTATTTCCAGGATCTACCATGATGATCTCTTCTCTGTTCTCTGCAGTAGATGAATCAGAATTTGGTCTGTGTTGTTCCCTTTCCAAACCCTGTTGCTCTCTCCTTCTTCTACCACGATTCCTCCTTGTTGTTTTCTTTATTTCTTTGTCAAATTCCAATTAGTCTTGAGGAACCTAGCCTCTTAGTAGCATAAATCACAGTTTAAACACACAATTGTCAACAATTAACAAAGTATATTAATGTCTAATGCTAAAAATAAAAGAAAATGGTATTTACAAGTATTTACTTCCTTAAGTAACTACACATGCTAATACTCAATAATCGTCATTCTCCAGCAACGGCGCCAAAACCTTGGTGACTCTTTTTGGCAAGTATACCAAGTTAAGAAGTAATATAGAGAAATAAGTACAAGTGTTGAATCCACAGGGAATGGTATTAATCGAGCCTTAGCTAGTGTAGTAGCTTAAGCGAAAAACGTTTAAGGATTTGATGCATAATAGATTGCAAACAGTAATGGGTTTTATAAAAATAAACAGTAAAACAGAGTATAAATGCAGTAATGGGGAAACTATCTTGGGATTGAACTCATTAACTCAACTATTTGTATTCTTAACCATAAATCATTAATAACGCATGTTTATCCTATGACTTTGCACAAATAAGATTCATTCAACCCGACTCCTTGTGATTTGAAATTCATAGGTTCTCTTGCATGATACTATTTTTCCTAGCTTTCATGGAGGGTGAACCCGTGTTAAGTACAGTTGTTTCACGCAACCATTACAATGTAACCCATCCCTAGTGTTGCATTGTAATGGGTACTCTCAATGATTTCCAAACCTCAAAACTACTTTCCAATTAATTTCAAGATTTTTAGTTCAAGAAACAGTTGCGCAAATGCTTCAAGCGTTAAGCACACATAGAGAATACAGTCTGAATAACTCATGCATTATCAAGATGAACAACAAGAATACAAAGTGTGAGTCAATCCCAAAATAGATGAAAGTTAGTTACACATGGCAGCCATGAATACAAGAGACATTCTTCTACAGGGCACTCTTCACTGTAGCTACCAGCCAGCTCTCTTTTCAATGAAGATTCTTTCCTCTTTTATACCTCCCGCCAATTTTAGGTTTTTGTGTCATTTAAGCCTTTAATGACTTCTAACTCAATTTGAAATTGACGCTTAATCAAATTGTCACTAACCGTACTCTTCTTCTCTTTTGTATTTCTTTCACAACTGTATTGTATTTCTTTTTCAGTTCATCTTTTCTGATTTCTCTCAATTTTTCTTGAAATCCTTTTCTTTATCAATATGGGGTCACAATACACTCTTCATTAATTACAAGGCAAAATATGGACATTAAAGGCTTGCTTTCAACATTAAAGATATTAAATCATCCAAAAAATTATAGTTGAAAATACTGAAATATAGTGTTTATCAAATCCCAACTTATGATTGTTTTTGATAATGTTAATAAGTTAGCTACTAACTTATAAATTTGTTTAAACCCTAAACACAAAACTATGGTAAATATTTCAAAGTAGGTTATCAGGGAGTTTTTAGTTTATAACTTATAAGTTAGTTTCTAACTTGTAGTTTATTTCATTTTCTTTCATTATTCTTCTTTATATTTTAATATATTTTTCTATTATCTTTAATTTTGTTTTATCTATTATCACCTATTTTAGACACAATTAATTATTGTTGTATTATTTTTAGTATTTGTTAGGTTACTATTTTTTTATGCACTTCAAATTAAAAAAAATTAACATAATAAATTAAAGTAACGAATATTTCATCACATGATCTTGTGTGAAAATGACCCACAATGAAAACTGTAAAAAAAATCAATGTATTAGTAATTTAAATTAAGAAACAGTTTTTTTTTTCAAAAATAAATAAAAATTAAATTCAACTTATTTAAATAAAATAAATTTTTAAAATAGAAAACATATACAAGTTTCAAAATTTAAAAAAATTACTAAAAAGTTTAATAAGAATTTAATTATTTAAAAAATATAATTACAATTACATAATAATATATTTTTGTTTAGAAACAAAAATTTCTTTTATATAAAAAACTTATAGTTATATTATTTGATCTCATTTTACATTTATAAACTATTTTATTATTATTTTATTAGTTAGTTTATCTCATAGTTTATAAGATAGAAGTTTATCGCCTAGAAACTAATTTATCAGTTAGTTTTGGCAAAAAGATCAATAAGCCAGTCAAATTAGTTTGTAAAAGCTAGAAGCTTCTAAAATAATTTCATTATCTTATCAAATATTTTTGTATTAGTTAAATTAACTTATAAATTAACCAGAAATTAATAATTAGCTTATTGATTTCAAATAAAATTTTAATTTTTGCTAGATGCATTTTTAGACAACTTTTATTTCCTCTTTTGTTTTTATTATTCCGTTACAGAAAGAATAAAAAGAATTTCATCATTTTATGCTTACTAGAAAATGAACTAAGATGGATAAAATTATCGAATATGTAAATCAAAGGTTAAGAAAATTCTATTCATTCGAAGTTTCGAAATGAAATCTCATAATTCAGTTAAATTTTGGTACGGAGAAAAAAATGTTGAAGAACCAATTTGAGCATAAAAATCCATTTGAAAGAAACACATTATATTGTACGAGTGAATTCCTTTTAAATTATAAATATGTTGATTTTATTTGTTTTTTCTTAAAATAGTTTGTCCAAGCATATCCTTTATCATTCGTTCATACGCACTAGAGAGTTGAAAAAACAAGTTCACGCAAACAATTAGACATTTGTCTAAGTTCCTTTTTTATTAACCAATGAAATGTTAGTAGCACCATGATAGTGGATCTGAAGTTTGAAATTGCAGTCCCTGTGTGTCAACTCAGGTTTTGACAAAGTTATGTTATATAGATGCGCATATGCCCCAACCCAACACTTCCATATAAAGTTCGTGACTGGTTTGATGAGAGATGGTGATTGCTGACAAAACACCATTAATTGGAGAGTTGAGAGTGAGGCCCCCTCCATTTTCAATGCAATTATATCTCTTCATGTGTCTCTTGCTTTGCATTTAAACATTCACACACACTCACTTCGCTAATCTCACCACCCTCTTCTTCACATCACTTTCTCACCCCTATCTCTATCTCCACAACTCCTCACACTTTTCCCCTCCCTCTTCCTCTTCCTCTTCCTCTTCACCATGAAGACCTCTCTTTCTTCACTCACCACCACCATCTTCATCATCCTCTTTCTCTTCTTTATACCACCTCAAACTTCCTCAACAAACACCCACTACTGTGACTCTTTTCCCCACGCCAGACCACGTTCTTTGTGCATTGGCCTTCAAAGAATGCACTCACGTCCACTTCCACCACTTCTTGATCCAAGGTTTTCCTCAGAGAAGAGGCGAGTTCCCACTGGCCCCAACCCTCTTCACAACTAATTCAACCATTTCTGTTCACCCCTACTACTACATATACAGTAAGGTGTCTTTAATTTCCACGTACTATTTCAATTTGACCCCACCCTTTTAACCTACACATAAACCAAACCCCATTTCCTTCTTTACTCACATTTTCTTACCACCTTTCTTCATATTATTCTCATGGGTCAATACTACTACTATCTATAAACTTTCTCAACACCCATCAAAGCAAGAAGAATGCTTACACATCAATCTTGCAAAATAGCTTATATTCCTCCATTTCTTTAGTTCTTGACATGTTCAAGTTCAATTTTTTTTTCTCATTTTCAGCTTTTTCTTTTCTTTAATTTTATGTGACCAAATGGGTATATCATCAGGTTAATTAGCAGACTCGATCAAGAGAGTTTTATCTTATGGATGGTTGGAACAAGATAACTCTGAGAAAAATATAGCCTTGGTTAGTGAAACAATAAATAAGGGGTATGTATGGTATAACGTTAGATTTTGTGTTGATGAGTGTTAGTTTGGTGGTGGCCTCTGGTGTGGGGCAATGCAGTCCCATTTCCATGTTTGTTTTTGGCTTTCGGATCTTGAAAGTTGGAGGTGGCGAAAGTGGTACAACAGTGCACGGAGAGAGCGTGTGAAGGTTGTGAAGAAAGAAGAGATGAATCTGAAAACAAGCATGGAAATGGTAAGAGAATGTGGTTGGGAGGTGAATTGAGTTGGACCCCACGAGTTTCATTAATGTGGAGCCACCGAAAGTGCAGGGTGCATCCATTTATGACTTCTGCACCAGTTCTTGAGGTCAGAATACGCTCATTCTTCGTGCCTTCTCAGTCAACCACAATTTTTCTTTTTCCCTTTCATTTTAATATTTATATCCTCTTGTATAGTTCTTTCTATTGAACTCAATTAATGAGAATCAATATATATATATATATATATATATATATATATATATGGAACTCATAGTGTTTTGCTTTGATTCTTCTTTCTTTATCTCAGAACTATTAGTTACTCATCATTGTCAACATTTTTCTTGTATATTCTAATACTAAATTGTGTTTTTAACAGTGGCTTTCATCTGTCTTTATTATAATAAAAAGAGCATATTATTGGGGATCACATGATATATCTAGAAAAAAAGCATCTTATATAGCGGATTATATGATATCTTTAACTAATTTTATTATGATAAATCTTTGATAAGTTTTGTTACTATCCTATAAAAGTAAATTTACGCATAATTTATCTTTACAAGATTTATTTAGTAATACGTATATGTTACAATTTCATATTTCTAGATGAGATAGAATCTTTAACATATTTTCTTATTTTGAAATGGTTGTGTTGTTCTTCTTAGCAAACATGCAAGTTTTAGGGTTGTTTGAATGAAAGAAAGAAAAGGAAAACGAGTAGAAGGAAAATAAATTTAAATATCCATAGAAAAGTAGGTAAAAAATTAATGGTACAATGTATTCTCACCTTAATAAAAATTAATGCGATCAAACGGACCCTACATAATTTATACATAGAAGAATTAATACAATTAAAACCAAGTGAAGTATTTATGGCAAAACTTTTAAGCTTTCTGAAAGAGAGAAAACTTTCATGTAAGTCTCATACTGATTAGTTTTCCTTTCTTGCATTTCGTGTCTCCAAGGAAACTAGCAAAAGAATTTAGTATGTTTTCCTTATTTACTCTTCATCAAATTTCTCGTCTTTTATTTTATATTGAAACTGTTATTATTATTATTATTATAATAACAAAAGACTTATTCCTCCCTTCTATTTAAATACATAACTTCAATCAGTTAATTTATACCAATAATGCTAACAAAGGACATTATGATTCCGTTTTTGCATGTTTTTATCAATAAACATTTACTAGAAAAAGCTAATCAGAATTTTTACATAATTTGATATATCCACCCCAACTTTTCATAAATTTAATTATCAAATAAACTTCTCAAAACTTAGACATTTTCATAGCAAAAAAACCTCTCATACCTTGCAAATTAAATTTATATAAAGTAGGCGTAAAAAACCTTTGAACAATCTTGTGATCTCGATTGGTGAAACTGAAGTTAATATAGATGGTGGAAAAGTTGTGCTCGTTCATGCATGCATTCAATAGGATTAACTTTCGGCAAGCATTGGCAAATGCATTTATTTGTTGTATTGTATCCATATGACATATACATCACTTCACTTTTTCTATTATGAAAAAGTTCATTTTCATTTTAAAGGATTAAAACGAGTTCTTAATTTAATTTCTGTAAATTTTATTGTGCTACATTGTTTCTAAAATTTTATTATAACTCTTACATAAAAAATATATAAAATCTTACTTTGATAATAATTTTGTGTTAGCTTTTATAGAGGAAAATATTTTTATAATTTAATTTTTTATTTTATTTTTATGATTATGATACTCGATTCTTAAATTTTACATTCATCTTACAATACTCAAATCTTAATTTTATGACATTGAATATGATACTTTTAAAACATTGAATATGATAATTTTAAATATACAAACGTGATAAATAGATCACTGAATGCCAAATACAAATTTCAAATATTTAAATGTTAAGAAAAACCTTTTTACTAAGTTGTTTTCAAGAACATAACATAAAAAGGATGTGTAAAGTGTAACCCTTTCTGCCTTCGGTGGATACACGTGACTACAATTTAAAATAGAGTATTATTACGACTTTTGTATTTTTTTTTTATAAAATACATATTTATCATTTACAAATTTATTCTTTTGTTATTTATATACGCTCTTGCTTTTTAAATATCATTAGCAAATGGAATATATTATTTATCCCATCCCTTTTAATAATACATATATAAGCACACTTTTTTTTTCAGAGTACCATCTATGTTATTTTATGTTTCTTTTTCTTTTCTTCTTACTCTAATTTAATATTTCTATGTATATCATAATAGGAAAAAATAAGGGAAAAAAAAAACATATTAAAAGGTGATTTTTTTTATAAATAATTTGAAAGATTTTATAATATAATATGTTATTTCAATGAAATTTTTTAAAATGGATTAAAATTTAAAGTTTTATGAAAGTAGTTTGATTATATTAGATAATTTCGAATTGTACACAAAATTTGTATAAATGTAAAGTTTTTCATGTTCTTTCCTTTCTTAAATTTATATATATTTTTTTATATTCTATTTCCGGCTTAATTAAGTTTGAGAAATTGTCAACTCATCTTCAATCAAGTTATTGAGTTCAACTAAGATTAAACTTCATGGACGTAATATTGTTTTTCAATCCATATTGACAAATTTTTTTTTTTAAGTTAAAATTTATCACAAATACTTTTTGGTTACTATCGTCAAGGTTATTTATTTATCGAAATTAGCTTATATTATTTCTCAATTAACATTAATTAGACTTTTGTGCCAGCATCAATAGCATTTTTTTCGCTAATATTAAATATAATTTTTTTAAAATACTATTATTTTTTTAAAATCAGTCCAAATTGTTCTCAAACTAGCATGGATGATATCAATTTAAATTATTTCTCAATTTAAATTAATCAATATTTTCTTAATTAATATTAACAAATTTATTTTTCAATTGATAATAGTTAGAATTATTTAACAATAGGAATGATATTTCTTTTACGCAAACCAATTTTTAATAATGATAATATAAATTATTTTTTAATTGTTTAGATTGTGTATTCACCCATGTAAATTAGAGTTATTTATCTATTAATGTTTATCAAAGTTTTCTCCTCCAGTGAATGTAGAATTATTTTTTGATAAATGCTAACCACAATTTTTTTATTGAAGTTTATAGTGGGTTTTTCTGTTAATGTTGACAAACTTTAGGTAGTAATTTTTGTAATAGACGGTAATTGAAATACTCTATAAAAAAATTATTAAATCTGAATGGCCTTATTTAAAAAAAATAATGAAAATTTTAACAATTTAAATTTAATATATATTAATTTCACAGAAATTATATAATTAAAAGCAAGGTTAAAATACTACACATGTATTATACCGAATTCATACAGACCCATTGAGTATCTCGCCATACATAGAGGCTAAAGACATTATGAAAGGAGTATTGTTCATACCTTATTTCTTTGGACCTTCTACATGCTATGCATTAAATGTTTAAAACCATGCAACTAATTTAAAGAAAAAAAAAACTAAACTTTATATATACATATATTTACTTCAACTTTTACAAATTTCACGGAAGAAATATTTAGAAAATGTGGTGAAGAAGACGAAGTAAGATCCCATACTTAATGTTAAGTTTCCGAAGAAGAAAAGAATACCTGTCTTCCACCACAAGGCACTTAATTGAGTTCCAAACCAGACAACACATGCAAAGTATATTTAACCTTGCTTGCCCTCCAACCCTAAATCACAGACTATGACCAAAATCTACAACAAAAAAGGTTCTCCTAAATTTTCTAGGTTTATTCCCTTTCAAATAAGCCCCCACCAACTTTAGTTTTTCCTAAAGCACTGCCAATAAAAGGGAAGTAAGAGGTCAGAAAAATTCTTCCTATAGAATGGAAACTTTGATGAAACAGATAAGGTTAGCAATTCTTGCTTTTTACTTGTAGAAATGTAGGATGACAACATGTATCATTCATTGTAATTTCCACATCTCTCATAATTTGGGTGGAGGAATGTTACTTCTGTTTCCATAAACAACTATTAACTATACCATGCAGTTGTGCTGAAAAGGTAGAGTTATTAGTGCTACCAAGGCTTTAATGCAACATTTGAACATCAATCATTTTGTGAACCTAGTGTCAGATCAAGGGCTTCATTCCTTGTGGACATTCATTAGTACATAATTCAGAAAGGTTATACATACATAAAATTATATATATTAATTGATTTCAATTCTACACAATCTTTTTCACATACTATAGATCTTTTAACTAGGCATATCCATATGCATATAACAAAATTGCTGCCTAAAGTTTTGTTCCATGAATATTGTTTATGTGCTGAAAACTTTTTGCTAGAGTGAAATTAACTGGTGCAGAGGAGGAGAATAAAGCTGATCTGGGTGGCAGCAGGGATCAGAAAGTTTCAACACAGAAAAGCCCATCCTTCAAAGGTGATGTAATTTTTCCCATGCAGCCTTTGTTAATAATAGTAATAATATGTATTTAACTGGGGAAAAAAACAAATGAAGGAGCTGAGAAAATTAGAGTTTTGACATGCATGTTTTGTCCATCTTCAGAAAAACTTATGTTGTTCGTTTCATATTTCATGCTATAATAAAAAAATTATGTAATTTTGTCATGGTATTTTTATTCTCGAACAAATCATGATAATATATTGTTAAAATTAGTTATCTAAAAAATTAATAAACTTATGATTACATTCATGATAACTTTTTTGTATGAGAAGTTCCCTCCAAGTGAAATGCTAACAGGTAACGAAGCTGTTCATTTTCTTTCTACTTCTTTTGGCTGGTAAATGAACTAGCCAATATATTAGTTAACAAACTCAAGCGAAGATTTTCCACAGATAAGAAAAAGGTTCAGAATTGGTTCCAGAGACAATTTTCAAGAAGCATGAGTCATGATTATGACACAGAAATGGAGCATGCCGCAGCAGTAGCTGCTGCTGCATTCGCAATTTTTTCACAAGAGGTTTCACCAATTCCCCAACAAAAGAAAATAAGGGAGACACCTTTGAGCAGGGGCAAAAGCAAGGTGGATGATACAAAGCCTCCATTTTCCCAGTTTGGTGGCACCTCCAGACAGTCCTCAGGTAGATACAGTACTTAAAAATCATTAAATTGACCTAATTTATTTATTTTTTTTAAAAAGAAGACTTTGAATATTTTAGTGAAAATTAACTGAATTTTAATTATTTTTAATGCCGAAATATTAATCATTTTGAATATATAATAATCTATACTCTATTGGACAAAATTATTCATGAACCCTTACAGTGGATATAAAGAGGCCTGAAAAAGGCATGACCCCTGCCTCATCAATGAGAAGGAGTTCAACTTTTGGTGAAAAGATAAGGAGTAACACTGATGCTAAAGAACCTGAAAACCCATCCTCAAAAAGGGTTGGAATTCTTTCTAATGAGCACTTGGTGAAGACAGGTGAAATAAAACCTGAGACCCCACATACAAAAATTCCTCCACCAGTTCATAAGCCGGAGCCTTTAAGGCCGCCGCCGCCGCCGCCGCCACCACCAATCAGGCAGACTTCGGCAAGAGCAGGTGCCAATGAAACAAAGGCAGATTCTTGGGAGAGGGAGGAGCTGGAAAAGATCAAAGAAAGGTATATATACTCGTCACACTATAGGATGAACATGATTTGGACCTTTTTAAATGATGTTTTTAACATTATATAACTTTTACATTAAATTAAAAGCTTTATGTTATTTTAGTTTTTAAAAGCTTCATGTAAGGTGATTTGTGGATTGATGAATTGCTTGATTATCAGGTACGAGAAGTTGTTGGAAACAATTGAGTCATGGGAAAAGAGGAAGAAGGCTAAAGCAATACGCAAGTTAAATAAGCTTCAGGTGAAAATTTTGATTACCTTAATCATCTTAATACATGCATGCTTATTGAAAATTGTATTATACATTGAAGCGATTATTAAGAAGTATTTGAATTAAATTAGAATGGTTGGATTTGCATGCAGCATGGTGAAAGTGAGAGGAAAAGGGCAAAAGCGTTGAAGAAATATGAAGGGAAGATGAACTATATAAATCAGATTGCAGGGGGAGCTAGAGCACAAGCAGAGGAAAGGCGAAGGAATGAAGTGCTCAAAGCAAAAGAGAAGGCAAACATAATTAGAACCACAGGCAAGATTCCAGGACCATGTTCCTGCTTCTAACAAAACAATTATATTTATGTATATATATTACATAACATCACTGAGTTTGGGTTTAAGAAAAAGGATTATGTAATTATTTGTTACACATTTATGTGATTTCTAACTGTACAACTCTTCTGTAGTGGGATAATTTTCCATACTACATAAAAAGGGAAAAGGGGAGGAAAAAGATCATGTAAAACATAACACAGGGCTAATTTTGATGTAAATTAGTTCCAGTTTTCTTGCTTGCTTTCAGAATGGGACAAATATAAACCAATGAAGAACAGAGGAGGGAGAAAGATAAAAAAAAAAAATGGTGTGAAAATTACTGTGTTGAATGAAAGGAACATAAAACATATAGAAGTAATCCAGAATATAGATTATCATGTATGTGACTTTGATAGTATGCAATATGATATGATTCTTGTAATTGTATAATTGCTTTTAAAGATCACAGCTTAGGTTTTTTTCCCTAATAACGCTCACACGTTAGAAATTAGTTCCTTTTGTAGGATAAAAAATTACAAAAGTATAAGAGTAAAGTTTTAAAATGAAATAATAATTTGTAAAAAAATTTAAGAATTTAATTATTATATCTTAAAACGTCTAAAACATTATATTTTTACTCTGATTGTCATGTAAAAATATAAACATTTATATTTTTAAGGAAACATTATTTTAATATAACGAAAAATAAATAATTTAAAAATATATGATTAAATTTATTAATTATTATTATATTTAAATATAATTTTAATTTTCATGGTTTTCAATTTAATTTTAGTCAGTTAATAAAATAATAGAGGTGAGAGACATTCAGTTTGATTAAAACATAAGGAAAAAAAATATCATTTTATTTAAAATATCATTCATCAGATAGACAATATATATAATTTATAAAAACAATTTTTTTGGGTCAAATATAATCCACCGACTTATTATAAATAACAATCTGAAAGCAATATCTAGATTTATTTCGAAGAATATATATATAATCATATCTATTGAATATAAAATAACTAATCAGAAATGACTTTCAAAATTTATTGAAAAACGTAGTCAGAAACAATAATAATTCAAAATTTAACCATACTATGCTGATATAAAATGTCTAAAGAACAATAATTTAAAAATGCTCTTACTAACACTTCTCTTTTATGAATGGGAAATAGTATTCGTATACTCTTCATCTAGATCTAAAGAAATCACTATAGTATATATCTTATTTATCACTCTTAAAAAATAATTTTCATCTAATTTTAACTTGATCTTAATTATAAAATCCTAAACTTCCAAGAATTTATTAGACAAGAAAATCATCCTAAATGATCCAACGTTAATAAACAGATACATAAAGAGAAGAGGTCTTGTAGTAACATGTTTGTGGAACTAAGAAAAGTTCTTCTTTTACAAACACAAGATCATATCATTTTTATTCAATCTTACATCACACAAGAACAATACTGAAGTGAACCTTCATCTTCTCCATTTTCTACTACTACTTTTTGAAGAAGCCTCCAGCCAAGTTTGCAAGACCACCCAAACCACCACCACCTTCTTCAGCTTTGGAGTCTGCAGGTTCAGAAGGTGCAGCACCCTTATCCTGGTACTGGTGCAGATAATCGGCAGCTTTGTCCACGTACTGCCCTATGCCCTTCTGCTCGTCCAGTTTCCCATACTTCCCCGCCGCGTCAAGAAGATCCCCCGCCGCGTCCGCCACCTTCGTCTTGTCCACCTTGTCGCTTTCGTTCCGGAGAGTGGACTGCGCGGCGTCCGCCACCAGCTTCGCGCTGGCTAGAAGCTCGGTGTTGGAGGGCTCGGTCGCTTTGTTCTGGGTTTCTTCCGAAGCCATTGTTTTGTTGCTTCGTCTGTAAAAACTGTTGGTGGGTTTTTATAGTGAGTGGGGAAGATTTTGTAAAAGAAATATCTGTGGAATTTGTGGTTCAGGATATGTGGGTCTGCCTTATCTAATCTCAGACATTAAGACTTGTCGTGTGGTACTGTTTGCTCTCTGTGTCGGCAAACACTGTTCGTGTTCGGTTACTTTGTTCTTGTTTGAGAGTGGAAAATTTGAATGCAAGTATATAAGAATATCGTAAAATTTAAAATTTCAAGAAAATAAAGATAATAGGTGGACTCGGGTAATATAAATCCCTTGGATAGTTACATATTTAATCAAATATTTTCTTAAAAATAATATGAGATCGTGTACTGGCTAAATGTTATGAAAAAAATCAGATGACAAGTATAGTACTGATTGGCAATGTTTATTGTTAATTGGATGATGTGGATTGAAATATCTTAATGGCTATATAGTATTTGATAGTGATGTTGGTTGATATCTTTGAAGATTTGCCGTGTGATTGGAAACCATTGTTTCCTTAATCTTAAATCCTAATTAATGCACTATGATCACATAGTTAGGTAACTTTTAAAAATAGATAAAAAGAAAATAACTATAAATGTAGAAAATTCCACGTTAACTAAAAATAATATATGAATTAGACAAACTTTTGAAAACGGATTTTATGATGTCGACTTAGATATAAATAGATACCTTTTAAAACGAATCAGTAAAACTTTATCCTAATGAAACTAATTGAATTCCTATTACAATCACTCATAATATATATATATATATATATATATATATATATATATATATATATATTCCTACACTTTATAAAAAAATTATATAAAGTTGAAATGTCATATTAATTAAAAATATACCTTGTTTTCTCTGGCTGTAAAGTTGATGAATTAAAGGACAACTATAGGTCTGGTTCAGTAATGATTAAAACGAACTACCCATTCATTCTTAAGTACCATCAAGATACCTGTGCATATAGTGTCAGTATTTATTTATTTTTAAGTGCTTTCTAATAAAATAAAAATTATATATTTTATAGGTTGTTTAATTTTTTATTTTAAGATAAAAACTTTAGAAATAAATTTTATCCACTTTTTAAATAAGTGTTTTTTTAAAAAAATTATTTGTTTTAAATTTAAAAAGTTAGTCCATAATTGAAGAGTTATTTTCTATTTCTTTAAATTATGAGTCGTCTGCCATAATTTAACCTTTTCAATATACGTTTTCTAGTTTTTCAATATTATCACTTAAATTTATTTTTAATTCATATGTAATTTAAATTTAAAAATCTTTTTAGGATAGATTAAATTGAAGCTTTTAGTTTAAAAGTAATTAAGTTATAATATTATTATAATTTTAACTAATACCAATTTAAATTTAACTATCAAAACTTTAATTTTAATAGACTATATCAATAAAATACGTGTTTTAATTTAAATATATTCCTTCTTAAATTATTAGTTCTTTATTTTCTTGTTTAATATAATAAAGTGTTTATTATTATCATTATTAAATTATAAATGATATTTTTTATATTTCTGAAAATGGTCATAAATATAAATGTTTTACATATAAATTGTTTGAATATTGAATATATTAAGGGAAAATTATGTATATATTAAGAGGGAATAGTTTTTAAAGTTTCTGATTATATTAATCCTTATTTTTAATTTTAACAGAATATATCAATAAAAGACGTGTTTTAATTTAAATATATTCTTTCTTAAATTATTAGTTTTCTATTTTCTTGTTTAATATAATAAAGTGTTTATTATTATTATTATTATTAAATTATGTTCTCGTAAGAGATCTGTCGGCTCCACTAATAACAATGTCTTCTAGAATTGTTCCTTAATCAATTATAATGTCTTCTTTGCTCCACAACAATGTCTTCTAGAAAAATTGTTCCTTAATCAATTACAATGTCTTCTTTGCTCCACAACAATGTCTTCTATAATTGCTCCTTGATCGCACCTGTCTAAATTTCACATCCTGGGAGGGGGGTGTGCAGGTATATAAATCAGAGAGTTTAGAAATACCTTGCTTAAGGTGACTGAGTCTGTATTTATAGGTATTATATTGAACCTGAAGAGCTTTGAACCCATCCTGTTTTGTTATGATTTTATAACAGAAATTAGTTATATAAGGTTGGTTATGATTTGTACTTACCTATGATATTTTATCTACTGACCAAACTACCTTTTGTCACAAATGTATTTAATATAAAATGGTTATGTAATGTCGGACTCCAACGGTAAACACTTATCGGTCGGTCGATCTTACCTAATGGGTCGGCCATGTGGTATATAAATGGTTATCTGAAATTACAGATGTAATGTTAGAGTCCGACCGAAAATACTTATCGGTCGGGTGATCTTACCTTATCGATCAGTCACGTGGTACAAATTATAAATGATATTTTTATATTTATGAAAATGGTAAAATGTTTTACATATAAATTGTTTGAATATGTAACAAACAATATTAAGGGAAAATTATGTATATATTAAGAGGGAATAGTTTTTAAACTTTCTGATTATATTAATTCTTACTTTTAACTATGGTCAGTCTATAATAATAAGATTAATTATTAATGAACACTAACTTGTTTATGTACCGGTAATATAAATGGTTTTTATATAATTATTCAGTCAAGATCAGTATATATAGTAAAAAATTGTTAATTCTTTTTATCATCCAGAAATATAAACAAGACAAGATTAGAGTTGCTGATGATAATTTTCCCAAAGACAAAAGGGTTGCTGAGTTGTGGAAGAGCTCGCTTTGGCTAAACAATTTGCAATTTTGATTTCCTCCTCTAAAAATAAAAATGATTGTTCTTTTATTATAATTATCTTAAAAATAATATTTATTATAATAATTAATTGATTTTTTTCTGTCAATTAGAGGCCTTTATTAACTATACAATTAAATTAAAAACTGATTAAAAAACTGAATGGACTAAAAGTTTGAAAAATAAATTTTTATTAGATTACATTAAAATCCGATTCAATCAATCCAAATTAAATTTGTACATGTGTATATATTCTTATTCATAACTTCACAGTATCACTAATATTTGTATATATTTATAAAATCATCACATAACTTATGCCTAATATAATTATCAAAACGTGTGAATTTAACTTTGAGAAAATATGTATTTAAAAACTATTATCAGCTATAAAATATCTTTTTTATAGGTCTGGCTATTTACTTAATATTTTTATTATTTATTTTCATTTTTTTTCTTTAAAACTAGATTGTTGAACGAAGAACTGTTGTTATTTTCTGAAATTTGAAAACGAAAGAAACAAACTCAGCAGAAAGAAAAGGAGGGTGAATAACTGCAATATTATTCATCCTCTCTTCTATCTGGCTGAATATTTTCACGAATTTAACTGAATTCATTCTCAGTTTTGCGTCAGCCTTACCTGGATCTCAATTACAGAGACGTAAAGCGTCACAAACAGACAAATCAAACATTATTTTTTACTTTTATTTTCCTTTTGTAGTAAAACGCATAAGCTTTTGCATTTGTAAACCCACCACAATCATAATCCTTGGATTTCTCATTTGTCCCAAACCAATTAAGTTTTGCGGAATCTTTTTCGACACTCCATAATTCCAGCTGCAGATTCTCCTCGTCAATTTCAGGTTTCACTTTCTTCCCTCACCTTAAATTCCTAATTAGGGTTCTGATTATAACTAGTTTTCGTTTCTGTGGTGCTTTACAATTTGGGTAATCTTCGAGGTGATGATTCAAGATTTGGTTAGTCTTTAGAATTTAATCTGGAATATGTTTTTTGTGGTTTTATATTTGGAATGAAACTTCTGGTTGGTGATTGTGTTGCGAATAGAATCTCTTGATCATATTTATGGTTATTAGTATCAGTGGTTGTAGTTTATATCTGATAAGGTTATTCATGACAGCTGAATTTTGAATGTTTACCTTGTTGATTTATGTAGCTTAGTGATTGTGAAAGCTCAACAGAGGGATTGGTGCTGTAGACCGTTGTCCCTGAAATGTATATGCCTGTGGCTACCTCTGCCACACCGCGGGGTGGATTGCCTACTGACAGTGGGGACTCTGTTGTCACATTAGATCAAGTTCCGCGATGGAATGATGCTGATCAGTCCTTGGGGTTTGAAACTTCCTTTTCTAGTTCACATTTTCCTGATCCTCTAGCGTTGCCCTTGGGAGACAGTGGTGATGGCGGTGACTCGGTGTCTAAATTTCCTGTTGACCATGAAGTCAATTCAAAGATATATTTGTGGAGGGGGAATCCCTGGAATATTGAAGTGGATGCGGTGGTGAATTCAACAAATGAGGTGAGCACTATCTGGCTTTTTTAGTATTGTTGTGTTGTTCAAGGTTTCCTTTATTAGTAGAACTTTTGTATGTTGGTGTTTTCTATTTTGTTACTGTGATATATGAAACCTCGTGATAGAACTCATACTCATTTGCTTAGAATTGTGAAGTCTGGATATGAGAATTTTATTATAAAGTTATAAAATTATAACGTTTTCCTTCTGGCTGAAAGTTACCACCCTAACTGTTGAGAGAAATGAAAACTCTGAATTTTATTTAGTATAACTGTGCAGTCAGTATAACTGTTTTAATTAGTGCAATAACGACAAGAATTTTACTATAAAATTGTACTGTTTACATCACAAAATTCTCCATCTTTCATGTTTTAGCTTTTCAAAGGCTATTTTAAACAATTTAATTTTTCCGTCTGTTATTCTTTTCTCCTTTCGCCTTCAATTTTCCTCCACCCATAAATTACGCAAGCACATCACAAAAATTTTCCCGATTAAATTCTCTGACGCTTGCAAAGTTCCCACCACCCACTAATACCCTCAACCCAACCAATTTCCCCATACACACTTCAGCTTTGTTCCCTCCACCTTATCTCTCCCTTTCACTGCAAACAGACAACTAGTCAAGATGGGTAAGTCGCTGGAAGCACATACATGGGAATCATAGAAAGGTCTTACATCTAAACGGACAGGTCAAGGATTTAATTTATGATAGAACACTGTGGCATCATTTGGTTTGTCTGATCCAATCTAGTGGGAAAAGTATTGTATTGTTGCATAGTATTCTGTTTTTCAGCCACTTACTCTGTGTTGTAATTTAAAAGTCTGTTGAAATTCTGACATATTTTTAAGGTTTTAAAATAAAAAATGGCTGATAAAATCAAATTGAACACTTGTAATTTTGTCTGATAAAATCAAAAGAATCAAATTGATAAATCAAATTTATTCAGATGATTTTTGACAAATGCCCAATTTTTTTCTTTTTCTCAGACCACTTGTTGTTATCTGTGGTTGATTGCAACTAAGAATTGAATTATATTCTAACATTCATTGACACTTGTGAAGAGTTTGTTAGACCCCCAATTAAGAATGTAGATAATAGAAGGATTAGGCATAAGCCCAAAATTAGATGAGCGCAACCCAGTTTGTGTATCAGAAGTTTATGTGTAAAGTCAGGGTTGTTAGAAACAGTAGAAGAGTTATAAAAATGAGAGATTAGAAGGAACCAGTTAGTTTTGGAGTTGTAACTGATTTGGAGGAGAGGCCTGGATCTCAAAAGTCCTGGATTGTTTGTGCATTTATTTCTCTCTTGGGGCACCTTTCTGAGGAGCAATATACATTCTTTCAGATTTCATTTCGTCATTCTTTCAGATTTCATTTCGTCATTCTTTCACGTTTTAGTTATTCATTTCTTTACTAGTTCTACAGAGTCTTTTCCACAGTCTTCTAGTTTTGAATATTTTATCCTGCATCTCAAAATGTACCTGCATATGATAATAATTCTTCATCCAGCTCTTCCCAACGAACATACGAATTACTAAATAAAAAAAAAAGTATTGATTGCATTTTGTGTTCTCAAGGCATGAATGGAATCTACTCTTTATTTAATGTTTTCTTTTATCTAGTATCAGAAATAAAATGGTTATTAGGACTAGGAGAGTATGTCAGTATTCATAATTTAATGATACTGTTAAGCAAGTTAGAAGCAGTGTTGCCAAACAGTGGGCACTGGGGGTGCTATAACATGATTGTGTAGTGGGTTTTGGGAGAAACACATTTGTTATGCTGTCACGTGAACTCCACGAATGGGTACTGAGTCAGGGGTTTCCAGTGAAGCTGAATCCGGTGAATGGATGGCGGAGAGAAGGTTGCAATTAGGGTTCCGTGGTTTAGGAGGAAAAGATACTAGTGATCCGTGGATTTGGTTCAGGTCGCATTTGGAGTTATAGGTTTGAGCTTGCGTGTTGGCTTCAAACTCATGCATATATGTTCACGTGAGTTGCTAAACTATAAGTCAAATTGTCATGGCCTTTTATTTATTCATTGGGCTGCAATTTTGAACTAAAGAAACACCCGATAGACCTGCAGATGCCTCTTATTTTCCCCACTTTAGTCTTTTTATTATCCACATTCCATTCCTTGCTTCTGAACTAGATTACGAGTCGCATTTAATTTTTTAAATATTTAATTGTTGTGTCTATGTATTACATTTTCAGCCGCCAGCGGCTACCACTATTTGCCCATGACACTATCTGCATACTATAAAGTGGATTTTCACCTTTTTGTGATTTTTCGCAATCCACTAGTGGCAACACCGGTTAGAAGTTAGAACTGAACACCGATAGATGAAATGGAGCTAATGATATCATATTTCTTACCTGTTTTTTATTTCTTGTCATGAACAGAATATGGATGAAGCGCACAGCTGCCCTGGATTACATGATGCAGCTGGACCTGTTCTTGCAGAAGAATGTGCGACTTTGGTATATTTATTTACCAAAAACATATTGTGTGCTCTATGTTGAAGTTGAATGTTATGTGAGAAGGGGACTTGAACACATTTATTTGTTATTATGTTTTTAGTTGTCTTTTTACATTTTTTGTGGTTTAATATTTCTTAAATTTGTAATAAGCAGCTCCAGAATATTGTCATCATTGGAAGAAGCTTTCTGTAAATGATGCTTGAATATCAACTAATACCTCTGTATTGTGTACAGGGTGGATGCCGAACAGGGATGGCTAAAGTTACCAAGGCATATGACCTTCCTGCCAGGTTTGTGTGACCCCCAGCCCATAATTTTTGCTTGTTAAAGGTTTCCCGTTTTACTGGATTTGTACGAGAATTTTAAATTTTGAATACTGTGCTTTTTTATCTTTATTTGGATCTTAGATTAGATATACTTTTTGTTAAAATCTGAGAACTGTTAATCATGTCCTACTTCAGAAATTATGTTGATGCATTCTACTTTATACCCCCTTGTTACTGACCCAACTTCATTTGTTACTTAGCAATCTCTTGTCTTCAATTTGTATTATTTGTATACCATGTTTTATTCTTTGATAATTTACCTGCAGGAAAATTATCCACACTGTTGGCCCAAAGTATGCTATTAAGTACCATAATGCTGCAGAGAATGCTTTAAGTCATTGCTATCGTTCTTGCCTGGAGCTTCTGGTTGAAAATGGACTTCAAAGGTTCCCCCTCCCCCAAATGTTATGTTGTTTATTTTCGTACAACATTTATTGTTTCATCATGTCTTGTTATTCAAAATACTACGACTTACTTTCTTTCTTTGGCTTGTATTTATGTAGCATTGCTATGGGTTGTATTTATACGGAGGCAAAGAACTATCCCCGAGAACCAGCTGCACATGTAGCTATAAGTGAGATTTTATGTGGACAGGATTTTACTTTTCCAATTTATTTCTTTTGATGTTATGAGCTGATGCTTGATTTATTAGGCAACCTCATGGAAAGTTGGGAGCGGAATTACTCTTGGGTATTATTATTACATGATTATTGTTGTTTCATTTCATCCATACTCAAAATAGATGAAGCACTGCTAAGAATCTTGTAATTATGTGATATATTGTGTATTGGGAAATATTGTAATTAGGGGCATCGTATACTTTTGTTGGCATTATCCACTTTATTTATGGCTCTAGTTATAAGTGACCCTTTGTTTTGTAGTTAAGACGTGGATTCATTCACACATCCTCGTTTTTCTTCCTCTCAAGCCACAAATGCCAAAAAACAGGAAAATGAGTTGCTAACTTGATAGTAAGGGAAATTAAAATTTGGTGGAAGGGAGGGGGGAGATAGAATGCCAAAGCATGTGCTCTCTTCAACTTGTCTATCAATCCGTTACTGTTTGCAGAATTTGATTTTCTATGTTATCATTTCATCAGTGTTTAAATATAGGGTGACAATTGCAGCTTGAGTAGGAAATAGAGTCCATGCTGGGTGCATCGTTTTTCCTTTTCAATACATAATAATTATACCTTAATGTGTAATTTCCTATGATGTCAGGTTATTTTATCATATCCCTGCTGAATGCATCTAGTATATAGAGTATGATTCTGTGTCAAGTTAACAATTGTTTGCAAATGCTTGAAGGATGATATATTACTCTTAGGCTAAACTGTCTTTTATTCAGGAACTGTGCGACGATTTCTTGAGAAACAGAAAAACAATGTAACAGCTGTTGTCTTTTGCACCGTGAGCACAACTGATACTGAAATATATAAAAGGTATTTTATGCATTTGTTTTTGTTTTGATGTTTATACCTGCAATTTTTTTAGAAAATTGAACTTACAATAGTTAGATAAGTTTGGTTTGATTTTCTTTTCAGCCAGCCTTTAGACTTTATTAATTATTTATACTTTTTGTATTATTCATGAAGGTTGCTTCCACTGTACTTTCCTCGTGATAAACATGAGGAGCAGGTTGCTTTAACTAAACTTCCTGCTGACGTTGGGGATGAAAATGGTGAGACAATCATGGCTGAGCGTAAAATCAGAATAAAGCCTTTGCCCAAAAGGAATGTTTCTAGACCACCTGAATGTGCAATTGATCTTCCTATTAGTGACGTTGGCTTGGTTTGCAGGTCAGTAATATTTTTCATATTTTAGTTTTTTTAATACTTTGATTTTGTGTTTGATTATGAAAAAGAAAAATACAAGACTAGGATGCGCATCATCAATCCAACTATATGCAATATTGATTTATTGAAGCAGAAAATATGGTTAATATTTCTGTTCAACTATTCAAGTATTTTATGTTTCACCATATTTTTTGATATCTCTGATATATTTAAATTTGTTTGATTGCACATAATTGTAATTGCTTGTGAGTTTTCAATGTATTTGATTAAATAGCACACGATCCATTTTTTAATCTAACATACGGTATTTCTTGATTGATGTGGCTTTAATAGGAATTCGTCATATTTAGATTCATTCCTGGATCCTGCCTTCATGTCCATCATTAAAGACCCTGATCTAAGGCGTATGGAGCAGTGGGAGAAAACTGCTGAAGCACAAAAAGGCTGGAATATTGCTAAACTGCTAGGTTATGGCAACCTTGGTGGACCTACTTTGTCTGCCGCTGAAGAATATTCTCTACACTCTAGATACCTGTCTAAAGCAAATTCTTTAAATCTTTCCGAAGTTGCAGAAATGAAAATTGTGTAAGTTATAATATTATTTGTGGTGCTTTATTTGTTACTTTTTGTTAGGATGACTGATTAGTTCTTACTGACAATGTATTACTAGATTAATTAAGTTCAAGGTTATAAAATTTCTTTTATCCTTTTTGGCTTCTTCATCAAACAACTAATTGCAATGGTAATAGATCAAGAGTAACTTGAGTCAGGAAAAAGGGAGGAATTGGGACAAGATGGTAATCTGGAGAATAGTAGGGCAATGAAGGAATAACTAACAAGGATTTGATTGGGGGAGAACATGATGGGTGTAATGATACAATGAACAGGTGGCAGTTTTTTGTTGGGAGGGGTATTCTAGCATTTTGGAGAGATGGAAGGGGAATAGAGGAGGGGAGGGATTTGGAAGAAGGGGAGAATTTTAGGGCAAGGATGTTAGGAAGGCTCCTGCTAGAGGACTGCTAGCTGCAGACATGGGGTGCTTGTTAAGGGCTGCATATTTTTAGTGTAGTCTCTATCATACTTTCCTTTTGTTTCTGATTCCACTGTTTCAGATAGTTGTAAAGGTTTTTCAATATTATAATTCTCAGTGTTTGTTAATCCCTATCAAATGTATTAATATATAATAGTCAGAATGTTCTGTAATGATAGCAAGTCTTTTGAAGAGGAGAAAATGAAAGAAAAATGTTGCTGGATAATGATTTTACAAGAAGATTTAAAGGAATTGTGTAATGAGCTCATACATTTCTTTATTTATAAGGAATAATGATGATGCAATGATTTTATCTTTAATAATCCCGCTCATGTCACCGAGTTTGTTACAATACAATCTACATGAAATCCCTCGAGAGATTTTATGAAAATATCTGTCAATTGGTTATTGGAGCTAACAAAGTTGGTGGTGATTTCTCCTGGGAACACTTTCTCTGACAACAGTACAATCTATCTTTGTTTTTAGTTCACTCATAGAAGACTCGATTTGATGCAATGTGAATGGCAACTTGATTGTCACAAATAAGCTTCATGCCATGAATATCTCATGACAATCTATCTGTGTTTAGTTCACTCATAGAAGACTCGATTGATGCAATGTGAATGGCAACTTGATTGTCACAAATAAGCTTCATGCCCTGAATATCTCCAATTTGTAGTTGTTGGAGAAGTGCTTAAGCTATGTAATTTCGCATGTAGTTGTTGCCATGGCATGATATTTAGCTTCAACAATGGATATAGCAACTGTAGTTTGCTTCTTGCGTTTCTCAATGAGAGCAAAATCCCCTTGAGAAGAACACAATAGCCAAAGGTAGATCTCCTGTCTAATGGTGATCATACCCTATTAGAATCAATGTAACAAACAATCATGACATTGCAATTTGGTGTATTCGTAATATATTTGAGGATGCACATGACGACATCCCAATGGTTATTATAAGGGATATGGAGGAATTGTCTTACCACATTGATTGCAAAGGTGATGGTTGTTACAATGAGGTATTTAAGTCTACAAGTCCATGATATCTTCGTGAGTGTTGTAATGGCTCTCTAACCTAAAGGAAGCTTGATGTTAGGGTTCATATTAGTGTTACTAGGATGACAATCAAGCATGCTAGTCTCAATGAGGATCTTTGGTGCATATTATCTTTCGGAATTGACAATGTTAGATGACGATTGAACAACCTCGATGCCTAGAAGATATTTGAACAAACCTACGTCTTTCATTTGGAATTGACTGTGGGTGTAATTTAGCCGATGGGTCCCATCAAAATTGTCATCAATGATGATGTTATTATCAAACCACCAAATAAATGCATAGGTTAGTATGAGAGTGTAGAAAAAAAGCACTGACCAACCCCATAATGACCGTAGCAAACTAAAGTAAGGTAAAACTAAAGTTACCAAACTTGGCATGGGGAGACTATTTTAAGCCATGTAGAGAGTGTCAAAAGGCATACAAGGTGAGACCTGGAAGCTGCTCCATGTAAACCTCTTCCTACAACTCTCCATGCGAGAAAGTGTTATTGATAACCATGATTGCAATCACAATGGAGTCGTGTTTTGGAAATTCCTTACATTGTTACTCAGATATTCAATGTGAATGGTTCATGTATGTGTTCAGATTGATCTTTCGAGGGTTTATATGATATTTGTGATTCATGTATGAGGTATATTTGTTTTTCAGCTATCGTGGAGGGGTAGACAGTGAGGGCCATCCTGTCATGGTTGTTGTAGGGGCCCACTTCTTACTCAGGTGTCTTGATCTGGAGCGGTTTGTGCTCCATGTGGTAAAGGTTAGTTTGGCTATACCTTGCCACTGGACATTTTTTTTTCTGGTGGCAAGCTTTAGTTTGGCCATTGTAAATTCTTTGGCAATGCATACTTCTACTGAAGTCAAAAAATATTTTTGTAAGTTCTAATCACGATCTTTCTTCCCCTTTGTTTTTCCTCGGTGTTAAATTTCAGGAGTTTGAGCCTTTAATACAGAAGCCCTTTTCCGTTGTGTACTTCCACTCTGCTGCATCTTTGCAGATGTAAGTGTTTAATGTTTGAATTCTAGGATGTACTCTTTGGTTTATTATTTTTCTATGAAATATAGGTTTGCTACAAGCGAATCATTGATAAATATTTTAGGAACTTCAAGTGGAATGAGCTAATTATACTTTCATTGCTAACTCAATTATTTTGTGAATTATTTGTTTACTTTTCAAATTAATTGAAATAGTTTTGTATACATAATTTTTGTTAATTGGTAATCCACTCCTCGTATTCAACTCTGAAAAAGGGAAATCTGAAAATTCAGCTGTCGAGATATAGAAAATTTGTTTGAACGGTTTTGTTTTATCCCCATCTGCAATAATTTGGTTACCAAACTATTCACATTGTATTGGCAGTGCATATTTGCGGGCCGTACTTGGCCATTGGCTTTGTCCGTGCGAGGCATAGTGTCATGAAGCCACTTAACCACTTGTAGTTTGTACCTTTGTTGTTAAATTTGAGCAACCCCTTGGTTTGATTCGATGTGACTTAAGTATATGCTACTTTGTTGAGGAATGTTATAGCTGTTAAAATGCATTGCTTGCTGAGGGAAGATATTCCTGTTTGAGTGGTAGGCTTTTATGAAGCATCACTTAAGAGAGACAACGGTGTTTTTAGATAAATTATGTTAAAAGGAATTGAGGTTGTGCTACTGGAGTGAAGCATACTTGAATTTAAGACAGTACATTTTGAAGGTGGCTCAAGAGTATTTTACATAAGCTCCTGATTGCTGTGCAGTACCCAGTGCTTAAGATAGTGCTTTGTGAATTATGAAAGTGTCGTTATTGGTTGCTCCTGATTGCTCTGCAGTACCCTTTACTTTTTGGTTTAGTTGGCAGTTGAGTTTTTCCCCCCTCTGTTTTTATATAATTAGACAGCCAGACCTGGGTTGGATGAGAAGATTGCAACAAATACTTGGTCGGAAGCACCAGCGCAACCTGCATGTAAGCATGGTTTACTTTCTTCTCCTTTTTTTTTTTTTTGATTTGGTACTCTTACGAGTTATTTGTGCTGTCCTATAAATTCTCTGATTTCTTATTCTGACGTGTGTAGGCAATATATGTCCTTCACCCAACTTTCGGACTAAAGGCAGCTGTATTTGGGCTTCAGATGTTTGTGGACAATGTGGTAAAGTAGTGGAACCTAAACATATTTTATGACCTTATATGTATGTGGATATTTGTTTACTAAAATATAACTTTCAGGTTTGGAAGAAAGTGGTATATATTGATCGACTTCTGCAGCTGTTCAGATATGTACCTCGTGAACAGTTGACCATCCCAGATTTTGTGTTTCAGTTGAGTGTTTAGTTTTGGCGTGGAGCATCTATACTTTTTCTTTTCATATTGCTATTTTGTACGATATACCATTTTCAATATATGGCTTCTAAAAGTATTTACAATTGAAGCATTATAGCATGTTAAGAATGATGCTGTATGCTACCAAGTATCCTCACAGGATTCTTTTTCCCTATTTGTGCTGCAATTTATTTTCTTGAAGTATCTATTTCCTTATAGTAAATGTAGTTTAGATCATAGCTGGCACTAATTTGTTTCATACTTTTATTCATGTAGGCATGATTTGGAGGTAAATGGAGGGACGGGTCTCATTGTTGATCCCAGAACAAAGTATGTGTATGACAGACCGTGAGACTCATGTACTTATCATTAGCGGATAAAGAAGTTCACTGCAGTTTCTTCAGTATTTGTCTTGCCCTTGTCGTTGTTAACAGGAAGAGGCCTTATATTAGTTTGAAATGTGTATGGAAGCATTCCTTTTATGTTCTGGACTTTTTGAAGGAGTACAAGTTCCCTTTGTTTGTATATGTAATTGATCGTGGAAGCTAATTGGTTGGGTTTCTTGTATTATTTGTTCATTTCAAGGGAGATATATTGAAAAAAATTAGGCTTTGGTTCCTCATTGCATCATTGGGCCTCAGTCGTTTGGTGACTATGAAATTGAACGTTTCAATGAAATTTTGTTATCTTTTGGATAAATTCTTGCATACTTCTGGCATGTTATTGTTTGGTTAGGTCGATAATTATTGGTATCATCAAGCACTCATATATTAATTGTCATAATGTCTTCATATATTTATTTGCATAATGCATCTGATTTGGATGTACTATGTTTATGCAAGTCCAGGATCTTCGAATCAAGAGGTAGGATAGAGGTAGGATTATGTTATATCGTTTCCCTCTATTTATTCTCTCAATCCTTGCCATATATGACATTACTTATTAAAAACATATAAGGAAGTGAAATATATCGTTTATTTAGAAGGCTATCAGTGATCGATCAAGATTACTTGAGATAGTGATTAAAAGCAAAGTGATGAGACCTGTCTAATCATTTATTAAAGTCGGGTTAGCAAGGTTTTGTACAAGTAACAAAGTTACAACCACTTATTGCATCGTAAAAATCATTTTGAGTGACGAATGTGTATTGTTTCTACAAGTTTGAATAGCAAAATTACAACTACTTGTAACATTGTACAAACTAATGTATGAACTAAGATTCTAACTATTCGCAATTTTGAATCATTAGTCTTACTAACTTCCTGCACTGTTACATATCTTTTATCAGCATTTTCCACTGTAGATGACTTCTTTGGTCTTATTGTTTTCATCTTCATATTTTAACTGTAGCATACATTTCTGAAGTTATGGAAAAAAGAACCAGGCGATGTCATTGAGTCAACCTTATACATTCCGTCCGAGGAGTCCTCACTATTCTCACCATATTATTTCTCCCGAATTACCAAACTTTCTCTACAGATCATTCGCAATCCAACCTATCCATTTTACCACTGCAGAGATCACATTATCCACTTCATTGCAGCAGCAAGGCAATGACAAGGCAATATTTGCATCCGCTACATACCTCATAAGGTCATCCTCAACAGTGTCTTGTGTGGGTGTAATGGTGATACCAGCGAGTTTCACTGCATCTCTAGACAATATTTAACTTTCACTTCAATTCTCCGGAATCGGATCCATTACATCTACCAAGCACCTAAGCTCCTAGATTCTCATATCCAATGGTTATCTCTAATCTTCCAAGAATAAAGTCCATAGAGTTTAGGTTTTACTGAAGCAAGTAGTTCTGTTTTACTACCACGCAAAATGAACAAGGCTGATTAAGAAAGTACTGCTACTTTGGCATAAGTATCATTGTTGAGATCCATCTCCACTGAACTACAGCCAGGGACCTTGTTTAAGCGTCTTTGTTTTATCATCTCCCTAACCTGCTTAACCATGCCCCATCTCCCATCTGAAGCATACAGGTTTGACACAAGCACGTAGTAAGAAGCTTCATCAGGGTGCAACTCTAACATTCTCTTAATAGCCACTTCCCCTATCGCAAACCTAGAATGAAGCCCACAACCATGGAGAAAAGCTCCAAACACACTAACACTAGGTTCAACAGGCATTCTCTCAATAAAATGAAACGCCTCTTCAAGGTTCCCAGCGCGCGCCAACATATCAACCATACACGCATAGTGCTTCATGGAAGCAACAAAATTCAACTCCCCACACATGAAATTAAACAACCTGGACCCTTCTCCAACCATTCCCGAATGACTGCAAGCCGCTAATATAGTTGTAAACACAGCTTCATTAGGCTCAAGCTCCTCCTTCAACATATCCCTAAACAGCACAAGAGATCCATTTCCATCCCCCTGCATCCCATAGCCACCAATCATTGCGCCCCACGTCACCACATTCTTCTCCCCCATCGAATCAAACACCATCCTCGCCGCCTTCGCATCCCCACATTTTGCGTAGAAATTCAGCAAAGCAGTGCCAACGTAGATGCTGGACAACACCAGGCCATCCTTCAACGACAAGGCGTGGACAGAGCAACCAAGCTGAAGGGCGCCAAGGGAAGCACACGCAGAGAGAACACCCACCACAGTAACTGCATCCGGCGAGAACAACTCCAATCTCATCCTCTTAAAGAGCTCCAGAGCCTCACACTCTTCACCACTCTGCGCACAACCAGAAATAATAGCGTTCCAAGACACAACATCCTTGTCCATTGATTCAAACACGTTCCGGGCATCCAAAACAAGGCCACATTTCGCATACATATCAACAAGAGCATTCTTTACAAGAGGATCCTCCAATCCACACTTAACTCCTAAACAATGAAGTGATTTTCCTATAACAGAACTCCGCAATTGCGCACATGCAGATAACAAACTCGAAATGGTGACAAAATTGGGTAAAAACCCCACCCATTTCTCGTTCTTGAACAACTCTATTGCTAACTGAGGATAACCTCTTTGAGTATATCCTACTATCATAGCCGTCCACGAAATAAGATCCTGATGATGATAGGAAGAAGATATACTTTCATCAAACACAGCACGTGCGTCCCGAACGTTTCCACATTTAACATAAAAATTCAGAAGCGACGTGGTCAAGAAAGAATTAATCCAAATTCCATTTTTGATAACGGAGCCATGAACCCACTTTCCTTGGTGCAGCCAACCCAGGCTGGTGCAGGCGCTGACCACGCTTCCCATGGTAATCTCATTTCCGTGTACGAAGGCTTCTTGCATTCTGTTGAATAAGGTTAAGCCCTCACCAGGGCAGTCGTTTTGCACATACGCCACGATAATTGAGGTCCAGGAAACTACGTCGCGGTCGGATATTTCATCGAATGCCCGTCGAGCTTGAGGGAGTTGGGCGCACTTGGAGTAGGCATCGACTAGAGAGGTGAGGAGGAAGCTGTTGGGAGGGAGGGACTTGGTGATGTGGCAGTGTGTGAGTGTGGCCTGGAAGAGGTCACGTGTTTCGGTGCAAGATTTGAGAACCACGGAGAAGAGGATGTCGTCGTGAGGGATGGGATGGAGGGAGAGACGCATCAGGCGATATACCGAAACGACGCTGGAGTGGTGATAGTTGAGGAAGTAGGTGCGGATCATGACTTTAAAGGAGTAGAAGTCGCGGGAGGGAAGGAGGTCGAAGAGTGCGCGGGCGTGATGGAGGACGCTGAATGAGCCGTAAAGGCTGAGGAGCTTCGTTGAGAGCATGAGCTCGCCGCTGAGGCCGTGGACCACCAAGGAAGCGTGCATCTTCTGAAGCCTTTCCAGGTTTGTGCAGAGGCGGGAGAGGCGGGAGAGGTAGAACGTGGCAGGAAGTGGTGGCGGCGACGGCGGTTGTTGCCGTCCATGGTAGTGATGGTGGTGGTGGAGGGAGATGCATTGAAGACGAAGTTTTGAAGTACCGCGGAGAATTCTTGATATCGGAACCATCTTACTTTACCATGACTAATTGAGACGTGAAATGAACGTTGGAGTCGCACGACGCCGTCTCCTTTGGGCCCAGGTTAGTCCTATTTTCATTTCTGGGCTGTCGGCAACATTAGGCTGCAATACACCTGCAATTACTTATTGCACCTCCACAGTTTTCCACGGTAACTCTCTTTTAAACGAATTATTAAAATATTTGCTCTTTTGGAACATGTTATTCCAAATATAATAAAAATATCAGAACTATACATTTTTAAATAATAAAGACTTTCCGACTACACATTTTAGAAAAAAAAAAACATATTTTAAGATAAGGATTTGCATTTTTTTTCCTTTCCAAATACATAATTTGGAAGTAAATTTTAATTATTTCAAAACACTTCTTTACATATTTATTATGAAATAAACTTCCATAAACATTTTAAAAATCTATTTAATTAGCTTAATGAGTATTTGTTTACTTTGATCATTCTTAATTTGATGAGTATTTTTTTATATTTAATCACTTCTAGCTAACTTACGAGGATTGAATATTTAGGATGAATGTTTTATTATCTTGTTTGGCTATTAAAAGAATGGTTACATCTCACATATGAATATGCAGTCTAGACTTTCTTTCCTAATACGAAGCATCTTACTTTTTAGGGAGTGTAATCTCTTTTAATGTATCAAATGGATAAGTTCTTTCTCTTATGTAATTGGATAAACATTCTCAGTGTTTCTATGAAGTTCTTTTGAATTCTAATATTGTAACAATATTTCTACTTTTAAGCTTGAGGATCCTCATATGAAGTTGAGGTTTATTCTATCATCTGACTAGCATTTAAGTATGTATAACATATTCTCTTTAACTAAAATGAGTGTTCTTAATTTAAGCGTGAATTTGACATGATATCTTATTTTTTCACCTTTTCTTTCTTCTGGATGAAAAGCTTTACCAGAATTTGAAATAAGGTAGTTATTAGGAGGTTATTTATAGCTATTGAAGAGCTTCAACTTCTATGCATGGTGCCTCTCACCAGATTTATGTGATTGTTACATTTAATGTAACTTTGATTAGTATTTTTTTTCTTTATGTTGATAAAGTTTATCTCTCTAACATAACGTTTTTTTCATCAATTCATAGTTAGATTGCATATAGTACAAGTGAATAGCTCAATCAAATTTTTTTGTGTCACGAGATTGATTGAAGAAAACAATTTCTTGTATCTCAAGAAACCTTAATATTTATTTAAATTTAATTTTGAATGAATATTTATTTAAGTACTATATTAGCTTAATATATCCGGTGTTGAATCGTCTATTAAAAAAACACTTATATCAAAATACTTTCATATCATCCACGGTAAAATTTGATTCACTTTTTTTTATATCCATTAATATAAAGACTTACAAATATTAGACTCATTTCAAATTTATTAGTATTGTTATACTTTGATTTCTTTAACATTTATATTGGTTTAAATAGAAATGAAAAAAAGTTATACTAAGTTAGTGAAAATATGGCCGTTAATAAATTTTTACGATAAAAAACAATCAATAAAATTTTTGAAAAAAATTATCATAACAATTATTACATAAAAAATAATTACTACAGCATTAAGTGTAAAATTATAAAATATATATATATATATATATATAGTAAAAAATCATTATAAAAATATTTTTTATTGATTATTGTAGATAGCATTTATTTTGATATAAAAACTGTTTTAATTAAATAAATATAATTTTTGCAATATTTTTTCTTTTTTGCCATCAGTTTTATTTAAAATTTTCCAATAATATAAATAATTATCAAACATAGTTTACATGATAACAGAAACATAAGCAAAATGCAAAGTTATACATAAATTGAAATTCAATATTTATTAATAAGGTATGTTGAGTTTGCAGAGAACTCGTAATTAAAAATAACTAAAATAAAAGGTTCATTAATTTAAAAACATATAAAAATTAAATATATAATTTTTGTGTGAATGTTGCCTTTTTTTAGATAACTAAAAATAATATTTATAATATTAATATATATTAAATTGTAAACAGACACCAAATATACACTACAAGGAAAAGGTTATTTAGAGACTAATTTTTAGCTATCACATTAAATGGTTAGTAATTGTATTTAAAATAGTTATCAAATTAAATTTTTGTTGCTAAATAACTACAAATAGAAGTAATGATTGAATTTATTGACCAATTAAGTTAAATAATTGGTATCTAACATTATCTAATAAGATTTTAGTGACTTATATCATTAGATTCTAAATTAGTCTCTAACTAATTAGATATCAATTTAGAATCTAATGATATATGTCACTAAAACTTTGGTAGCTAATGATAGATATCAATTACTATTTTGATCACAATTAGTCACCATTTTATTTGTAGCTAAATATTGATTTCTAAATAGTTTTTTTTAGTGTATATTAAATATATATCCAATTTTGTTGGTGAAAATAATAGAAGTGGGGTTATAAGAATGGAAACGTGAAAATGACAAGTTGGAAGTAACACTCACACAAAGGTATCCATCCAAGAAACAAAGGAGCATTGAAAGCGAAAGAACATTGGTTCCAAACTTTAGGAGAAATTTAATTGAATATGATTGGATTAAATTTTAAAGAGAATTTGCAATTGCCTGTAATTTTTATGAAACAGCATGTTCTTTTTTATAGTTTTTAAATAATTTTTTTAAATTTAATAAATAATATTCAATTTTTATTTTATTTCATAATAAGGATGTTGATTAAAAATTCAATAAAGCAAAATGAAAAATTAAAGTTTTAAATATAAAAATTGTAAAAAATATAAGAAAAATTAAAATATTTAATTACTGTAAATCGACAACATAAAATAGATAATTTTCATCCAATTATAAATTATAATTCTCCCAACATTATTTATCAACTAAATCTTCCTTGGAAAAACTTAGATACGTAGTAATGAAAGGTATCGTTATTCAATTAAATTTAAAGTTTAATCTGCATAATATATAATGAATTTGATAAAATGTAAATGATCAAAACAAAAATCTAAATTTAATAAACAACCTACTCTATATATGTAAGTTTTTTCCTTCTTCTTATTAATAATAAGATTATCCAAATTATATATTTGTATTAATATATATATATATATATATATATATATATATATATATATATATATATATATATATATATATATATATATTATTAATAAAATTAAGATATAAAAATAAGATAAATTGGCCTATATATAAAAACAATTTTAATTGTAGATATCTAATTATTCATGTGTTAAAAGAATTTTTCCTGTATAGGTGTTTCAAAATTGATAAAAATAAGTATAATTGCAAAAAGTTCAAAAATATCTTTTGACGTTCATTTTAGTTTCAAAATTCAATAAATAACATAAATAATTTAATTACTGAGAAATTATAAATGCTATTAAATTACGTTGACTATTCATTTATTTATTAACATAAATAATTTAATTACTGAGAAATTATAAATGCTATTAAATTACGTTGACTATTCATTTATTTATTAACATAAATAATTTAATTACTGAGAAATTATAAATGCTTTTAAATTACGTTGACTATTCATTTATTTATTTTTAACAGGCATGGTAGGAAAATTGGTAGGATTACACAAATTGTTAATGTCATATAAGAGAGCAGAACCTTTTTAAGGACAAAAAATTATTGGTTTTGGTCAAATTTCTTTGTTTTAGATTTTGGTCAAATTTATTTGTTTTATATTTTGGTAAAATTTACTGGATATGATAATTTAAAAATGAGTTAAAAATATTTAAATTTATTTAATTAGTGAAATAAATTAAAAGAATTAAATAATTTCCTAAATTAATTTTTATTCAATAAAAGTTAAAAGTTTTTCCGTTTTTACAAGATCCATTCTACACATCAAAATTAATTTTAAACCGACAAAATATTACAAAAATAAATTTGAGAATTATTTTTGTTATAGGTAACAATCTTACATGCATATTTATGAGAGGAACAAATATGTGTTGGGAAGATCACTTCGATTAGTTCGATGCATAATTGCATAATTGCGTGTCTCATTAACACGTCATCTCTTTTGGCCTAATCAAATCCTAGAAAAGGTAGCAACTACCAAGCATTTATTTGTATTATTAAGTATTACTCTCCTTAATCACAATTCATAAAAAATAGTGCGTCAGTTCAACTCTTATTTTAAAAGGATTTCAGCTCATACTCCATTAAATCTAAAACAACTACTTAGAAAAAGTAAACTTACAAGTATTGGGCAATAATTATGAAGTTCAATTATAATAAAAGACTGCAAAAAAAAGAAATTAAGACAGAAGAATGAGCAAAAGAAATGACAATAGAAGAAAATGAATCTCATGTTTTGAGTTCACTTTCTTAAGAATCACACTGAATAATATTCTTTTAAAATATTTACCTAAATAGAAATGTTTAGATTCCATATTAACAAATCAAATCCTATGGTCTATTGGTCTGGGGCATAGGAGAAGAATAGCTATATTTGATGGATTTTTATAGATTGTGATTGTATCTAGGTGGGCCAGTGACCTCCTTGTCACGGTGAAGTGGAGATTTAAGTTTTGTTTGGTTAGTGAATTTAAAGAAATAAATGTGAAAAAATTAGGAAAATTGTGTGTGAATGATAAAGTTGTTTGGATTAATTGATAAATGGTAAGATTTGAAGAGATGAGAATGTTTGTGAAAGTCTGAGAATGATTTGATAGATGTTATAAATTCTTTTATTTTTTTTAATTGATATATTTGTGAAATTACTAATTGATTCTTATGAAAAAGAATATTTTGTAATTTCTAACTCACTTATAATGTCTGCTTCGTAATTTTCTATTCTATTTCTTTAAATATCTTCACATGAACTAGAATCACATCCTGTAAATCTTCTCAAATTAAAGCAATCAAGCAAATTTTATCTACAATAATCCATCCGGTTGAACATTACATTCACACAAATTAGTTCAAACAAACACAGTGTTAGGATTGAAGGAAAATAAAAAATCACACAAATATTAAAATTAAAAATATCATAATTATTATTAATAAGTAAAAAGTGATTCTATTAAACAAAAGTTCTTCATTGTATAGTTATACAAATTAAAAAATTATCGGTTTAAGTAATTTTGAGAAAAAAAAAAAGAGCGTGCGTCAATTAAAATACAGTCCTATATTGTTGTTGTAAATTATATACATTTTTATTAGAAAAATAAAATAATCATAATAAGACTACTATCACTCAACAAAACATTAATCAGTGATAGTGATATTTCTATTATCTAATATATTATTTGAAAAAAATAAAGAGGCAGTGAATATTTAACATTAAAATATGTAATTATGGATATAATAAAATTTCTAAATCTAAAGGACCATTTAAACATCTTTCCTTTCTTTTATTTCTCATCTTCTTTGTTTTCGCCCTTTATCTTTAGGTACCTTTCTTTTTACTATCACTATTCAATATTGTGACATTTTGTTGAAATCAGCAAATTGAACTTTGAAACTCCACTGGCATGAATCATTTTGTATCTTTACCATTAACTATTGTGTTTAAATCATTCCTCTCACATACACATAAGACTAAATAATCACACCACCTTTTTATATTTATTTACTTCATGTAAATTTCTCATTATATTTCATCATTACACCAGACATTATGTTTGAAATCATTTATTTTTCTTGCATATGATAGTAAACAGTCACTTCACCTTTTATTTTTCTATTTCTAATTTATTATCCCAATTACTTTTTAATTTTTGTTTCTAATTTATTCTCCCAGTTACTTCTGGATGAGTTATGGGAAGAAGAATAAATTAAGGCAAGTTGAAGATATAAAATTAGCACTCAAGTAGTATTCTTCATGTCATTATTCTCATTAACATTTATTTATTAGATGCTTTTATTAGTAGATTATAATTTTTTGTTTATATCTGTTTAATTGTTGAAAATGTTACCTAAGAAATAACTATTTTGTCATTTTAAATTAAAAAGAAAAATGCATAATTTAAATGAAAAAAAAAGAAAAACATTATAAATGAAATAGATACTGACGGTGAATTTATTAAAAAAATGTTGAATCATTTTATTTTTTTATATATTATGAATCAAATAATTGACTAAAAGAATATTTTAGCAATATGATACATATGATTTTTTATTTTTTTTTTAGATTTTTATGTAGTATCCAAAGACTTAAATCATTGAACAAGAGTTAAATTTACATTGCAAACATATATAGCTAGTTGTTTCCCTAATGTATACTTATAAAATAATATTAACTATTTGCATTATTATTAAATATGCTAAAAGAAGTTTTTCAAAATTAAATTTGTTAAAATATTTTATATCTACTGTATCACAATACAGATTAAATAATCTTGTTCTAATTTATATCGAAAATAATTAAAAAAACTTGATTATGAAAGAATTATTGATGATTTTACAATAAAAAAAAATACAAGAAAAACAACACTTAAATAATTAGAAGTACATAGCTCAGGGAAGAAAATATCTCACCCTGAGGATGGATGCATGGTTTATGATATAAACTCAAATTAACAGTTGACATATAAAAATATTCCAAAAACATAAATACATATAAAAAAGGTGTATCTACATTAGAATTCCATCTATGGAATTATTTTTTCCGTTGAAAAACAAAAGAATCCACCAGTATAGTAGGGGGGTTGCAATTTAATAGAAAAATTATATATATTGAACATCTATTCTTCCTTTATAACTACAAAGCTGGAAAATATTTGATTACACTAATGAAGATCTGCGATTGAGGAGAAGAATCTTACCATAAATTTCCACAACAGAGTAAGGAATCTATGACCCTGTCATAAGCTAAAAGTAGTATTTGATGGAGATCCAATTCATTTAAGCATGCAGCCTAATGTGCAGTATAACCCAAAAATCAGTAGTAAAAATCCAAGACAGTGAGAGTGCACAAACTGTATATATCTGCTCCGAACAGTTCTTAAAAAAGAGACAACCACGAAGAAATCATGCCACGTTATTTAAGTTGGTATCGACCAAAGACTGACTCAAAATCAAACATATACCCAAATTCGGGTTTGAAGAAATTTACAAGAGAAATCCTTTGTTTCAGATTAACATTGTGTTCCAACAATATTGCAATGGACCTGAACTTTCTGCTTACCCTCTATAAATTCTCATCTATAAATTTAAGCCTCTACCAGTGATCAGACTAACCGGATGGACGGAGGATTACCTGCCGGAAACCTTTGTCTGCGGGGCCTTCTGGTTGTCTTGCCCCAACCTGTGAGGCTTCTATCCTCCAATGCCACTTCAATGTTATTAAGCTGCTCAATAAGTGGGGTGTTGCTTGTTTCAATGGCTGCCACCGGAGGAGGAGGCGGAGGGGGAGACGGGCTTACCTGTGGCTGTGACCGCCGCCTACCCCTACCACATCCATTCCTAGCTGAGCTTCTCCTGTTTAATCCTGAATGCCACGCATGGCCTGTTGCTCTCATAAGCCCTCCAAACGTTTGAAGATCTTCTGTTACTTCGTGCCTTGATAAAGAAGCAAGCCCTGGAAGGATGTCCCTTTGGAAGTCTCTTCTCTGCCTCCCTCTCCTTGCTGGCCCCTTTCGTGTCCTAGTAGGTAGAGAGGTTGTTCCAGTTTCTTCCACTTTAAAGTTTTCTGGAACAAGGGGCTCGGGCATGTATTCTTCTTCCTTGGTCTCTGTCAGTTTCAATGTCATTGATTCAAAGTAATCCATGCCATCTAAGGAAGATTCCTCATTATCCTCACCATCTTTTCCCCTTTGATTATCAATATTCTTCTGCAAATCATCCACACATGAGGAAACTATATCCACAAACCAACTTAGAGGGTCCACCACCGGGCTTTCTGATGGACTGCTGATCACATCATCCACTTGCTCGCAGAAAGAAGATGACAAGACAACAATTGCCTCCGCTGCATGCCTCATAAGTTCATCCTGCAGCTTTTCAACTGTGCCCTGCTGGCCTAGTGGTGATACTGATGGAGTTTCAAGCTTCTTTTCTTCAGGAATGGCATCCTCCTCTGTCTCAGGGATGGCAGGGGCTTCAAGATCTATTTCTACTTTAGTTTCTAAGCTGGTAGCTGGAATATTAGTCAGAAATGCTTCATCCTCCTCATTCATACTCAAGTTCAAATCAATCTGATTTCTAGAGTTGGCTTTTGCAGTAGATGATCCAGTCTCACAAACAATAACTTCAGTGAGAGCTTGTTCGTCCAACTCAGGAACAGAAGCATCGCAAGGCAAGTTAATATCAAGAATCTGTTTTTTCTGATTATTTTCCGCTAATTCTATGTCAGATGAATTAGGAACCAACACAGATGGAGAGGTGAATGAAGATGACTCCTTAGAAGAAATATGAGGTATGCCAAATATGGGAACACCAAGAATTTTCCTTTTACTACTAGAGCTCTCATTAACTTCTATCCTTTTTGGCTCAATATCATTTGGACACAAACCTGGAGTTACATTGTGCATAAATTTTCCGTTAGAACCCTTTCCAGATTCATCTTTGTTAGATAAAGTAGCAACTTGGAAAACACTTAAACCTCCGGCATTTAAGCTTCTGCCAGCATTTTGTGCCTCACGCTTAGATGCTGACTTGGCTCTAAGCCAAGGCAACACTGCAAGCTGCTCCTCTTGCTCTTGTGCTCTATCCCTGAATCCAAGACCTGACTGGGAAACCAAGTTGTTGGAATAACCATTTGAAAGCATCTCATTCAAGTTAATATTTTTGGTAGACTTTATGTCATTGCAAGTTGAACTCTTGCAACAGTTTGCTGAACCATTGTTGAAATGTTCAGGAAATTTCTTGCAATCACTATCCTGGTTGAGATAACTAATTGAAGAGATGTTCACTGAAAGCTCCTTGGTCCCAGATGATGTCCTGGTGTAAAATCCATTTTTTGCAGATGCCTCATGTTGAAATCTGGTATTAAGCTTTGAATTGATATTTAGAGGAGGCCAACTATCTCCCAACATCCCGTTACTCTGATGTGACTGGGAACTCCTACTGAAGGCAACAGACGCATTTAGACATGGAGAAGGAGGTGTCTGTACTGAAATCAACTTCTGGTTTAGGCTACTACTTGCCATTTCCCAAGATGATTGAGACCAAGACCTAGCTAAATCTGAGGAAGGAGCAATTGCAAAGAGACCATTCCTATGTGATGATGCAACAGACTCCGAAAGTTTATTAGCAGAGCATTCACGATTTCTTTGAATGATATCTAAACCACTAGCTGTCTTTTCCCTCAACAAATCCGTCATGCTTCCATTAGTTAGACAATCAGTTGTAGGTTCATGAACTTTACTGTGTTCATCTTGCATTGTTTGGGAAGATAAAAGTGATTGCTCTTGTTTGAGGACTTGAGGAATGGGTTTAGGATTGCTTTTCGCTTGCCCTGCCATCATCAAAAACAATTTGATGATTTATCATATAACACGACAATATTAGTACTTGTTTATTGCCACATGAAAAAAAAAATAGATATAAAAATACAATGTTTTTCAAACAAACTTTCAAAATTCTACTTGGACCAAAAATATCCATGCAATTCACTATTATTAAAATTATATAGTTTACCAGCTTATTTTAACAAAATCACCGGAGACACATGCTAATATAGCTAACATGTGTCTTTGAAAAGCATCAGATAGGAGAGACAGGTTCAAAATGTAAATTTGAAGCAAGCAGCCGAATAAGAAATCTAACCTGACTCTATTGAAGAAATCCACATTTTCCCATTCCTGTCATTATCCAAATATCCATTATTTTGAACCCAGCTGTCAGTTCCATGACGTGAGTTCAGTAAATCTTCCTTAGACAAACCAAATAACCTTGACTTCTGTTTAGCAGATAGATCAGAGCATTCAGTTGCCCCTTGACAGGGATTGTGGTTTTTGGGAGAAACGTATGCAATGTCATTTGTTTCTTCCCGTTGAACAGGTTCATTTAAGTCTGCCAGACCATTTACGCTTCTTAAAGATCGCTCGGGTCTTAAAGTGTTGTCTTCCTGGCCACCATTGCCATAAAAAAGGTTCATATCACCTCCTTTTTCAGGCTTATAATTTCTATCAGAAAGATATTTTGTTGTGCCACTAATCTTTTCATCACCAGGCTGTTCATTTTCCTCAGTATCAATGTACTCATCAGCAGGGAGATGAAGGTCAAACATTTTTCTCCTTACCTTTGAGGGTCTGAACCCCAGTATCTCAACTTCTTTCGAGCTACTCCCATTTGGGGATGGGAACAGACCAACTTGCCTACTGATTCCTTTATTAGAACTCAAAGGAGAATGAATGCCCTCAACACCTGAAATAGATGGTCTAGCAGAAGTAGAACTTCCAATTGGAAATCCAGGAATCTGCCATTTCTTACCATCTTCAGATGTTATGTGGGAAGCCAAGGGACCTGTGGAAAATGATGTCTCAACAGATATCTGGTTTCTGTGTAAATCATTCATTTTAACCTCATCCATCAAATCCCTTTGTATTCTGTATAAGCGGTGAAGTTCAAAGACCTGATTGAATACATAATATAAATAAATCAAAAGTTTCACTAATAATAGGGTTCATAAATAAATTAATCTGAAAAATGCCACCACTTGGTGGAAAAAGCTACTTCTAAAATTGATTAAAGCAAGTTTGCAAACTAGTGTTGATAGCATACATGAAATACTATCCACTGCAAAAATTTCAAAAAGAGACATTTTAAATAGAAAAAACTCTGGAGAAGCACAGCAAATCACAATTCACAATCCAAAAGGCCTCTCACTTTTACATTTTATTGGACCAATCAAACTTAATCCTTCAACACCCAAAAACATCCTCACTGATATTATTTAAGCTAAAGGTCAACAGGTAAAAAGAACTAAATACCTGATTCTTAAATATTGCCTCGTGCTCAAGCATTGTTTGCTTCACAACATCCTTATCATGAGATGAACATGCATCCGCAGCAGCACTTGGCAAATAATTATGATAATGCCCATTTGCCAGTGTTTTATCTCCATAATATAGGGGCCAGCCACAACTACTGGATTCCTCATTAAGATCTCTCATTGAGTAATATCCTGGCAGACTCTGAACTTTGGTTCCCATCCCTGAAAATTGAGCAATTATATATAAAAGAGTTTCCTACCATAAATTAACTGGTACACAGATTCCAGTTCAACCCAAGATTATTACAATCCATAAAATATCTTAATTTATTTTGGACTCATTAAGAAGGTATGCACTTTGGTTAACATTCTGTATGTTGCATAATGTCAAATACCACAAATAGTAAAACACAATCCGTGCAAGCAGCCAAATAATTCCATGGCTCAAATCCAGATTTAATGACATGGCATATACACAGTGCTAGCAAAGATACTTGCTTATCAAGCCTATTTAAGTTTTTTTCTTCTAAATTTATCCACTAGATTTAACGGAATGATTGAGAACTTCTCAGTATAGAAAGAAGCAGAATTGATTAATATGCTTTTCACTTCTTTTAAAGTACATTGATCTGAGTACAATAAATGAAATTAAATCTTCAATTTCAATACAGAATCTACACAACTTAGTTTGGTTAAAGAGTATTTAAGTAAAATTGTAAACCTATTTTTCTGCAAGTAGATTAACCTTTTAGCTGTCTATTTTATCTGGAGAAGAAAAAAAGTTAAATAGATTAGTAATGAATCAAAGGGCAAGAGGCCAACACCTTCAAAGCCATGCAAGTTTTGGTAGCCAGCTTGCACATGAAAAGTCTATCATTACAATGCCATTAAAAACCTTAGGAGATAAGTATGGTACACTTTCTACTCATCTTAATGTTAAGTAATAACTATTATTTTTCAAATGAAAATAAAAAATGCTCGATAAAGAATCAAAATTGCCATCAATATTTTCCATTTTAATTCAAGCTATGTGACGTAGAAGTTTTAGATGACCACATACTGCTATAACACCCAATTCATATGTGCAATAACATTTACATACATTAAATGCATGCATGATAAAGGCCTTGGACCCAAGTTATGTGGCATTACAACAAGAATGTAATTACCACTCCTTTAAATTCCATAAATGTGGTTGCCAAAATAAGTTCAGGAAAGCAACATGGATTTAACTAGTTAGAAACAAGAATTTCCATGCTACATTTCCAAACCAGACAGTAATGGTACCTGCTGCTAGATTAAGCCAAGTTCACCACACCAGACAAGTATTTAACTTAGTTTAATAGATTGGCCAAGGTGAAAACACTTATTTAACCAGAAAAAGGTGAAAATATGCACTGATATGGGTTGAGCTGGAAAGTATGTGAACAAATCCAATGTGTTGGACACAATACAAGAAGAAAGCACTAGCTACATCATTAAACTTTGAGAATCTTAAACCAGAAGACTCTTTATGGCACGTAACAAAAATCTGTTGTGGCTTAACTTAAAAAATTTGTGCACAATGTAACTCACACCAACTATATAGGTTCACTTTCAATAGCGTCAACTGCCAATTAAATTCACAACTTCTGTGTTCAGGAGATCAACAGAATACTGCATAACAAATGTGGCCTTTTGAAGTGTTAGTCATGTACAATGCATTCTTACAAGTCACTAATTGCCCACATTTATCAATGGTAAACTACAAGTGCAATCTGACACACATTTTAGGCTAAGTTAAATTGTTAGATTGACTATCGCATTCCATCTCACATTTGCTGGGTTGAGGACAATTACCTTTGAGCCTATGTTACTGCACTAGCAAAAAGGGCCTCATAATATGCCAACTCAGAAATATTTTACTTTCAAGACATCAAATATTCAAATATTGGACAAATTACCCTTCAATATTTTGGTAGAAGGCCAAAGATTTGAAACTGACTTTTCATACCACAACAATGGTAACCACATTCAAGATAATGATAAACAGAGAATACAAAAGTCACAATTTAACTATTAGGGCAATACAAACACTACCCAAAAGACATAATACAAATTCACAATTTTGCCCTTTCAAATGTATTAAAACCCTCTCATTCTACATCAATAATCCTAGAACTGAAGAATTCCCAAAATTTCAGTGAAATACTTTATCCAGTCTCAACTCCTATAGGTACACAGATGCTCATCATATGATAGAAAAAAAAAAAAAAAAAAAAAAGCCATGGAGAAGGTAGCTTTAAACTAACCATCACAAATTCATCCTTGATACAAGGAAACTTATATCCTTCACTTCAATTTTGAGTCAATAGAAGGAAGGACAACAAAAGTAACAAAATATCCTAATTCTACCCATAATGAAATATGTAGGTTGTCTTTCAAGTAAATTGGAGATTTTCTGTCATTAATTTACAGACAGAGAGACTAACACTGAAACCTATAAGAGGGAGAGAACCTAGACAGATGACTAATTTGAATTAAGCAGATCTTATGCAATAATTTCGTACCAACGAACACAAGAATTTATTAAACCAAAATCAAACATCAAAATATTCCAGCTCCACATACAAAGTAAACAGATAAAAGAAAAAAGAAAGAAGAAAACCCTCCCAATTAAACTGTCCCCCGGAAACAATAGGAACCTATAATTTCATTTTCATGCTACTCAGACCGCTAATTTTGAAATAATAAACCAAATTCAGCAAACAAACCATGAATTTACAGAGAAAAAAAAACAAATATGCACAACTGAGGAAGTATAGCAAAATTACCTTAGACCCACATCCTCTCATCACATGCTCCTAAGAATCCACCATGGATTCCATCCTTCAACATCAGAGAAGAAGAAAAAATCAGTGTTTGACTCTCACTGCAACAGGAAGCAACCGAACAAGCAGCTAAAACCAACAATTGTAGGAGAAACAGCAAAGTGGGTGTTGCTGCAACAACATTGAAGAAGTTTAGATCGTCGATTTCGATCTACTGGGCCACTCCTGTTCCTCTTTATCTATCGCATAAAGGCAAGAACAATAGAGCTCCAATTTTCCTTTTTTAGAGAGAGAAAGAGGAAGAAAAATAAAAATAAAAAGAAGAATGGGCAAGGAGAGAGATCCCAGATAAGAAATCTTCACACAAACAAACGACCTTCTAAGAACAGTGACATGAAATTTGTCAACATCCGGTCTCTTTTTATTCTCTGCTTTTTCTTCACTTCTCTCTCTTTTCCATTTTTATAAAAAATAAATATATATTAATTTATTTATTTCGGTCTTTTTGAGGATATCAAAACAAATGCCCCATTTCTAGATTCTCTCCACCCTCCTTGCTTTTTGGTACAGATGCATCAAATCAAACATTATTAAACATAACCGAAAATGCCATTACACAACTTTTATCCAGCAATAATGATTTATAAAAATAATTAATAACACATACACTACTATAATTTAATATTTGATGATGCATTGTTATAATTATTAGTTTCTTAGTTGGAGTAAAAAAATATTAAATATTACCATTAATAAGATCTAAATTTAAAATGTTAAATGCTTGAACATGTCTGCATAACTCCAACAGCAACTGGCACAACAAACTTGACTAATATTCAATATTTTCTAGGATAGTTGTTAGGACTCTATAATGACTTATTAATCAACGTAATGATGTTTATCTACTGAAAACTGTCATTCTAAGCAGTGTTTATTATAGGAAACAAGTGGGGCCCAGAAAACTAGGGAAGAAAAGATTGGGTGTTTTTTGAAAGGGTTGTTGTTTTGCTGCTTAATGCAAATGCCCTCTGGGGTCTTAATATTTACCAAAATGGGATTTTGAAGTTTTTTTTTTCTTTTTCTCTCTCTACTTTGTGTTGTGTGTGGTTTTTGTTTTGTCTTTGGGGCATTCCCTTGTTGATTGGTGGAAGGATCCTTTGGCTCAGTCTCTTGTTGTTCTTGAGTACTGTACCTCTTTATAGAAAATAAAGAAATAGATGGTTCCCTTATTGTAGTGTAACCATCTTCATAGACATGTGGATGCTTTAACAGTGAGCCATCTCCATCATGCAAGAAATCACAACCCTAGTTGTTATGCTAAATTGTAATTTACTGGCACCATGTAGATTGTAGTGATAAGAAGAAGTGTTAATTGGATCATATTTGAATGTTCAGTTTATGGGGAAGTGGAAGGGAAAGAGAAGTTATTACAATGACATTTATGACCTGCCAGAATCACTCTTGCCTTGATATCGTTACCTGTGGTGGGATAGATAATCTATCTTTTATGAATAATATGTGTTTTTGTTTTATAATATGCATCCACAAAATTTACTTGTAATGTCAAACTAATATTTTTTCAGTGCGATATGATTTAAATAGGTTTTTACAAATATTTAACTTAAAAAGAATTTTATAGTATTATTGATATATTATTATTTGATTTATTACTATTATTAAAAGTAAAAGAATAGCGTAAAGAGAGATGGGACACATAATCAATTCAGTTTTTAATATAATTATGTAGTTTAAAAAATAATTATAAATATATTATGTAATATAATTAATTATGTTTTGTTTTAAATTAAATATCTATATTTTTATTTGTAAAATAGTTTGAAAAAATATTGATTATTTTTCAGAAAAATCCCATTTTTACAAAAATTAATCTATTTTTACTTCTCTTTTTTTTTTAACTTTTCTCCATTCTTTTTTATCTAGCACCATTTCAAGTTTGAGCATAAAATCTTTAAATTTGATAATTTTTTATTTATTGTGATTTAATGTAGTTATATTTTTAAGATTTGTACATTGAAATTGACAAAATTTTATTTATTATGTGTTGATGTAATTATACTTTTAAGATTTGACAACATTTTATTTATTATGCTTAATTTAACTGTATGTTTAAGATTTGAATTTGAGATTATCCACTAATAGAAAATATAAAACTGGGATGAGTTTTTTTTTTTCTTTTCTTTTTGCATGTTGAGGATTTATTGAAGGTATTTTGTCTGAATTAAATTATATAATGGGAAAATTAAAATTAGAACTGCTTCAAAATGGTTTTTCTATTAACTCTCCTCTCATAGTTGTACAAAAGTTAATAAATGTTATCTGTTCAAACATCAATTTTAGTTGGAATAGAATTTATACAGAATTTAAAGTTGAATGATTTCAGTACTATCTAGATATCATCTTTAATAAAAACATTTTTTAACTAGATTTTATTTATTTTCCTGTTGAGTTAAGCTATTTTAAGAAAAAATATTATAACACTAAAAGGCTATGTTAATGAAAACTGAAAATTAAATCTTTACTATATTTAACTTTTTAAAATAAAATATGAAAAAAAAAACTTAAAACTGTTATTCTATATAAATTATTTGATATGTTTGTACTAAATTGTGCTTTTCCTTTTAATAGAAAAAGAATTAAAATTAGCTTTTCTGTAAGTTAAAATTAGTTAATATATAAATTAATGTCTAAAAATTTCTCTCTAATTTATTTTATTTTATTTTGAATTTGTGTATAAATAATTTTAATTTAGGTATAAAATAATTTTAAATTATAAAAAAATCAAATTTATTGATTTTCTTACTTCTAAAAAATTTATGAAAGAAACCTGAACATACTCTTATTAAAATAATGAATTTATTTAAAAAAATCTTAAATTAAATAATATGACAATTTTATACAAATTTACACATTATTCCACATTTAAATAACCTATTTTCTACAGAAAAAATATGTTATCTATCTCCTAATTAATGTAAAATTAATATATGTTTTATTTGAATAAAAATTATTTTATTTTTAATTATAAATTTTTGCCTTACATTATTTTTTTATACCATAGAAAATAACTTTTTATTCGAACTTTTAGAATGCTAAATGTAAGTAACCATTTCACAGTCAACACTACATTAGAGTATAAAATAGAAAATATCTCTAAAATCAAAGTATTGTCAATTACCTTTAAAAAATATAAAAAGAAATTACGTTTTAATAAAATGAATCAGAATTGTAATTCTACTTTTATGAGAAAAAAAAAGGTTGGTAAGTAATGAATGAATGCATGTGAAAATAATTCGCTTTCAATGGGGACCGATTTACCAGTCCGACCAAGGTTCCAGCTACTTTTTTATTTTAATACATTATTTTTTATAAAAAATTGTAATTTGACAATATATTGCTATAATTATATGCATTGGAATTTATTTCATTTTTTATTCATATTTTTTGCTTAAAGAATATCATTTGAAACTGAATCTAATTTTTAGTTCTATGAATTATGAAGATGGAAAATGTAAAGATAGAGAACATGTGATCCCTGTGTCAGAGGTGGTATTTGTTTTTGTACAACAGAAGGAGGAGCAGTTTGAGTACCTGGTTTATTTAACAAGCAAAAGGCATGCAAACACACCCACAGAAACTCAGATACATCTGACAACTTATGATATAGTTCAGATATCAATGGCAGTTTTATGTAAGAATCCAAACTAACATTAATTATTCTCACGTGTCACAACCACCCTTAAGGAACACCCTTATAGTATTTGTTTATTATCAAAATTAAACTAATTTAATAATTGATTAGTGTAATTAATTACTAAAATAATTTTAAAATGGTTGATGTCATGTGGATATAATAAAAATTCTGTTTTAATATAAGGAAGAAAATAAAAAGAAAAAACTGTTAAAGTTAATGTTTTAATTTATAAAATAAGTTATTTTAAATAAAAAACAACATCAAACATTTAATTTTTTGTAACTTCATAAAAGAATGTGTAACTTAACTTCTTGATTTGAAAGGAATTATCTTGTTTTGATTGAAAACATGGAAACATCATTTTGTGCTTATTAAATGTTAATTCTTTATATTAAAAATATTAATTTATTTTATATATAACTTTATTTTACTGTAATTTATTATTATTACATGATTATTAATATATTATTAGTTAAAATAAAAACAGCTTAAATCTTTTAAGTATAATTTCAAATGAAAAAAAAAAATACAAATGTTTAGGAATTGAAACTTTCTCAAAATGGTTAAACAAGTTGTATAGAAAATTAATTAATAACAATTCATGTAATGACATATTTCATATTTCAGATCATTTCTTTTAAAGAGATAATACAATTTTTTTATGTTTTTTCTAGACAAAATATTAGGAGTGTCCTTTATTTTTTAATAATACTATTATTTTAAAATCACAACAAAAATTATTTTGTCACTAAATGTTTTTATTAACATTGGTAAATAAAATAGATTTGAGAATTAAAGGTATTGAAATTTGTAAATCTATGTAAATGCCAATAAAGAGTTTATATAGAGTATTTCAAGATATTAACATATATGTATTTGGATGTTTATTGATACAACACATGTACTTATCCAAAACTATTTTGTAGACATGTAATGTTTAATGTGCATGTAAAATGTACAATAACAACAGAAATTCATATAAAAAAACATAATATAATTTAATTATTAATAATATATATATATATATATATATATATAATATTAATATATATCATCATTCATTACAAGTAATGATCTCAAACAATTTGATCCGTATTAATAAATTCATCTGATTCATTTATATCAATATCAATTTATCTACATCAGTTTAAATTACTATTAATCTAAAAATGTAAGTTTAAATAATGCAAAATAATACATAAACATAATATAACATAACATCTTAAAATTTAATTATAGAAAATATGATAATATGTATAAAATTCAAAATATCATAATATTAATATCAAACAATTTAATATGTATGAAATAAAATAAATCATGTGGTACAGTTAAGTTCTAAGAGTTCAGATTCTTTGTATGATATTTAGCTGCAATTTAACCTAAAGTTATGGCGTTCAAATACTAAAAACAAAGTTAATGCAACACAAAAATACATTTTAATGCGATAAAATACTTAATCAAATTACAAATCATAAATCCTATTCATATCTAAATTTTCTTTCACTTACATAAATTTCAATATCATTTTTACAAAAATTTTGTCAAAAATATTTCTTATAATATCTTAATCAAACTCAATTCAACAACACTAACTCAACAAGTCAACTATTATCAACATTTACCAATCATTCCACACTTAAAATCAAAATTCATTTATAATTCAAAATAATTTTTCCTACCTCACAATTTTTTTTCAGTTAAATAAAAAAAAAACTTAAATAGTTTTAAGTTTCTTATAAGTTTAAGTATTTCCATTTAAGTTTTTATTAAATATTTTATTTTATTGAATATTCAAAATATTTATATTTTTTTAATTGAGTCTTTATTATCAATTCAGATAAACATGTCTTAAATAGAACATTGTGCACTTTATATAAAAATAAAATTATAAAACTCTAATTATCTTTATAAAAAAAGACATAATTTAATTTTATAAATTAAGTAATAAAACAATAATTAAAATCAATTATGTGAAGACACATGCACAAATACTTTTTTTTAAAGATTAATTAAAGTTTTGAAACTTTATTTTTCTTATTGTCCTATTTGATATTGTAAAAAAAAATTAGATGCTCAATAAAATTGAAAATTTATGAAGAACTTAAAATTAAATCTAAAAAAATAAAATAATATCAAACTCATAACAACATAAAGTAATACCACTTAATAAACTAAAACACTCATGAGAATATGAACCAATTAGTGACAAAACCACTATAGGTAGAAAAAAAATTAAGAATAAAGAGGTTTTAGAGAAAAAAAATATTTTTAATCAAATTTTGATTGGTTAAAAATGTGTATCTTGATCATTTTCTAATTGAAAAATATGTTTCTATAAAATATGAAAAATAATTTCAGATGGACAAAAAAGACAGAATGTAAGAGAAAAACTAAATTAAGACAACTTTCATTAAGAATGAAAAAGAAAAATGAAAGAACATAATAACTAGGACACAATTGCTCACAATATTTGTTAGTGAAGTCAAATTTACAGTAGTATATGGGTAATTAATAATTTAAATTTTGAGAAAAAGAACATTTAGTCTTCTTATCACCAGTTTTTTCATCATTTATTTTTATCTTTATAAAGTTTGAACATGTTTTTGTCTCAAGTAGACATATCAAACCCGCCCTCCTTATAAATTTTAAAAAAAGAAATTAGTTATCAATAATTTGCCATAACTTTTTTAGAGTTATGACTTTTATTACAATAGAATATATTTCTTCCTTCTATCTTCGATTATTTTAAAATAAATCTTAAACGGTTGTTGACTAATTTTACAAAAGATAATCTAACTAGTAGCATAATTTACTAGAGTTTAATTGAATTTTGAAATATAGTTAATAAGATTTTTTATGGTTAATAAATACGTCAATTTTTATCATAAATTTAAAAGGTTCTTATGAAATTAGTTTTTGTAGTTTTGAATCTTTGAAAAAATTACATATTTTATGCGAACATATTTTTATCATAAGTTCATAGATATTTTTGAAAATTCAATTTTTGATACTTATATATACCTATACATACTTATATATTAATTTAATTATGCTTTAAAATATGATATAATATTTGTATATCCATCATCAACAGGTGCTGATGGTGGTGACCACTAGATCCCTTACCTTTTGCAACAAAGTGTTACTTAATACTCCTCCACTCAATTAATATATACATATATGCACTTCGCCAACGTATAATAACTCTTAAACATTAAGGATGTGTTGGAGAGATTAACAACAGAAGGGTATTCTTAAACATTTTAAACTAAAATCTCAAGAGGTGTATGCATAATTTATTCTTATATGTATGAATTTAAATAGGGTAATCAACCAATTTTCCCTCTTGTCAATGAACCAATTTTCCCTCTTGTTAGTCAATCTAATTTAATTTTGAATGCTTGATGGGAATGTGAGATTGATCTCATATAAGGTATTAATACTTCATATCACTTTCTTAAATTCAATTATTTGATGTTATTAAGAGATTAACCACTTAACTTATTGTTTAAGCTACCACAAATTAGAACATCCACCCTATTACTTCCTAAGAAAAGTTGTCTATTTGAAATCTGGTTGGTAAAGTGTGTCATGTTTGCCTATAACAATTTAAGTGATTTTTCTCTCCAATGATACATTAATAAAACTTTAACAATCATTTATTCCAACTTTAACAATCATTTATTCCTCCAAACGTACATATCTACGTTATTATTGTTTATGTAAGCAACAGTGACTTAATAAGAAATGGCACATAATTTATTTCAATTATAAACAGTATTTTTTTTATTTCTTTTAAGTTAAACAATACAATGAACCACTACATTAATATAATTAGACAATTCATCATATTTTGTAAAGTGGGGCACATGTTAACTCTTTAATAAATCATTATTAACTATAAAGTCTCCATTCAATACCATATTTTTTTTTTCTATTTCTACCTATATATGAATTTTGTATGTTAATTTTTTTTTAAGTTTTTCAATTTATTTTTGGAAGAGTTTTACCTTTTCTTACTTAGCCTCTTAGACACATTTTTTTTCATGAAAATATTAGAACTTTTTCTTTTTCTTCTACTATGAATCCAAATATCATGATCAACAATTATTATTCAACATGGTATTAGAACAAGTTAAATCATGCTTGCTTCTGTTATATATCTTGCCTTTTCTCTCTTGATGTTCTTTTCTCTTCCATCATGGAATCCTTAATTACAGAAACACAATCATCCGGAATCATCTTTTAAATTCTTCTAGTTCTATTATTTATATCTTGAATCTGAGAATGATTTTTATTTCTCTTCAACTTAATGGAACCAATTATCATTTTTCGAGTAGAAGTATGAGATGTGTCATTCTTTCAAAGAACAAACTAAAATTCATTAATAGAAGCATCCAAATTCCTGAAAGCCACAATCCTATGTTTGAAGGCTGAGAGATGTAATGCCATGGTTTTTTTTTGGATCACAAATACCTTGTTACTCAAGACATTGACATTACCAGAAATCTTTGAAAAGATTTGAAAGAAAGATATTTCAAATGTGATCATTTCAGAATTCTTTCAAGAAGTTCATTCTATTAAACAAGGAGAAATGAATGTTACTCAGTTTTACATTGATCTCAAGATGCTTTAAGATGAACTTGAGTCACTAAGGTAAATACCAGACTATGTTTGCAATGTAACATATAGTTGTGCTAAATATAAGGACAAATAATGCGTGATATATTTCTTGAAGAATCTTTGTGAGATTTACAATACTACCAAAACACAAATTATTGTTATGAAGTCATTTCCTAGTATTCAATTGTGTTTTTTTGCCTGGTTATCCAACAAGAAAGAAAACTTATAGGTAATGTTTTAAGTGAAATTAAATCGATGGTGAATGTTGTAGATGAGTGCTACTCTAAACATGGATATCCACCATGGTACAAGCAAAAGACAAAATATTTTGCTAATAAATTATAAAAAAAATAACAACCATGTAATCTCAACACAAGAAGTAACTCTGTGGAAAAAAATCACCAAGGTTTGAAACAAGAAAACAATCCTTTTAATGTTAAGCAAACACAACAACTCTTGAATCTTCTGCAAGATTCCCCAATCATAATGTTAACCAGATACTCAATCATAATGGTGAGTCTTCTGCACAACAATTACAAACAAGTAAAATTCATTGCATTCTAGATACTAATACAACTAATCATGTCACTCACATAAAAACACATTTGTTATCTTTCACAAGATTAAACATATTCATGTTAAACTACCATATAATTCATATGTTATAGCTAATCATGCAAGTACCATTCACTTCACAACATACTTCATAATTTTTAATGTTCTATATATACTGGAGTTTACTTTAATTTGATTTCAATTCAATCATTAATTGAAGATTTAAATTCTCAACTGATTTTCTCACATAAACTTTTCCAAATTCAAGACAATGCTACCTCAAAGATGATTGGACAAGTTAATTTTAATAAAGGTTTTACTATCTTCATGATTCTTTTTCCCTTTCAAAGAAGAATTAGTTTTTTGTTAATATTATACAAAATTATTAGAAAACTAATATAGATGTTTGGAAATATTTTGTTTGCTCTGACAATATGAATAGCTTTTTGCTTATCTATTTGGTTATGGATTTGTTGAGTACTTTGTCTTCTTGATTAGCGTCGTCCATTACGGGGTTAGATATCAAATTTGGTCCCATGTAACTAGACCAATAATCCTCTTTTCAAAGTAAATGAAATTGGACCTTGTAAAGCTTGTAAATATTGTGGAGACTGTATATTGGGGCAACAAATGTTGTTAGTTGTAGATGAATAAACAAACAAACAATAATGACATGAGGATAGGACAACTGAAAAATTTGAAACTTTGTACAATCACACAACCATTCAATTAATTTAATTGTGTATGTGTTAGCTTATTTTGTTATGATGACAAGTGTACCAGTCGTAATGTAACAAGTAATAAAATTATCGTTTTTCCCAAATGATTTGTGTAATATAAAATAATAACTACAATTACAATTCATATTTAAGAACAATTCCATAAATTAATTATATGTGCAGAAATTAAAAATAATTAAGAGAATATTTGATTTTTTATCAACAATTGAATGCATAAAAAGGATTAATAATAATATGAGAAACTTCTCAGGTTTAAGTCTTACCAATATTCACTCTCATTTTCTAAAAATTTTTACTTTCCTTCTTATCATTAATCAATGTCAACCCACAAAATTACTCACCCAAAATTCTTAGCAGACGAGCTTAAGATTATCTATTAATCATCAATTCCTTAATCAATTATATAAATAAATATTGAATTCTCACAAGGGTCTTAAGACAATGATTGAATCATACTCTATTCCTGGACACAAGCTTTCATTCGTAGTTTAATTCAAATATAAAATCAAGAGACGCTTTTTCAACACTCTCAAGAGTCAATAATCAAGTTATGAACCAACTCAACAAGCACTATGTATAGAATTAAATTATTGATATAATGAAAGAAAAGACATAAATATTAAAACAAAAATCATTACATGAGAGTTAAGAAGGGTTTAACCAAACTTTTGATAATAAAGAATTTAGCTCCTCATGAACATGAGGATACCAAACATTATAATAGAATAGTGGAATATAAAGAAGAATCCACAAGAAATTCTAAGATTGCCTTCAAAGAGTGAATTTTGAGCTTGAATAGCCTAATATGCCTAACCCTAGTGTGAACAACTATTGAATAAACTACAAAATTTGACGCTCGTGCCTGGCTCAAATTAGCTGCATTGGACACCATTAAATTTTGTTATCATTCCAAGCTTTAAGGCCCAACTTGCTTCGAGCCCATGTGATGTGCGTCAGGCCCATTTCTCTGGACGTGCTCTCGAGTCCTCTTACATCAGGCTTAGGTTTGCTAAGTCGAGTTTGGCTTCTTCTATCCAATTTTACTTTTTTCTCTCACTCCTCCAAGGCTTCAATCCTCCTTATTCTAAATCAATGTTTTTCTGCTCAAATTCAATCGAAATATCATAAACGAGCAATCAAACCCTTTATTGACTCTTATAATCAACTATTAACAAAATTCAAATAAAATTAAGAATTAAGCAGATTTTAAGTATGGAGAAAGTTAATTTTTATCATAAAATAGGTCAATAATAACATGTAAATTAAATCTATCAGTATGACATAGAGTGGTGGCAAAGTTGTGGAATGGTTATTACTAAACTGTCAAACTCCAAATTTTTTCAATTATATCTTTTCACATGACACATAATAGATTGTTGTTCATTTTTTGTAAAAGGCAGTTATATCTTTAAAACATTAATGTCATGCTCGTAACACACACTCGATATTGGATACTCGTTCAACAAACCAAGAATTTATTCTTTCTAATTTTATCTTAACAAGAGTACAAATGGGTGAGCACCGTGTTCCCTTCAATACACTTTTCCAATGGTATTTGATCAATCCAAGAGATTGCTTGTCGAAATTTTTATTTCATCGATGATAACTTTGCTTTTAGAGTCAATTGTTTTAATTCATAACCTGTGACATTGTCATAAATGAAACTAGTGGAACATGTAGTGAATTTGTAATATTGCATAATGGAAGTTAAGGAATGTAGATACACATATTTATTAGTTGTCTCTTCAACTCTGAATTTTTGAACCTGTTGTTGAAATTGGATGCAATATAGCATATGCAATAAATTGAGATCATGCCATCCCCTTCCCAACCAACTTCTAGAGATTCTTAATATTGATAGTATTGTTATTCCTTTATCAGTGGTCATGCATACATTCGGTTTAAGCATGATATATGTTTGTAATAATCATATGATGGCATCCTTTGTTTCACATTTGACAATGGCAAAAGCTAACGAAAAAATGTTCCAGTTGTCATCTTGTCTTATTGCAGTCAACAAAGTTCAATGATATTTTTGTATCAAGAATGTCTCATCGACTTAAACTATTGGCTTACAATAGTTGAACCCTTCAACGCATGACTTGAACAACCAGAAGATACGTTCTAAGATGTAAGTGGAGTTGTGTTGAACACCATTAACAACATACAGACAGGTAACATATTGAACAATTATACCTAGAACACATTTTTTTTGTATAGTTTGCAATTATCTTGGAAGATGATTATATGATTCATCTCAGTCGCCAAATTTTTCATCAATTGAGTCATTAATTATTGAAGACTTTACCGTAAGACTTGGTTTTTCACTCGTAAAAAGGTAAATTTTTATCTTCACAAATACTTTCCAAATTAAACTTTGAATCATTATTAACTTTTTTTGTTCTTTATAATACATATATTATTTATACAAGGTGGTCTCGTGCACCAGCCATCACAAAGACAACAATCACCTACAAGTACAATGAGTTTAACAAGGCATACATTAGATCAGTTACAACTCAAACAATTTCTGAATCAAATCTGACTTACATAAAATCTTAACAACATTTATTGTCTCATACTAATGATAATTTTTGCAGTTTTTATGGACTCCTTATAGTAGAGATGAAATCATTCCCTTAATAATTGTTGAGGTTTCTCCTATTAGTGGGTGGTAGTTTCTTTGATTTGTTTTACCACCTTTTAATTTCATCAAACTGATTGGATAATGTGACAATTAGGGTTCTGATAAGGTATTCCATCAGACCTATTAAACTTATATCAACTGCATAAAGAAGATATTAGAGAGAATATATATAATTTGCGTGACACGACAACATACATACATACATACATGCATGCAATTTGATATTGAAATTACTATCAAAGGTAGATATTATTATGGACTGATTGATATAATCATCTCATTGAAGGTATTCAGTTCAGTGGTAATAGCCATTTGCGTGACACAACAACATACATGCAATGATACATTAACTATACTATCCAGTACATATCGCCTCCAGAATTGACATCCGACAACAATGTAAGTTCACTTTGTTGTATTTTACATGATTTAATTTTATTTATCTAAAATTTGACATTATTTCCAACAATACGACACACCACAGGAGCCAGACCAATTCCAACCACAACTTCCTTATCAACATGTTGGGTCTTCTTCTTATGGTCAACAATTTCATATTAGTTAGTCCAATGAATCTAGTCTTCAACAACAATCGATGTCCACACATACATCACCAATTGTCTTTTCATTCTCCAAACGAACAAGTTCCCTACACATACAATATTTTTCCTAGTTAACAAGGAATTTTTTTAGTCCAACAAATATGTTTGGAACTTCGACATTCACCCCTCCATTTGCATACAATCCGACATTACTCATGCATTATTATTGGTCCACAATGCCCTCACAAGGACCCGATAATGAGGGTAACGACAATGATGACAAAGACAACAATGATGATCCACATCCACTCTTTCCAACTATTACCCTCCACAAAGGCTTAGAGAACAAACAAGAATACCATTTTGTGGCACTTTCTCTAATAGATAAATTACTTGATGTAATGTAACAATATTCATATTATAATGTAATTACATTTTGCACCTCCACCTCTTTCCTACCGTCACCCTCCATGAAGGTCTAGAAGACAAACAAGAAAATCGTCTTATAACACTTTCTCTAATAGATAAATTACTTGATGTAATGTAACAATATTCATATTATAATGTAATTACAATTTGCATTATTAATTTTTCCTTTTACTTCATTTTGTGGTGAAATTTATACCTTTAATTTTTTTTCAATTTTCCTATATTTACTTACTAATTCCTATGTTTTTAATATATTATTTTTAGTCATAATTCCTAAAAAGTTGCATACTACTGTTATTTATTTCCCAGTCGCAAAATATTAATTCTTAATTTCATAATTAATATTTTCCATATAAAAAAGTTATAAAAAAATGTCAAACACTTTCTTAAAACAAAAAAAAAAAAAAACAATACATGCAAAATTCGTGTAAAGGATGAATAACTTCGATTTAACTTAAAAATAGCTTAAGTCATACCAACATGACACGATTTCAGTTCAAATAAGATTATATTAAAGTTGTGTCAACTTAGCATAACTTAAGTGTAATTTGATTTTAACTAAAATTGTGTCTCAGTGGCAAGACTTTATTTAAAATAAAAAAATAAAAACCTTGATTAACATTAATCAAAGTTGTGTGTACCTAAAATGATTTCACCTCTCAAATTGAAGTCACGCCAAATTAACATGACTTTACTTTCACAAATGCAAAGTCATGTCATGCATGTACAACTTTTTTGAAGTCATGTCATTCTATCATGACTTATCCATATCTTTTTAAAGGAAAAAGATGGTTTAACAACTGCAGAAAAATTACGTCCCTCTGACAACTGTGACATGGCATGCCTTCATTACGTGGTAGAGGGTAAATTGGTATTTTTGTTTTGTGCAAAATAAAATAAAATTTAAAGCAAAAATTGATTGAGCTTGGCGTGAGTTTAGGAAAAGGTTGGTGTTTGAGTGAGTGACTGAGGGTGAGGGAGTGAGTGAGGAAGAAACCATGAAAGGAAGAACATCTGAAAAGGAAGTTGAGAAGTCAAAATCATTAAAGGAGAATAAAGGTTTAGGGTTTTTCATCTTCGATGTGAGATTTGGGAAAAGAACGAGCCACAACGGTTTAGACGAAAAGAAGATGAGGAAGTTGCACATCTTAAAAAGAACATCACGCCACCATTACTGCAAATGGAAACATAGTAACGCTCTATCGGAAAACTGCCACCCACCGACGTTGTCAACCTCGTCTCCAAATCACCATTGCTCCAAGCCAGCGAGACCACACATTCAAACAATCTCTAAAGCATCAACGCTCCACAAGACACACACACAATAACTTAAGCGAATCTTCAATATACATTAAAGTACCCTAAACCTGAATGAAAAATGGATTTTTCAAACAATCAATATCTCCAATATAAAATTATTTTCGTTACCAATTCACCACCATGTAAAGTTGTCAAGTGATTGACATATCACTGTTATGGTATCAAACTATCAATACTCTTTTTAATTTTTTTACAAGACTATACCATTTAAGAGAAAGCGTTATTTTAATAGAGTTAAATAGTAACAAGATAGATGAAAGTTAAATCGAACATATTCCATTAGTGTTTTTATCAGGCAGAAAATACATCCATTCTTAAATACAGTTTTTATGAAAGAGTTGCTTATCAATATTTTAGTTGTCTTACTAATATTGGCTCACAAAAATATATTCATCATAGTCTTTTTAAAATAATTTATACAGAGCACTTTAAATATTAAAATAACACGAATTGTCGCTTTCAAAGACATGGAATTATATATATGAGTCCTGATATCGTTATAATTACCAATAAAAACAACAAAAAGGAAAAAAAAAAAAAAAAAAAAAAAAGAAAAAAAAAAAAAAAAAAAAAAAACTAACACACCATGTGTGTTGACACCTAGATATGCAGTGGAAGGCTGTGACTCTGCTCCCTATATCTAGAACATGGACATTTTGTTTTGCCATGTATCGAAGATTAGCCTCAATTTGTAATAGTAAGTTTTGCCCCCAGTTTTCTTTTTTACAAATGGTATATTTTCTTGTCAATATAGTATGTTTTTAAAAGAAAATTTACTTATGCAAGAAAATATGGAAGTACATTTAAACGACCTTTTACCATTAGAAACCATTGGTGACACTTTTTAACTACTATGTAAAAGGAAAGCTAAGCACTTTAGAAAAAATAAGCTTATATTGTACACAGATAAATATTTAAAAGAACACATTACATTCATAAATTTAAAAAGTAAAACATACCATTTTAGAAAAAAAAAAAAAGATAATACTACCAAACATAAAATCTATTATTTTCTTGTGTGAGAAAAGTTCTTAAACGGCAATAATTATCAATATATTAATATCTCTAAACTAAACAATGTGTTACGATTGAATTTTTATCCTAACATTCAGGGCATTAAATTTAAATTGATTTCATTTTAATTTATTTTATTTTTTAAAATATTTTATTTAAATAAAAAAATTTAAATTTATTAAATCTTAATTTTATTATTTAAATAAAATATTTCAATTATTATTAAATATAATTTTTATTTTAATTCTAAACAATATTTAATAATTTAAAAAATAGTAGTGAATGTTGTTTTTTAGTTTACGTTTGTTGAAATGATTTCCTGGCCATATTCTGCAAAAATAATTCAACTATTCTTGGCATAGGTTTTTCTCTTTTAGTTTAAGTTTACCATAGTTATTTTGATTAACATTTTTTTTTCTCTGTTGTTGGTCGTTAGTTTTCTTAGGCAACACTTTTCAATCAATGCTACATTAATTTTTTTCTAACTGGCCAAAATAATCTTAGTCAAGGTTAATTGAATTTTTTTTATTTAATATTAAAAGAAAGTTTAATATAAAAAAATCCCGCTAATATTAGTAAAAAATGATGTCTAACCAAATCAACAATATTCCAATTAAAGTCAAATTAGTATAAAGAAACATAGATGAGAATAAAAAAATATGAAAATTTTAAATTCTTATTTTTTAAAAGCAAATTTTAAAATTTTATCATTTTAAATAATAAAGTAACTTTCATAATTTTTTATAATTTAAATCTTTTTAAAATTTTATGTCCACATACCATATATTTCGTGATAAAATATTTTAAATTTCTGTGAATTATTCTTTAGAACTTTTCCTTCCCAATCCATTACAGTGAATGCACAAATTTTAAAAACATTGTTCATAGAGTACAATTAGATTATTTATAAACGAACAAATGAGTTTATACATAGATTAATTTTAATTTATAAAGAAATTTATCTATCTTTTTTTGTGAATACTTATATAAAAACTATCTAAACATTTAATATTTAATAAGTTAAAATTATGATCTCAAGTAGCACCCTGAGTTTGTCATGCTTAATTGATGTTTGTTGATTATTTAGCATTTTTGTTTGGTGCATTAAAGTATTATTTTTCAAGATTGAACTCCTCTTGAATGGGAAAGTTAATTAAAACATTAATGGTACAAGAAAAGGTTAAATCAAAGTAGCATAACAAATGAAATTGGTTAGCGATTAGCTTAGGAAGACGAAATTTCTATTGTTGGATTGAGTGCATGCTAACCAAACGCAAGCCGTCACCATTCACCAACCTAATAATCCGTTAGTGTGGTCGTTTAAAGTTGATAAAATTGAATTTAAAAATAAATTTAGAGCAATTTTTCAGGAAGAGTTTGATTTGTGTTTTTGGGTAATTTAATTCCGTTCTGCATTAATATTTCTTAAAAATATTTTTTTAAAATATTTTACATAATAAAAAATATTTAAGATAATATGATATTATATTAATAGTAAAATTGTTAATTTTAAAATATCTATTTATAAAATATAGCTCCATTTTAAGTTTTATATTTCTTTTATCACCATTATCTATATATAGTGACAAAATTGGTATGTTGTATTAAGATGTTGAATTTATCAGATTTTGTCTTATTTGTTTTAGGTTTTGATCGGGTCAAATTTGAGCTCAAATTAAATGATTTTATCAAAAAATTTGGATTGGGTCAAAACAATAACTAACTCGGTTCAATTTCACCTTTACCAATATATATATTGATGGACAATGAAATTAGAGTTAAAGCTCAAAACACTATAATTTTATTGTGGTCGATTCCATAATTAACATATGTGAAATATGCTTTTTTTTATAATATGTATTGCTAATTTTAAATTTTAGTCCGATAATAAATAAGTGTCCATTTCTCGTACAATAATTATAACTTTTTTCTATGTTTTAATAATTGTAACTATTAATTGTCATGTGAAAAATATAAATGGCTCGTTATTCATTATACATTTTACTTTATCATTGATCTATTTATTCATGTAATTATAAAATAATTGACTAATTTTAATATAACATATAATTCTATTTAAGTTTTGCTCTAGCTTGTTAAATATTTTTTTAAGAATAATTTATGTTAGAACTTGTTTCAAATTTTGTAAGGTCATTCGCGATGTTTGAGGTATTGTATGTTTTTGGAGAGTTTCATTAGGATTTTCTTTTTAAAAGAATTCTTGAAAAATTAAGTGAGAAATGTGTATTTTAAATCAACTATTTTTCCATTCCTTCTAATCAAAGATAAAGAAAATACTAGTTTGTCTTTGAAACTATTTTTTCATTCTTATAAATGAGATCAATGTTTTGATCACAAGTCTCTTTAAATAACATCATTAGGATCAATAATCACATATGAGGTATTGTTTGTTTTTGAACTCAAAGATCCATAACAATTTTGTTCTTAAAAAAAATCTCAAAAGGTTAAAGAGATACTATATTTAAATATTTAAATTGTCTTTCACCTTAATTCCTAACCGAAGTGAGATTATTGAGCTACATAAATAAAACTCAAAAATCTATAAGTTTTACTCTATTTAAACTATATTTTGTTTTTATATCATAGAAGTAAAGTGAAGAAATGCTCGATCCTTTAAAGATGATGCTTAGGAAGTAATAGCGTAAGATATTCATAAGATTTTTATTACCAAATTATTTGATTATAATAACACTTTGTATTTAAAGAAATTATTTTAACTAAAAATAATGTAAAATAAGATCCTCCTATATCTTTGACACGCCTATTTAACTTCTAGATCGTAAAAACACATTGTTAGACAATAAAAAAAATTACTTTTTTTTTTCAAACATTCACTTTATGAAATATTTCTTTTACAAAGAATTTTTATTTGTATATCCTTTTATTTGACAGTTATCTTTGTAATCTTAAAAACAAAACTTCTTGTTTTGTTATAATTAAAGATGACAAGCTGATATTGCATTGCTTGATAATCTACTTACTATCAAAAGTCAAAATCTCGATTTCATTTTATTCTTATAAAATCACAAATGATAACCTTTTTACTTTGTGAAATAACTTTAAAAATATTTTTAAAACATAAACCCTTCTTATACTTTTGTCACTTATATTAGTTGTACTTTTCATGATGAGTAACTTCTTTATTCTTGACAAAGTGGGTGAAATAGGTTTAAGGTTGTATGCATTTGTAGTTGTAAAAAATTTCTATTAAAGAAATGTAAATTGCACATATTTTAAACCTTCTATATTAATTTCATAAAAGAAATATATCATTGTTCAATATAGGCTGTAATTTTTATGTCTAGCTTGACCTTTTATGAGCTTTTCATCGTATCCATCGGTTTATTTTAACACTTCTATTTTTAACAACTAAAATTGACATTAACAAGTTGCAAGCAATTTTTTTAAATAAAATAAAATTATTTTTAATTAATAATTATGAAATCTTAATAATAATAAATTTTTTTTAAGAAGTGGAGTTTAAATTTAACAAATTTAAAACTTTTTCAAACAAATTATTAAAACTAGCACAAATATGCCAAAAAAATTCAATAATTATTAATCAATTTCAGTGTAATACTTAATATGTTTTTTTTTAAAATATATAACCTTTTATTTCGTTCTTTCGTAAATAGATTATTTTTTGTTTTTAGTATTTTTAAATATATTATTATTGTTTTTTTTAGTTTTTTTAACAATTTATTTTTTAATTTTAGTACCTAAAATATATATTTTTTATTTTAGAAAATCATGATTCTTGAAAACAAAATTCAAGTTATAAGAAAAATATATTTTATTAAAAGTAATCCTATTCTTGTTTTAAGATTAACCATTAATAAAGTCAACAATGATAAAATTTGTATCTATTCGAGTTCTTGTTTAAAGATAAAATTAAAATTCTAAAATTTAAACATATTCATGTTCTCTCCTACTACCTAGAAATTTTTCCACACTTATTATCATTTAACAAAACAGAAGGATGAGTTAACATAAATACATAGATTATATAAAATTATAGATAATTATATAATAATTTCATCCAAACATATTAATTGTCTACTAAAGAGACCAAAACACCAAACGACAGTTAATATTAAACAATTTTAGAGAAACAATTATTAGTTATTTACATCTTACACTAATAATTATCATATTTGTTTCCATAATATATTTGTTCTAATTATCATATTTGCTTCCGTAATATATTTGTTCTGATATCACTTGTTGAAAAAATCTTAAGAAAAAATACTGGAAAGATCTCAAACAATAAAAACTGAACCAAAACTCACATAAGAGAATGACATCACCTTCAATCCAAAATTTTAAGACATTGGATTTGTGGGTCTTCTTTCTTATATGTTGTCCAACAATCTCATTTCTATTCAATGTGAAACTTAGGATCACAATTGAATAACCAATATATACAAATAAATATACACAAAAATAAAATATAATTTTTTTTTCTAGTGGTTGCTACCTAATACCTTTATTTATATATTTATATGATTAGTGTTATGAATAAAAGTTTCAGATTAATATTCTTTCTAACTCTTTACCTTAATCATAAGATTCAAATGAGTAAATCAAATTTGTACATTGCTCAGTCTACCAACTAGTTATTAAAAATGTCAGTCACTTCATTTCTATTTTCCCCCCAATTCTCTGTTTTCTCCGTCAACATTATTCTCAAGCATGTGAAAGTAATATGTATAAAAAGAAGGTGAATGTAACATGTAAAATAAATTATTAAGTTTTTAATTATTTTGTATCTATATCCATCAATATTTCAGACTCTCAAATCTAAATTATTTTCAATTTTTATATTAAATTTCTCCTCTTCTCAATTCTTGATTCTTTTATATGCTTTACTGTTTTTTAAAAATTTATCCAATATATTAAATCTATATTGTATATTTTCTAATACTAATCATATTCGTATGATAAATGAGATAATTATTAATAAGAAATTATTAAATATAGCATCTCAGTATATATATGTAGTTTGACCAAATAAATTATTATATCTGTATTTTCAAGTGGTTGTTATAAAATAGTAGTGGTTTTTGGATGAAAACAATTGCGCAAGTGGATATATAAATTATGTTAATTAATGATTTAGAAGGGATAACCACTAATTATTCAATTCCTTGGACTGAATTAACCATGCACAATAGCAGTTCATATAAAAACAGGTAAACGTTAAACATATAAAAAAAAACGTATTAAAAAACTGTTAAATATTGTAGTAGATTGGTTGTTTTAATTTAATCACTGTGAGATGTGTTTTAGTAATACTTCTCTACATACAAAAGTATTCCAACTTTGAATTCTTGATCTCATGATTAACGTTTTACTTATTTACTTCTGTTAACATTAGCCTTAAAGCTAATTTTAGATAATTAAAAACAAAACTGTCTTTAAAAGTATTTATTACGTTAAAATATTAACTAAAACATATTTCAAAAATGAAAAAAAGCTTGTTTTTCTCGTTATCTAATATAAAAATTGATATTGAGTGTCGGAATCAAATTTCAACAAAAAAAAAAGTAATTTAAAAATAACTAAAATACTTCATTGAATTTTATATTTTATAATAGAAAGTTGGAAATGAAATAAAGTGGGATGGCTTCTAGAAGAGAAAAACAAGACTAAATTTATTTAATTTTTAAAACTGTGTCTTAATTAATTTGAGCAAAATATAAAACATCAAAATCATACATAACTTAAAATAGAAGAATAGAACTACAACTAAGTCAGTTGATCGAATTCATCAAACTCAAAAATGACTTTTCCAAATTCGAATAGACAGCTAACTTAACCATCACCATGAACCTTATATAAGTGCCCAAGAACTTTGTAAGAAGTGTCATCTTCCACCTTAAATCAAAGCATAAAGAATGATAAGGTAACTTGTAAAGAAAGCTTATAAAGAAATAGAAAATATTAAAATTGTAAGAGTTTGAGTCTCAGTGTTGAATAGAAATAGATAAGATGAACATTATATAAGAAACATGATATATTTAGTTTTTTATCAAAAAAAAAATAAAAATAAAGCATAGTATTTGATCTGATTCTGTATTTGGTAATAAAAGGTAGCTAATTGTTCTTGAGTTGACGCAGGAAGAAGCTTTGTTGAGTGGGAAGTGTTACGTGATTTTCATGCATTATTCTTTTTTCTGAAATAGTAATTAATGAGAGGGAGAGAAAAGAAAGGTGAATGAGTTGTTACTGTGTTAAGTTTTGTTTGGCAGATACTGAAAGAAAAGGGCCATGATGATTCTGTGACCAATGATACGAGGAGTTGAATGTGGTCCATGATTTCTCTCTCTGCCATTGTCACTTTCAGGGAAAATGAGAGAAGCTTTCTAAAGTCTCCAACTGGTTCAAGATTCGGCTAACTAGATGAAAGGGCCCCACTCATTCTTATTGTGAGAATGCCCCCACAAAGGGGAATAATTAATTCACTTCTTGCTTTCCACTTTTAATAAACATCTTCCTGCTACTATGTGCCTAGATGCTTTCCCTCACAATATCTCCATTAAGTAAATAAATTCTATTTTCATTACTTGCTAAATATTTTTATAAATTTTGTTATGTGTGTGTATTAACTAATTATAATAATAGTATATTTGATTTATGTTTATAATAATATTATTCTAGTTTAAATTTAATAAATTTCAAAATTATATATTTATTATATAGAAAATTTTACATAACAAAAAATTGAATGTTTTAAAATATTACATATACAACATATTAAATAAATTTATTTTTTAAACGAAAGGTTAAATTAATCAATATATTAAATAATATCTACGAATATGTATTATATTTTTGTTGACTAAAAATACGAATTAATACTCTTAATCTTAATTTTGATTCAAAATATGTATTTAAAATACGAATAATATATAAATATTGAATAGCTGTGAAGTGGATTTTTGAAGAAAAAGAAAGTTCTAAGTTGTATTTTTTAGTTCTTAGGAAACTTTCTCATTCTGCAATTGTCTCGTTTGAGTTCCTTCCAATATTTAACTTGAAAGAAAAATTAAAATAATCCAACATACACATACAGTAAATTTCATACAAAAATTTGTAGGAGTATAGATATTTTAAAACGCAAAAACTTACAAGATTAAAATATTAAGAAACATATTCTATATATTGAATGCTCTTAAATAACAAGATTATAAATATTAATAATTAGTTTTATATACTACAAATAATGTATTTTAAAAAAGTCTTGATAATTACCTAAATGATAATATATTATTTTACTTTGATATATACATTATCTTTTATGATATTGATAACCCAATAATATTTAGGAATAATTTGTTTTTAAATTGGTAGAAAATAAGAAAAAAGTAATGTTATCATAGTCTTGAAATTTAATTTTATCAAGTCTTCGTAGATTTCAAGTCTGTTTCTCAAATAAACGTGCAATTTATTTAAATCTATGCACTTGAAAATATATTAAGAACAAGCGCAAAGGGTCAAAATATATTTATCTATATGTATGGTAATTCAAGTTGCTAATCTCCTATACAATTTTTTGAAGAGTGTCTAAAATGATAAGATTTAATAAATGCTCTTTAATTTTTAAATACATTATAATCATAATAACACAAACGTGTTTAATAACAAATATAATTATGTACTTGTATTATTAAAAACACAAGTAAATCTCAAATATTTTATCTAACAATTGGAAGGAAAATTTATTTTCATATAGAAGAGTATAAAAGAAAAATAAAACATTTATTTAAAATAGCAAAATGCTTTATTTAAAATAAAATTGAATTATTTTTAAAAGAGGAAAACAAAAAGATTTCGTGTGACCATATTCACACCAAACCAATAAAAAAGGGAAATGTTAAATTTTTTTAACTTGTATTATTTCATATATAGGTATTTCAAAACATATCTAATAATTTAACTATTTACAGTTATTCTATAAGGAAAACAAATACAAGTTGTATGTAGATATACTTCTCTGTTTAGTTACGTTCCTTAACTAATGTACATAATAAAATAACATTATCTAATAATATAACAAGAAACAAAAATGGTAACTTATTTAAGTTTATGGAATGATAGTATGAATAAATTAATTTTATATAATCTTATTATAACAACTCATTTAAAATTATCGTTATCATTTCATAAGATATTCGTTACATCTATTATTATACAATGATATATCACACTTATATATATATATATATATATATATATATATATATATATATATATATATATATATATATATATACATATATATATATATATATATATATATATGAACATTCATTACGGAATACTTTGTGACATTTTTTAAAATAATTGTATTAAATATTCTTTATTAGATACTAATATTTAGTCCATTTTAATATTTCAGTTATCCATTTTAATCCATTTTAGTATAAAGTATATTCATATTTAAATTTTAGGATGTTTTTTAATTTATTTTGTATACGATAAACCTTTTTTTTTTTTAACTTCTCACCATGATATTTTAATTTACGTGACTAAATTATTAATGAAGTAACATATCTCATACATTATATTTAAATCATTGGAACATCATTTAATGATATGTAATTTATTTAAATTACTTAATAGTATTAAACACAATAGTTATGTCCTTATCCATTTACTTCATTATTCCATCATAATTCAAAAATAACTCATAATAAAGTATAAATGATTTTGTAAAAGTTATTGAAGATATCAAGTATAGTTTCAATCATCCAATTATACTTAAATATAAATTCATAAGTTGTGTTAATCATCCAATTATGCTTAAATATAAATTCATAAGTTTTGTTTTGAAATATATTATGTTTTTTACCAACGTTTTGTTGGGTTTATAATATAGTAGACAATATTAAATTACTATATTTTTTTCTTAATTTAATTAAGTTGTTTTCAAATAGATTAATTATTATTTGATTTACATGAAATAATATTATATTTATCTTATTTAATTCACACTAACTATAGTGACAAATTAATTTTGAGGAGTAAACATCATTTAAAAAAGCAAAATAATTGTAAAATGTGAACCTGACGTGAATCGAACACGCAACCTTCTGATCTGGAGTCAGACGCGCTACCATTGCGCCACAGATCCAATCTAATTTATTGATAATTAGTCTAACACAAATTTAATTAACATTAATACATAATCCATAAAAAATAACCACTCAAGCGAGAGGGCAAAAACTTCGTGCACCCCTATTAATAGTGACCTACACCCCCCATTACGGTCTTCAAAAGACAAAATTACTCTTCTGAATTTGAATAAAATGAGAAGTGTTATTTGGGATCTGCCATTATGACCTTAAAGACCGGCAGTTGAGCGTAGCACCTGGTGAACGTGGAGCAGTCCTGGTTGGGTTTTTTTGTGTTATTTTCGTTTGCGCATTTTTGGTTGTTATGTGTTATGAAGATGTATGAGACGTAGGATTGTGTTGGTTTAGGGATTTAATATGAAAGGTTGAGTGACCTGCAAAATTGTGGTACTGTTGCAGGTGAATCGGACGATGCTTACAGAATGGTGGTGTTGAGCGGTGGAATGATGGCACGAAGTTCATCTCTGTCGACAGTGCTGATATGTTTTTCTTTTGTATTCAGGAAATTTTACGGAAAAGGAATTCCGTAAGTTGAATGAGAGGTTGGGAAATTTACATTATGGAATGATTGATTTGTAATACAATTTCACAAAGCATATTTTAGAACTATATTCGGAAAAGGAGATTTCCGAATGTTATTAAGGTATAGTCATTTTGGAATTCCTTTTCCAAAATATGGTTACCAAATGCGCTTTCCAAAATTGTATGGTCGTTGTTTCTCATTTATTTCTTTATTAAATTTAAATTTATTGAGGTTCAGTTGTTGTTTTTCTGGAGGATGTATATATGAATAGGAAATAGGGTGAGAATAAGAGTAAGGAGTTCTCAAGCGGATTGTATAAGGCCTACTGCATCTGATAGAAGTAGAGGTTGTGGTAGTGGTGAAAATATTCGTAAAGCCGATGAAGTTGAGAAAAATGTCACACGTTGTTGAGGATGAAAGCTATCGTGGAAGATATATGGATAGGTTATTGCTTTTGAGTTATGAGAATCACATGCTCAGACAGCTATGGGATAATGTGGTAAGTTCTTTATTATGGTTGAAATGAATATTATTTTAGATGAAACAATTTGTTAATTAAAATATATTGGTTGTTACATAATCCGATACAAGTTATAGTAGAGTTATCTGGTTTAGCTGAATTGGTTAGTGCTAGACACCGTATATAAAAGCTTATTGTTTATTTTCATGAAAATGTGACATGTAAATAAAAATTCCTTTCATCTATCAATTGAAGAGTTAAAGATCATATTAGATGACGTCTCTTATTTTTCTATATCGTGTGACCCATTTATGTTTCTAATCCATAAGAAGAGTCTTAATTTTTTTCCTCTCAATTTGTGATAATTTTCATTTTGTTTTCTATAATTAAAATTAACATATTTTAATTTGCATAAAAGTTTTAATCCTTCTGTCTAAATATTTTTTTACCTAATTATCATCAGAATGAATATTTTAAAATATTTAATAATAAAGATACAAAATTAATTTAGTTTTTCATTTAAATAATTTACAATTTATAATTTATTAACCGTTTAAGCAAAAATTTATTGGTACGTAAATAAAAAGATTTAAACATTTTTACAATACATAAATTAAAGAGGTTAATTTAAATTTAGAGAACTTATTAAATTAATTCAAAATTTAAAAGACAAAAATACATTTAATTTAGATAATAATTTAAAGAATGAAACTCTTGATCACGTTTAATACATTTAGCTTACGACAGATGGAAGTAGACTCGGATTAAAGTGGGAAACATCATATAAAACTTATCACAATTGAAATGCACAATTATAATGGGTCTGATTGAAACAAAACAAAATGAAAAAAAAAAAAAATTTCATTACAGGTTGCTCATTGACTTTGTTAGATAAATATTTTTGGTGGAAGAAGTAATTGCTAAAGTTTTGGTTAGAATAAAAAGAAATGTGTTGTATGAAATGATAGACCACATTGGGATCATTATAGTACGGTAGTGATAATTCAGGCAAATGAAGCTTAAAAACAGGGAATGAAGTGTTTGGTATTCAAAGGAAACCAATTTTGTAATGAGATTTTCTTATATAATGCTTGAAAAATGGATTCTTTAGATTTGAGGGTGATTGGCATTCAATTCTTTATTTATCCTAATAAATGGAAGTCTAACAAAAAAAAATTAAGCATATTTTTAAGTTTGAAGCAAGACAATAAGCTTACATCTTTATTTTCACAATTATAGGAAAATGACTAAATGGATTGATGAAGAAAAAAATTATAAAAACCTTATTTTTTTTAGGATTTAAATTAGGAAATCAATGAAGTAGAAATTAATATATATTAATATGTATGAGATACTTTTAGGGAAGCAAATTTGAAAAATATGGTGATAATAAAAAAATCTTGATGATTTGAGGTAGTATTTGGATTTAAAGTTAATTTTTTTAAGAGTAAATTGATTGTTTTTAAGATAGAGGAAAAGATGATTGAAAGATACCTTGAAGTATTATTGAATATTGAATTCTTAGTAGGGAATAAACTACTTTCTCGAATAAAAAATTTAATCGACTTAACTTTTTCTTCACCTTGTTACCTCTTCAAAATTGTATTATGTTAACACAAGAGTGTCTTTGTTACCTTTAGACTTTAAGTAGTTTAAAAAACTAAAGTTTAGAGATGTAAACTTTCTAATGAAATAAAGAATAAACACCTATAAGCTATTTGATAGACTATATATTGTTTATTCTATTTAAAGTCTATCTCTATTAAAACCATATTGTTACATTCTCCTAACAACAAAATTTTTCATTTTGAAGAATTTAATTATCAGAAAAAAGATAAGGATATGACATATGTACAATCACCACTCTTTAGATACCACAAAATTTTAATGATAGTGATATATCTACCTTTAAGTCATCTCATATTACGATATTTGATTTTAACTGCTCTAACACCATAAATCCTCTCATATATAAACCTCGTTAGATTATAAGATATGATATGTATTTTCTCAACTAAGACGCATGAAAAATTATGCAATCTAGCGAGATGAGATAGTAAAGCAACCTTGTAAGATACTTGACCTATCTTTTAAATAATATGATACAACCCAATAAATTTAAGAACAACTTCCTAGATCCAATTGTTTGCCTAACACTCATAATTGGAAAAACTCTTATAAACACATGATCGCTTGTTGAAAAATCTAGAGGTCTCTTCTGATTTGCATACGATTTCTATATGTTTTGGTAAGTTTTCATTTAGTTTAGTATTTGTCAAATATTTTCAATAGTTTGTCGCAACAACTCTAGTCCCACTAAGATATGTTCACCATTTAAAACCAACAAAGAGGTGTCTAACATTTTTTCCCTTGATACTCGTCTGATAACTATTATCATATGTAAATTTCATCAAGGGAAAATCTCATCGTAGCTACCTAGATGATCTAACATTCATATTCTCAACATATATTCTAAAGATTATATGATTCTCTCTTATTGTTCATTTTTTTTATTGGATGGCAAGTTGAACTTAGTCTTAGTATGTTTTTTAAGGCCCTTTGTAGTGTAGGCCAAAACCTACAAGGGAACCTAGGGTGTCAGATATTATACTTGCAGGTACTCTATCCAAATTGATTATCTTCCCTAGGCTAGCTTATGCATCGATATCATCATATCTATTAGTAAGAAATGAGCAATGCTCGTCTAACAATCCGTATGACTTATGTAACTTTATGCCTCCTATGTAGTAAATATAGTAGACAGGCAACAAAGTTCATAAAGATGTTATACTATTTCCACATTGGTATGACTAACTGATATAATATGCCACCTAATACTTTGAGTGCTCTATCTTTCACTTTTGACAAGTCAAACTGTATCTTGTTACATTTACCTTTATCCCAAATCACAAAAAAGATTGCTTCAAATCTAGATACATTTTAGTCATACCAGAATGAAGACTCATCTTACTCTTGTGACCTTTATCAAGAATTATTCCCTTCAACTCATCATAAAAAAGGACACATATTCTTCATTTGAATCTCAATATCTCATAAAATCTCATAAATAAATCCTTAGCTTGATAAATACTTGAAAAATCTTAGTACCTTTCAAACTAAAATTATATACTTATTTTTCCTGAATCATCCAAGGAAATCACTAGTTACAACCAACATGTTGCAACTAATATTTCATATCTCAAAAAAACTTCAATAAGTTATAACTTTTTAGTCATCATAAAAGACATTTTTACTATTTTTTGACTCTTAGAGCATCAACAACCACGTTAACTTTACCTAGATGGTAGTTGAAACTGATAATCCTTCAAATTTCTACTCATCTTCTTTGTCTTATTTTTAATAAAAAATATTTTAAATTTTATGATCATTGAATACATCAAATATATCACAAGTATGTCTCCATGCCTTTAAGGCAAACACCATAATTGTCAACTCTAGGTCATGGGTGGGACAAATTTTCTAATGAATTTTTAATTGTCTAGAAGCATAACAAAAAAATTTCTTCTCTTGCATCAACACAAATCTTAGAATCCATCATAATAAATCTCAAAGAATTTACTTTAATTAAGAATAATCAACACAAGTGCACTAATAAACCTCTATTTCAACTTTAAGAAACTCTTCAAAAAAAAATTGTGATTGATCCTTAGCAGTTAACTAGTTAACCAAAGTTGAGTTAAACTATCATAATACAAAAATATTAATACATTAATTTTGTCATTTGACACCACAATTTTTTTATTATAACAAACAAAACAATGTTAGTGTGTCTAATATACTTTATTCGATGTATAATAGGCAATATATAAAAGTCGAGGATGACACTTAGACCATAAAAAGAGAACAAGCTCATAATAAGAGTACAAGTCGTGGTTGAACTAAAAAAATAAAAAGAACAAACAAGTGTTCAACAAGCAGTGTTGGACAATCATGTTATCAATACATCTTGTTCTCTAATATACATCTCATTAAGAGATGATCACATCTTAAATGATCTTAAGAATCAATTCTAATGACACAAGATATGAGTCATAATAAACAATAATAATAAGAGTTAAGAAAAATATTAATGAATAAATATCCTATTAATATTAGGAGAACATAAGACGAAATTGCAAGTTAAAGATCAAAGAGAAAACACTTATAAACTTAAAATATACATGTAGTATTAGAGTTAAAAACAAATAAAATATGATTCATTAAAAAGAAACAAAAACAGATAACTTTATTAAAGTATCCAATAATAAATAACTCAAGTCATATAATATAGATTCTCGATTAAAGTTTTTAACCCTAAATACATTTTTTTATATTATATTGTATATTATATTATATATTATCTACAATTAACTCTCAAGAACCTTTTACAAAGATTCCGACACAAACACAAAGTATCATCATTGCACAAAAATCCTTTTTAGTATTATTAACTATACAAAGGACATTTCAAAAATACAAAACATGATTTAATCTCCTCATCATGCTATAACTAAGAAAATATCAATAGTATATATATATATATTTATTTATTTATTTATATAATCAACTTCCCAAATATCTAAAGAATATTTTATTGAATTTACATGAAGTTAGTATATCTGTATGTATAAGTTCTTTTTTTTTTTTTTACACTTTCAGAAATTCAACTAAACCCTGGTTAGTGTAACATCGCAAACTTATGGTACCCTACTTTTTCGTACAATATTTTAATCACATTAACATTATTAGGTAATGAAAATATTTTGTTATTTTGAAATTCCTTATATATTATACAAGTAAAAACAACATCAAATGACCATTTAATTAATATAAGAATAAAAATTCAAAGAAATCTTCGAATAAAATTGCTATATTTATCCACTCCTATCTCTAACTTCGAAGCATGAGAAACCAACTAAAAGAAATATATATATATATATATATATATATATATATATATATATATATATATATATATATATATATATATATATAATATTAAACAATAAAATAGGAAAATAATTTTATAATTTATTTCAATTTGTAAATAAAGATATAGATAATTAATAATATGTCTACGCAAGTTAAAATGAATCTGTAATTTAATATTTGACCTTCGATATTTAATTGAATAAATGTAAAATATCCTTGCATCATTTTGAAACTACAACAAAACCTCTCAATTACGTACTACAAAATTAATTTAAATTCTGATCTATAATAATATACAAATATATATAGATATGAACGAGATGTTGTATAATTATTAAACTATTTAAATTATTTTTATGTCTTTTGTTCCAGCTTTCTTATTTTGATGTATGAAATAAAATGCGAATAATAATGATAAGTTAAAGATATGAATGCACCATATTATCCAAATATATTTACAACCTTAATCTCAATAATTTTTTTAATATCAGTTGAAATACGAATATAGTTGTAAATTATGTTATGTTACGTCATTGAGGAGAATATTAATAACAATTTTGACTTTCTTCTCAAACTTAAATGCTCCAATCATTTTAGAAAGATTGATATTTGTTATTTTTTTACTTCCTCTCACTATTCAAAATAATATCTTAATAACATGAAGGGAATATGAACATATAAAACTCATAATTTTTTCTTATATAATAGAAAGACACACACACGAATATGTATATGATGTATGTTTGAGTATGTATAAGTATATATGTGTATAATGTTGTAAATCTTAATATATATATATATATATATATATATATATATATATATATATATATATGGATGTAATTTTTTTCCTTTACATTGCTATATTGCAAGAAATAAAAAAACATAAAAATAAATTTTAGAATATCTAAAGAAATATAAAATATTTCTTAATTTACTTAAATAATTAAATTGATGATTTAATGAGATTTAAAAAGAATGATCCGTTAAGTGTTAAATATCATAAACCATATACTAAATTTATCTCTCTTTTACAAAACACTTAAAAAAAAGAAAAAAGAAAAGTTATTTCATTATTGAGAATTAACCTTTAAAGAGATAGTATTTTTAGATAGTATTTTTAATGAAATAAAGAATTGATGCATATAACCTATTTATAGACTTTAATTTTTAAAAACTATAAATATAATTGTAAAAAAACTATAAATTAACATCAATAATTAAAAAGAAAGCCAACTAAATAGATAATCGATTAAATAATAAATTGAAAATAAAAAAAAAACGAGAGAAATCAATTAAAAAATGAACCTGACGTGAATCGAACACGCAACCTTCTGATCTGGAGTCAGACGCGCTACCATTGCGCCACAGATCCAATTATGAAAGGTTATCATAACTACTATATTATAAACCATATTTAAACAAATTCCGAATAATAAATCTTTAAAAACCAACTCTTAGAGAAAACATACACGTATACATTTACAGTCATAAATAAAAATGTATTATAAAAAACATTGAATTTACAAAATAAAATAATATATCACTTAAGTTTCTTAATACATATAAAGTAAAATATCCTATGTAGATTTTCGTATTGATCATCTACTAACAAAATTGTTAGTTCATCTCTTAACGAAATATTATTATAATAGTAGGCATATAATATATAATAGAGGGTAAATTGATGTAATTTAACTCAAAATATAAAAAAAATATTTGAATATATACCATATTTTGTAATCCTAATTTATTATGTATCCAACAACACACAATAATAAAAAAGTTATAAACTTATATTCTTAGTTTTACTTTATATTCTTAAAATTAAATATTCAATTTGATTCACGGTAACTTTTATATAACAAGTATTGAAAACGTCTATTAGAGATTGACATATTGTTAGATTATAATTTAACAAATTCTTTTATTTTATTTTAATTATGTGCTTAAACAACAAAATATAAAAAGTATTAGGTCTCTTTAGATGAAAGTGTCCATTTTAACTTAAAAGATGTATGACTAAACAAACCTAAATATTCTTGCTTATTGTCTAACAAACACAAATCTTGATAATTTTATGTTACACATCAAACTCATAAAAGCTTATTTAATACTTCTAAAAAATGTTCACTTCTTCATTTTTTTAAAAAGATCTCATAACCTTTTGAAAAATCCATTGAAAGATACTCCATAAAAACAACCTTTTATGAAAAAGTGTAACAAAAGAAGAAAGAAACTATATACCTAGGTTTGATAGATCACGTCGTCATGTATGAGAGGAGTTGTACAAAGAAGTCAAAAAAATCACATTATAAAATCGTAAATTGCTAATAAACAATCACTTATACATCCATAATTTTATTCCGAACAAAACTACAAAACTAACTCAGTAAGTTTGAATGCTTAATTTCACATATTTAGAACTACAAGAAATTTATAGAATTAAAATTGTTAAACACCTAATATGTTAAGTACTATTGGGGAAAAAATGAGTGTAAAGACATTTTAACCGCTTCACAAATTTTACTGATTATTTTAAAAACTTTATTCAATCCATTTTCTAGAGCAAACATAAATTTAGAGTGAATTTAAATTTTAGAAAAATAGTATTTTTTAGAGAAATATAAATTGAATTAGTATATATATATATATATATATATTACATCTGGTATATAATGTTGCTCTTTTGAGTCTTTTTGTTTTCTTTCCTTAAAATAGAAATTTTCCATTTGCATCAAATTTTAAAGAAAAGAAAAACATACTAAGTTAGGAGATAAATGGAAGACCCTTAATAAAGGGGACAATTTAGTTAGAAAATAACAAATATCTTTATCAAATAATATATGTCTTTAATACATAAATTTATCAACGGATAGCGAAGTGAATATATAAATTTAGGAGGTGAAAAAAAAATAAAAACTCGATATAAATTACAGATTTAAAAAAATTGAAGAAGATCACCCTTACTACAATATAGGTCCTCAATGCATAATGACCATGGAAATAAGTGAGACAAACACACAAAAAAAAGTGTCTGTGGAGCTGCTCACCAATATCTGAGGGTGGTGTCAAAAGAAGTAAGTGGGAGCAATGACAAAATATGAGAAGCCTTATGTAGGGTTTTGGGAGGTGTATATGGAAGAGGAAGGGAAAGAAATGCATAAACATTTTGGAACATAGGGAAAGTTGGAGAGACACATTTCTTTGTTTTTTTTTTGTTTGACTTCTTTATTTTCTCTAGCTCATTTCTTTTATATGCTTTAATTTTGTTGGCTTTAAATATGTTTTTTTTGTCCTTGAATATAGTTATATCTCTCTTTTTATTTCAAAATAAAGTTTGTTTGACTTCTGGTGCTTAAATCTTTTTAGTCTTTATAGTGTTTTGTTCATTTTAAATTATTCCCTCTAAAAGTATTTCAGAGAACTAAAAGAAAATGTACTACTATGTTATAGGGACTAAAATGGAAAAAATAAATATATTAAAAAGATTACAACAAAATAGTAAGGATCGATTTTAAAAAAAAAAAAAAATTAGGGCCGAAGTACCATATGATTATATTTTAAAGATAAAAACATATCTGGGCCTGTTTATTAATTATTTGTATGTATTTGTTATTATAATGTTAATTTTTGAGCCTAAAGTTTAGCTGGAGTTTTTTTTATTAATCTTATATGGCTGATAAAAAAGGTGTTTATAATTTTCCTTTTATTTTCTTTTTATTCAGTAAAATAAATAACTTTGTTTATTTTATTTTTACCATAATGAGAAAGAGTAAAGATTTGAGCACGCATTTATTGGAGTCAAAAATGAAAATGAGATAAGACAAAAACTTTGGCAAAAACAATAAAGGTTGAACGTAACAAAGATCAAATTAAATAAATTATGTGAAAGAGAATTTGTTAAATTAAACGAGTGAAGCCAAATAAGTGAAAACTTCATTGGTAAAAACATGTAATTAGTAGAAGGTATCTCAAATGTGGAATGTTTGAGATCCATTCTAATTTTAAAAAATCCATCCTCAAATACAAGTTGTTAAATTAAAAAATGGGAACAAATATATTTTATGCTTTCTTCATATATATATATATATATATATATATATATATAAACATGACTGTTGTCAGTGGACAGTGAAATAAAAAAAAAAATGTTTGAGGGTATTCTCAGATAAAAGATAAAAGTTAATGAAAAGAACTTATTTGGTATGATGATGATTTCTTGAAGTCACACTTATTAATGAAAGATTAGGGATTTTGAAGCAAAGAGAGAAATAAGGTTCTAGCTCAATAGAATTACATAGAATTCAAGGAAGGAGTTGTAAGAATAAAAAAGAAAGTTAGAGAAAAGGTGAGAAATTACACAAAAGTAAAACTATTTGGTGGATATGTGTATTTATTTAATACAGAATTGAACTTGTTTTGACGAATAAATAACTATATGATATGCCAATGTGATCTCGAGAATAGGAATAGTCGATTTTAATCTGTAAATAGGAATTAAATGTGAAATAACAGGTCATACTGTATCCGTATGATACAGAAAACACAGATTTCCATTTAGTTATAAAAATTCTAACAGAAACATCAATGCCACTGTAACGGATAGAAATATCAATGCCTCTGTATTGGACAGAAATAGACGTTATTATAATGACAATGAAAGTGGATATATAAAATTCACTCAACAACAATATCAAGGTGTAGAGGAATTAACAAATCAATACAACCCTCATAATAATACTACTCATATTGGATTTGGTTATACTTATATTCCAGAACTAAAAGATCTAAGTATGATTCTTATTAATAATAATATAACTTGAATCATTATGTTGCAATGCATCATGTTGTTTCAATAAAAAATTTACTTTTTAGAGTTGAAAACGGTAAAACATAGTACTACCGAGTTACCTAATGATCATTCAACTTTGACTTCTCAGTATATCAATATAACACTATTAGTCGATAACCCATGATCCAATTTAGATAATTGAATATTTAGAATAGGTTAATTGTATTGGTCGGTCTAATATTATGGTTTAAGTTTGATTTTTTTGTCCAATCCTAATAATATTCCTGATAAATTATTGAGTGATTTTTAATAAAAAGATACGACATTTAAGTATGTTTAATAGGGGAATCTTACTAGTATTACTAACACATTTAAACAACTTTAACACTAATCATAGTATTAAGGAGACTTAGTAATAAATAAGATGATTAGAAACTTAAATAATACCTTATCATAATGAGATAATGAGGAGTAAGAAATGAACAAATATTATACTAAAAGGAAGAATGAAAAGAATGAGAAGGAAGACAATTGATATTTTGATTAGAAAAAACCTAATCATCTTTCTTTTCCAGAATATTTGACATGAAGTTAGGTAAAAAAATTTCTACTTCCACATGACTATGAAACCAAATTCATATCAAACACAGCCCCAACTCCAGAGAGAACGAACCAAAAGCACCAAAAATTGCAATTAGGGTTTATACTTTGTTCACCTTCACGATTGTTAAGAGTTTGTGGATTCAATGATGATGGAAGGAGCTAGACATGGAGGGATGTTGTACCATCAGGTGCAAATCTGTGTGCAGTGCATTGTGTAAACACCATTTTGCAGGGATCTGTTCTTCTCAAAATTCAATTTGGTTGCGCTCGCCTCTGTTCTTGAAAGCAAGGAGCGCCAAGTAATGCTTCTTGCGTCTCTTTTTCTTATGGAAGTATGAAAACCACAACAACCAAGAGTATAACCTAAGTTTTTTTTTTTTTTTCCCTTCTGTTATTATTATTTATTTTGAAAAAAATATTTATTCTACTTTATACCACGTTTTAAAGAAAAAAGATTAATTAAAAATTATTTTATAAAATTAATTATGTATGTTTGGAATTGTAAATATGATCTTGTACTCTTTGATAGTCCCTTCCTCCCATTTCTCTCTTTTCTTTTCTTCTCTTCTTGTTTCTTTGTTATTGACGAAACCTTTTATTTTATGTAATACTCATACATACAAATTAAAGAATTTTAATGTTATTAATCTAACTAAGATTAATTCATGATTGATAATTGTTTTCTGTTAGATTTAAATATCTTTAACAAAAACCAATAACCTAAGCAAGTTTTTGTCCATAAACATCCCTTATATACGTACCAACATGTATTATTAGTTGAGTTGCATGTTGACTCAAACGATAATAATTAGGGTTGTTGGTGGTTGGCTTGGGCTTTAATCAATTTTCACATTGCCGAAGTCCTTTAAGGGCTCTGTATTTTGTACCCATAGTGTATGTGAAAAGACCAAAATACCTCTCCCTTATATTTATATTAACCTTACCTTTTCTTTCCCCAATAATTTTATTTTCTACACTGCACCCGTACATTGCAACCGTTCAAAATTTTCTTCCTCCGTTTGAGTGGGAGAGTCCTGTCGGAATTGTATTGGCCAGCCAATATCCACATAGTTTGTAGACTTTGAGAGGATGAGAGGATGAGGATTGAAAGAAACTAAAGTTGGTCTTTTACGGACTACGCAAGCTAAGTACATTTTGTTACTTTGCAATACTATTATCAAACCATTCGTAAAAGTCTCATCATGTTGATGAGATGAATATCATTTTAGATGATGCCTCCGTATTGCTACATCTTTTATTATGGGGTAGTTTTTTTGGAATGTGACACTGGATTTTATATTAGCGTCATCATTGTTGGTTGATTTTATATTAGCGTTATCATTGTTGGTTAAGTTGCTTGAGATAGAGTTTGGTGATTGAGTTAAGGCAGTATTGTGTTTATCACCTCCGACTAAGTTTGCAGCGTGAGATGTATGAGGAATGCATCACCACAGATAAGAGTTCACTGCTCGCGCTTATTTATTGCATTTGGTTGGGTATATAATTGTTTGCTAATAAATGTGTGACATTGGTTATCGTGTCATACTTGCTACCATTTAGCAATTTAACGATTTGTGGTGGATATATATGATGAGCTGCCGCACTCACACACATGTATAACCAATTGAGGGATGCTTGTTTTGCGTAGACAAAGCAATTAGGAAGTTATGTCATGCTGTTATAGGTAAATAATACACATAATTTGAGTAATTTAGATTTATTTTAATTAAATATATGAATAATATTAAGTTCATAATGGATTATACATGAATATATGAACACTTCTTAAGGATGGGAATCAAGAATATCACTTCTACATATCAGGAGTTTCTCCCTCAACGAATGCCATATATGCACAATTGACGTTGTGTGCATCTAGATTGATGGTTTTACTCGTGTTGAGGTACTCTAGAGTCATTATATTGATCATCGTCCTAGTTAGTCATTTGAAGTGATAATCATGTTCTTGGATTATATTTGGCTTGAGACGTGCTCACAACGCCATTAGCTTGAGCATGTTTTACACTAATTTGGGTATGAGTAAAGGATTCCTTGAACTCCTCCACATTTCGAAGAAGGTGTAATATTGTTATTATCGATGACTGATGATTGTACTTTGTCGACCATCTTGTTACCGATGTACTAATTTAGATTAGTGTCACACCTCTACTTACTTCCTTAGGCAAACGAAAATTGATTGTATGTACTACTGTGTCATCGACCACATAGTTTAAATCATAGTAGGAACAAGCTTGTCTCGTGAGCTATTTCCATTATTATTATCATGATTTTTTTTTGTTTTAACTTTTCAAGTGCCTAATGTAAGGTATATTTAGGAGCATGATTAATTATAAACATATAGTAAAGGATACTCAAGCATGAGACGAAATCTTTACTACATTACCGTTAGTCCATAATGTCATAGATGAGGAGATTGTTTATACCAAACATTCGCGTGGTGTCCTAGATAAGTAACATGGACATAATTTTAGTTCTTGGATAGTTTTTCTATGTACTTAAGTTTTATATTTTAAATTTGACAATGATATTGTACAAAAGAATTTTGATCATTAATACATTAGATATTATCATCATTGATTACATTTAATTTAGGTGAAAATAGTTCATATTAAAAAGAACATTTGAATTAAATAAATTATTTATATTTAAAATATAAAAATAACTATTTGAAATAAATTAAGTGTATTTTTGAATTAATTTAAATAAAATATAAAAACATTTAAAAATATCCCAAAAATAATGTATTATAAATTGTACATTCTATAATACATCTTTTATATTTCAAATTATATATTTCAAAATATAATTTTAAAATGGTAAAAATGGATATTCAAATTATATGGGAGCAGTGTTTTAGATTTTGGGGGTGTAGAACGTAACTTTGGTCCTTTAATTGGGTATAACTCTAACTGGGCCTAATGCAATTTTTTCTCCAAATGAAACTATTTACTGTTTAACTCAATCTTGTGTTTCACTTTATAACAAATTATCAACTTAAAAACGAATAGAAAAACAAATACTAAAACGTTGACCAACATCCACCATGGTTATATTATTTAGTAAACGTCTCCTCTAAACTTCATATTTCAATCAGTGTTACAACTAAAAAAATGAAAAGAATAGCTTATTTCTGTAAAATATGGGAAAAATATGAAGTTGAAACAGTGATTCCATTTACATTAGTATTGATGGTGAAGTCTAGAGAGGACAAAAAAGCATGCTGAGGATGTGAGAACTGAAGCAGCAAAGCAAGCAAGATCAAGTCCTGTGACCAAGGGAATGTCCTTGAACTTCTCCAACACTCCCACTTGAAGAATCATCATCACTGCATGTCCAATCTTCGACTTTGCCTCCGCAATTGATTGCATCCCTAACCACCCTGGGGGTGACTCAAACTTCATTCCACCAACAATATTCATCATCAATGTCTTAGCTTGTGTTTTACACTTTTTATTAGAATAATCAAGTTCCAAAAATGCATAATATATGTATATTGTACCTTCATAAGCAAGTTTGATCCACAAAGACGTGCTTCTGTTTCTTTACTAGTTGTGTTTGATCTCACAAACAGGACGTACATTCCCACCCCAAATATCAGCAAGGCAGTTCCCACCAGAAATGCGTCTGCACACAACACTTTCAATTAACAAACCGAATTTATTTGAAATCTGAGACATCTGATATTTATCTCACAGTTTTCATCTGTTAATTGCGTGAATGCATGAAATTCTTAGTACGCCAAATCAAATCTACTCTTATGTCATGAAAAAGTTTATAAACAGAAATATAATATATAAATTTGTATTAGTGGACAAGTTCATGGTGGTTGACAAACCTATGGCTTCGATGAGTAGTTGCATCAGATGTGTTTGATCCAAACTTTGAGATAACGTATGGAAATAATGCACGTATGACTCCATAACAAGAAGGCAGCCCTGTAATATGTGAAGCCATGCATGCACATTTGTTCATAAGAGTTTTCTTTCTTGTCTTCAAATAACAAAAACAAAAGGGAAAGAAAAACAGTGCACAAAGCTTCATAGATATACCTCAACAAAACACAGTACCGATCCAAGTAAAGATCCTGCAACAGCGAACAAAGTAAAGAATCTGCAGTCGATTATTGCCTGCACCAAGGAAAGTTGTTTTAACAATAATCACATATCTTGTGTAGACTCTGAACCTTTCCTTAGGTACACACATGTACAACCTAAGCGTAATTGAACTACCCATTTACTTATATGTATGTTAATAATAGAATATAATAGAATAACAAAATATGTTAGAAATTTCACATTCATTAAAGATAAAAATAATATTAATTTACAGTACACAGGTGAAATAATCCTTAATATACAAGTGAGATTTTGAGTATGTGAAAATGAATTAGATTTAAAGTTGGTTTTTAACATGATATCATAAAAGGAAAAGGAAAAGAACTAAGACATTAAGATTCTCTCCTATAATAAGGATATGCAAGCACATAACTTATGGCCACTATATCTCCAGTCTCGTTGTAGCAGCACAATAGCAAGATTGTTTCATATACAAAATTTCTTCCGAACATTTTAATCACTAATTTAGTAGTGGTAAGACAGAGTAGAAAAAAGAACAAAATAATATGGACAAAATTATTTAAGTACAATAATAATATTATTTACCTTTTCAATTTGCATCTGCGGTTGTAAATTGCTTGGTTTTTTCCTTTTGACAGTAGCCCGAAAAAGAACCAGAATGGCACAGCGAATACTAGCGAAGAAAGCAGCTAAATGTGAGAGTCCTTGTTGAAGCATTGGTTGTGATGTGGTTATGGGGTCGGTGGTAGCCATCGTTGCTTTCATGGTTACCACTGGTTTTCTTTCTCCCTTAGCCATGTTGAGATCTCCATCCAAACTAGCCCTGATGTGGAGCCGTACACATTTGATGTAGAAAGAATGAGAAGAAGAAGAAGAAGGAGGAGGAGGAGGAGGAAGTTGAATTGGCCTAGAGTTACGCAACAATATTCTAGTGGTTGCCATTGAACTGAATTGAGTTTGGTGGTATTAGAAATTTTCTGGCATACAAAAGTGTCTTAATAGATACCACGAATATATATGCATGTATCATGCACGCCAATTAGAGCGAAGATTCGAGGCATATTTGGGGTCACTTTGGACACATGCAGAACTTTTGAACGCCGGACTAAGAAACTTACTCAGCCAACACGCGCATGCCAATTTTGCTTTTCAACTTCCAGAACGTGTGGGTCCTGTTGTGTTTTTCATCGACCACGTGTCTCATTAGGTTTTCTTAAGATATTTAATGTGTAGATTGCAAACATGATTTTAGATTAAAAAAAGTATTTTTCACATTTCACAATCCATCTTTTATTAAGAACAGATATTAAAAGTAGATTTAACAGTAAAAATTACTTTTTAATTATATTCTTTAAAGTCAAGTGGTTATAAACTGATTATAATTTTGTAAGAAATTTCGAAGTATCGGCACTTTTCAGATTAAACGCGATTATATATTCATAGCTTTTGTTATATGATTTTTTTTTTTTATAAAAATTGCTTTAAAAGTAATATATAAAATTATTTTAATTGATAGATGATATAAAGTTAGATAAGAAAGAGAGATTAAATCTAATTGATATTAGCAAAATCTAATTATAAGGGAAAAGTTATCCCCACTTAATATACTAGTTTTATACTTTTATTAAACTTAGGATTTCCGACACACCCTTATAATATCTGTATAGTCTGATAGCGATCTAAGATCATACAATAGGTCTAATAAAAAATAAGTTATGATATCATATTAATAATTAATTTAAGTTTAATTTATTATCATAAAATTAATTTATAAAATAATTATTATTTTCACTTATATATTATAAATTAATCTTATTTATAGTAAATATTTTAATACATTATAATTAAATTTCTTATATTTCAGTGATATTTAATAAAACTAAGAGGCAAATATATTTTCGTCATATAAATATTTAATTAAATGTGTTTCTTCTCAATGATCGGTATTATACTTAATCATACGAGTAAATTGATGAGATAACACTGTCTTATTAAAAATAAAATCTTAAAATTAAATTATTTGAATCAAAATATATAACATTTTATGCTTATTAATTTGATATGGTATTTAAAATTTTTAAATTTAAATTGAGATTAATTAAATTTATGGAATAATATTTAAGAGAAATAAAATAAGTTAAAGATAAAATATAAGACACTTGGTTCTAAATTGATGTACTATGAAATAAAAATAAGTACTCTCATTCATAAATATGTATTTAAAATAATTCACGAAAAATTATTCAGCATAAAAAATAAAATAATAATTATTAAATACACATTTATTTATTTAAAGACTAACCATAAAAAAAACTGGTCTTTTTAACTTATATGCAATTTAAAACTTGTTTTTTAGCGCCTTAAATATCTTAAAAAATAGATTTAGTTCCTATAAAATACCTTTCAATCCCCAAATTTTAATAGAACATGTTTTTAATCAAAGATTCGATATAAATTTTGTAAGGACTAAAATTAAATTTAAAATATTTTGAGAAATGAAAGTTATATTTTAATTTTCTAAACTATATTATTCATGTCAGAACTTGTTCCTTCTTTCCAGGTAGCATAGCATGAAAGCAGCCCAGCTGTACCAAACAGGCTGTAGTTAGAGAAACAAAGAAACTTGGTTCCCAACTCTTAATCATATTTATATTTTATTTTTCATAAAATTAAAAAAAATAAAAAGGAAAAAATTTCAGCCATTAAAATCATGACGACGAGGTCAAAATGTGTGAAACCTAACTATTTTCCAAGCAACTGGAACAGAGAAACTGTTTGGAATGATGTCACATTTCTTGGCACGTGTTTCATCAACATTTACAAAATTTGATTGTCGGCTTGGTAGATACATTTTATGCAAACATACGAAAAAGGATTATTATGAACTACTTTGATTTTGAAAATTCTTTTTTAAAATTTTCTCAGAAAATAATGTTTGAAACACAACTTTAACATACACAACTTGCATTTTATTGGTTATATTAATTGATGATTTCATGCATGACTTTAATTTAATTTTTTTACAGCTACTTTTTAATTTAAATATTTTTTATGTTTATTATTAATATTTTTAATCCAAATGGAGTGATGATTTGTTTCGATTTTCTTAATAAACAGTGTAAAACTAGTGTTGTCATAATGCGTTCGTGTTCGTAAAAAAAAATCTTGCAACGCAATTGAAAACATTTTTTTTATTATATTATCTAAGTTTTTTTTTTTATGTTTGGTAACGTGAATGTTATATTAGATTAAATCTTTGATATAAAAAAATTTACTTTACATTCATCAGAACATAGTCTTATTTAAATTTGCATTAAAGAACTTAAAAATAAAATAAAATTTATATTAAGTCATGTATGATCTTATGTATTGGTTTTGATTTGAAACGAAAATTTGAAATACACAAAATTTTCAATAACAAAAATTAAACATGTCAATTAAAAAAATTATATAAAATATGTTTTCTAATCTAAAAATTTTATCAACAATAAAATAAAATAAAACTTGAACTATAACTGTAATATCTAAAATTTTCTAGATATAAATTTGTGAATATTATTATTTTATATTTATGAATATTTAATATATATATATATATATATATATATATATATATATTTGTGAATATTATTATTTTATATTTATAAATATTTAATATATATATATATATATATATATATATATATATATAATTTGTAAATAAAATATATTTATGAATGCATATTATATATGATATTTTTGAATATTATAAATGTACCGCATGGCCCAAGAATAAATTTTACGCCTAAAATAAAATTATGAGGGTGTAAAAACTAATTCATTTATTATCTAAAAATTTATGCACCCATCAAGAAATGTCTAATTAGGAGCTCAATTTATCTCTTAAAATACACCGCCCACGTATAAATTGTGATTTTCTATACCCATTGTCAATACCCGATTTTGTCCGGGTAAGAATATATCAATAAATTTTTTTACTAATAATTAATTTATTCAAATTTTGTAGTTGCTTTAAAAAAATATAATAATAATAATAAATAAAATTGTTTTTAAATTAAGTTGATTGAAATTTCTTGTTAAAAATAAAAAAGAGGGAAAAAATTAAAGAATTTTTTTAAATTAATTAAAGTTTAATTGAATTTTTAAAGATGGAGAGTTTTGATCGCCACGAGCTAGGATTGGTGGAGGAAAAATGGGTTAGGGAATATTCTAGAGGAGGGAGGCTGCTCATTGATGAACGACAAACCCAAACACTTCCAAGATTTGAATCCATGCCCAAGATTTGAATCCATGCCCGAAGCAAACTGGTACCTTAGATCAACTCAGCCACCTTGATTTCATTGTTATATTTTTCCAAAATAGACCCAAATTCTCTAAAAGCCCCTAGCCCAATTTCTAAATAGTGGGGGTGCTTCCTGCACCCCCTATGTTCGTGTCTTCCACCCCACATTTTTCACAAACCCCAAAACGCCCCTGAAATAGGATGGACTTTCAATTATTAGGATTACTTACGGCATCTCCACATTTTTGGACCTGCACTTCTATTTTGTTCCTCATTCCCAAAACGCTCTTAGATCACTAATTAAAAATTATTCATCGCATCCCCATTAATTTAGAGCTGCATCCACTGATTTTCTAAATTACAAAACTGCCCCTAATTTCCTTTAAACAGAAAGTTTTAAGAATTTAACATTTGAGTTATTTCTTTTTAAGTTTACTTCACCTATTTACATAAAATTTGTTTTAATAAACTTTAATTCCAAATGACCATTCGCGTCATTCGGGATTCCCTTTTTAAAAAAAAAAATTAAAATAATAATAATTTTTAATTTAAGTTTTAAATGACCGCACGCGTCATGCGAAACTTAATTTAAGGAATATTAATTTTAATTTGGATTATAAAAAGGCTGCATGCGTTTATGATATTCTGAAATAAAATTCAATTTTCAAAAATATATAAAAATTCAAAAATATATAAAAATTCAAAAATAATAAAATTCTCAAAACAGCTCAACTGTCTTTTAGAACTACGTAATCCCTGATTCTTCACCTCTACAGATGTCGATACGTAGGAGCAAGGTCAATCATTGTCGGGTCCTTTATTTAAAAAATTTTTATTTTGTTATTATTTATCTTTTTACTTTTGGAAAAATAAATATTTAGTAAACCACATTTGATTTTACTAATTTGATTAAAGGTACTGTCTTAGGACAGCCGCTGTGGGGGTGCTAATACCTTCCCCACGCGTAACCGACTCCCGAACTCATCTCTAGTTCGCAGACCATTTCCTTTTCCTTCTTCTTGGTTTTTCCATAGTTTTCCATAATAAACTATGGTGACGACCCTATCTCTTTCTTTTCACAAATTTTTCTTATTTTTGGGTCGTTGTCTCGCGTCGTGATCCTAGTTACGACACCCATATTTGACTATAGATATTTATGTTAATTTGTTAAGATTTGGTAAACCAATATTAATAATAACTAATTTACGGTACTAGAATATCTCACAAAGAAGGTATAAATATGAGGTGTTGGGTATGAAAAAACATCCTTTATTTGGCCTGGCCAAGAGTAATTAAAAATCTCAGCAACTAGAACAATAAATAAAATATGTTTATAAATATTTAAAAAAGAAGATAATAATATTTATAATATATATATATATATATTATTTAGGATTAAGTTTGACGAGAATAATATTCTACAACTAATAATTCATTTTCAATCTAACTCCATTATTTGATTAATTAAACCTTTATATCAGAATTGGTGAACAATCAAATGATAGGGGAAGGAATTGAATGAGGATAATTTTTAATTTTGTTTATCCTTCGCAGGCAATAAGACTAAACTCTACTTTTTTTCATCTTTTATATTGGAATAGAAACAAAACTTGTTAATGTCATATCCATCATATGTAATGACATCATTATTAGTCCTATGTGCAAGTTTTGGTAGTGCAACTCTTTTGTCCTAATCCAAGCTAAGAAGGTCTTGTTATGTTCATTACGATTTCATTAATGTGTTGCAAAATGTATAGATAACCTCATAAGTGTTGTTCAATATTTACAAAATGTGTTTGTTCCACTTCTTTTCAATTCACATTTTTAATCTTCATAATTGAAGTATCCTTGCCTTTACATCTCTAGAATTCCTATTGATTCATAATTTGGCATATATCCCAAACAAAACTCAATGATTTCTTTTGTAATGTACATCTCGACAATTAAAGCTTATAACCGATAGTGATTCTTGACTTATCCTTTTAATATCTTCATGTATCTCTCAACATGGTACATCCATCTCAAATAAACTAGACCACACAATTGAATCTCTCGCAGCAAATGAACTATCAAATTCACCATGATATAAAAAAAAATGAAGGTATAAAATACATTTTCAATTGACACAATATTGATTGCTTAAACATAGGAATTATTGGCAACTACCAAAACACTAGGGACCCCTGTCTTTCTTCTTCTTCACTACTTCCATCATGGTTCCACCTTGATAACCCACATGTTGAACACACCTTTAATACAACAAACTCATCTCTATATAATACACAATCATTAGGACATGCATTTGTTTTTTTGTACTCCAACTGATAAGAAATAGTATCTTCTTTGATTCATAAGTACCATTAGGTAACATGTTTTGTTCTGGAAGCATTTCCTTCAACAACTCCAATAATTCAATGAAACTTCTATAAGTCCATTTATTTCTTGCTTTTAAATTAAACAATTTTAAAGTTGTTGACAGTTGTGTAAAGTTAGTCTATCATGGTACTATTGTTGCTCTAAATTGACTTTAAAAAATCATATACATGAGCTCCTCCAATATTTTCTTCTCCCACATCAGGTATCATGTTTTCTTAATGATTGTTCATTTAGTCATTATAATTTTCTGTTATTTCTAACATAATAGAATGGTCTAATATTTCTCCGTATCATGTCCATAATGTATAACTATTCAAAAAAAAATATATAATCACATATTTCTCCCAAATCCAAAAATTATTATATATTTGATAAAATTGATTGTCATATGTTCATATAATTTATCTTCATCTTAAATTTGAATTCATTTTTATAATAATATTTAAGTATATGTTTAGTACCTAAATCCTAAACAAATTAATATAAAATAATCTTTATTGATTTGGGTATGTATTTAGTGAAATCCAACTCCAATATCTTGTTGTATGCGTTCCTGTTTGATTTCTTTACTTTTTTTTTTATCATTGAGAGGATGAAAAAAAAAGTTTACTAGAAAAAAAATAAAAAAGGAGATTTATCTTTGAATTTCACATATAAAAAAAATCTAGAAAATATCATATACATATATAAAGAAATATAATATTTGTTAATGTTTTTAAAGGAATTACTTTAGTTGTACTGCATATATTTTAAGCAAAATAGAGTAATAGTCTATTTACTTACTTTTCAAAACAAAGTAGATATAATATATTAACAAATTTCATAAATATTTATTAGGAAAAAATTCATTTATATTTATAATAATGTAATGCTTACTTATTTTATTTTATTTGTAATTTGTTTTAACTGGTCATGTATAAAAATCTTAAAATTTTAAATTTTAAAACTTGAATTTCAATTTTTATAATTTTTTATTCAGATTTTAATGAGTATGATATTTTTAAATAAAATAAAAAGAAATCATTTTATTAAAATATATAAACGATTAATGTCATTTAAAAAAAATATGTATTTATAAATTAGAAAAAATTGGGAACGTTATTTTATTAAAAATATTATGAAATTGAATATTTATTTTAAAACTAAAGGGTGAGAGTATTATTTTTTCTTTATATATATATAGAGGGAGAGAAGGGGAGAGAGAGACATATATATGACTAAATAATAAATTAAAGTTAAAAATACAATTGTAAAATATTAAAAAGTATGAACCTGACGTGAATCGAACACGCAACCTTCTGATCTGGAGTCAGACGCGCTACCATTGCGCCACAGATCCAATTGTGAATATAATCTACTTTAATACATTATTATATGTTCTTTCTCTAATCCTTCTGATTTTTTTTAGTTTTATATATGATCTAATCCTTCTATCTATTTTTTTACCTAATTATCAATTAATATTTTTAAAATAAAACATTTATTATGTTAAATAATTTATAAATCGTAATTAACTGAAAATATTATTATTTTAATTAACACAACTAAAAATACCAATTTTTTTAAGTTTACAGAAATAAAAAAAAATCTTAATTTAAAAATAAAAAAGTAATAAAAAAAAAATCAAAACTTCCGATCACAATTCACAAGGAGAGATTGTCAGAGACTTAGGAAGTTGTATATATAATTATTTAAACAAGGCTTTCCCTTTTAAACAAAATATGAAAAATAGTCGCAAAGAAAATTATTTTTTATTCATAGTTTAAAATTAAATTTCAAATCCATACGGAATCAGAAAAAGCATAAAACTGTACAATCATTTTATTATAATTAAAAATTCATTATTTTTTTTTATTCTTACAAAACAGTCACATACAAAAGAAAAGGAAAAGGAAGTATTTTTAAGAAGTTTAAAAGACCGTGAAAATGAATGACAACGTTATTGTTATACTCTTTCTCAAGTAATTTTTTAAATAAAATAAAAAACAAGTAATTTATTTTATAATTAAAAAAAAAAAATCCTTGTACCTATCTTTATCATCCTCTTGTGGCGGCAAAACTTCTCTGAGTCTTATAGTCGAAAATGTTGTTGTCAGTTTTTGTGACTTGACTCAGTCTGGTCCTTATTTTATCTTCACAAAACAAAAACAACGCAACGAAACGACTCTACTGCGCCACTTGTTTACAGTGGTACACCTTCATAATTTCTAAACTCTTTCGAGGGTAATATCGACAATGCCAAATCCCCTCACCCTATTTCACGCTAAACCCATATTTCTCATAAATCATAAAAAATCACTAATGATATTTTTATTTTTTACAGTGGACAATGCAACATGATTAAAGGGAGTTATGTTTCACTTTTACTTAAATTACCAAATAATGTTCCTCTTCCTCAGTTTTATAGATAAGAAAGAAAATGATGATAATTAAAAAAAAAAATATATATATATATATATATATATATGTGAAGGGAGAAGAGAAAATGGGGGAGCAGAACTGTGGGTTTTTCCTGCGGTATCAGTGGCGTGGACTTTTTGCTGAAATTGAGAATTAAGTTTGAGATCCGCGAAATCGAAAAAAGTCAAATCATCTAACCAGAACAACAGAATCATCATAATCAGACATAGAGCGAAAAGGTTGGATATTTTCATTTGGTTTGGTTGAAGATAGAAAAAAAAGAAAAGAAAGAAAAGCTTTTTAAAGTCTTGGTCCATCCAAGGAGAATGGTTACCGGTGGAAATGGAGAGGGAGAGACACCACCCTCGAGGGCGGCGCGTCCCAGAAGTGATATCAGACCACGCGCCTCCTCGGAGAGCGTTTTCAACGGCGGGAACACCGTGGGGTATAGCCCCGGTCCTATGACTCTGTTTTCTAGCTTGTTCGGCGACGGTGATGAGTATAAGTCGTTCACAGAGTTCCTCGCTGGCGCCATGGTGGACCCCACTCCTCTTCCGTCATTTCCAGAACCACCTTCTCAAGTAACACATCTCATTTGCTATATTTGTTCCAACTGCACATTAATGCTAAGTAATTGGACTTGCTATATTTACGTAATCTTGGATTTCTTTTATGTAATTAATTTTTATTTTTAAATCAAGAAACATGATTAAAGTGTGTGGATATACGGATTTTACATTAGAATAACATGTTAATAATGAACATAGCCTTGAATTTTGGTTAGAGTATAGGTTTTGATAAGTATGACTTTATGAGAGTTGTCTTTAAAGTTTATAGATGAGGGGACATGGGATTCCTTTTGGGGAAATCTTTATGATGGTGGATATTACCACTATTGGAATACGTAAGAAGTTCCTCGTACTTGTCTTTTAATCTTCAAAGACCAAAAGCAAGAGAAATTATTGTATGAGATTAACATGTATCTATACAGAAATTATTGGATAATTCTGTATCATCACTTTCTAGGATCCCAATCAATATTTTGTATAACATATTTAAAGCCTGTAATATAGGGACACTTTGGAATGACAGACCAGCAAATGCTAGCACAGGCTCAACATCCATTCTCTAGAGCAGTGGCTGCTACCCCATTGACACAGGTTCCTGCTATTTCCAGCACTGCACAGCAGCTGATACCACTACCACCATCAATGCCTGCTTCTGGGGTGGCAGAATCGGTTGGTTTTTCTCAGTCTGAACAAAAATTGCACTCTCCTTCTGTCATTGTTGATAATAAGCCTAATGATGATGGCTACAACTGGAGGAAGTATGGGCAGAAACATGTAAAGGGTAGTGACTTCTGTCGAAGTTATTACAAATGCACACATCCAAATTGCCCTGTCAAGAAAAAGCTTGAGCGATCTCTTGAGGGTCATGTAACTGCAATTATTTATAAAGGAGAGCACAACCATCAACGTAAGACCACAAAAGGCACCCTAACTGATCATTCAGATAGGTTGAAAGAAGAGATGAGTTCTCACTCGGTGTCCCAGATGGATCAGGCTGAACATGGGTCTGGAACAAGTGACAGTGAGGAAGTAGGTGATCATGACACTGAAGTGGATGAGAGAAATGAAGAACCTGATCCCAAGAGGAGGTAAGGGTTTGGTTTATATAAACCTGTTCATGGTGGGATAATTATGTGGCCTTATTTGATTTTGGAAAGTTTTATTATTGTGCAGAAACACAGAAGCCAGAGTCCAGGATCCAGCCTCTTTGCATAGAACTGTGGCAGAACCCAGGATCATTGTGCAAACAACAAGTGAAGTGGATCTCTTGGATGATGGATATAGATGGCGCAAATATGGGCAGAAAGTTGTCAAAGGCAACCCATATCCAAGGTCATATTTTTTTCATGACAACTTCCAAGAAACTTGGTTCCCATAATGCTTAGTTATGCATCATACTCATTCTGTTTTGGTACCTTTTTTGGGTTGTCTTGGTTTTATGATATGCAGGAGCTATTACAAGTGCACAACCCCAGGTTGCAATGTTCGGAAGCATGTTGAGAGGGCTTCGACGGATGCTAAAGCTGTAATAACAACATATGAAGGAAAACATAATCATGAAGTACCAGCAGCTAAGAGTAATAGTCACACACTTGCCAACAATAGTGCATCACGTCTAAATGCACAAAATGTGACCGATGAGAGGCATAGTTTCGGCAGCAGGGGTGTTGGGGGCAATGTGCAGCGACCTGTGGCAAGTCTAAGATTGAAGGAAGAGCAGATAACTTAGCTTTGGTTCATACTTTAATGTATCTTTTTACTCATAATTCCACATACATACAAAATATTATGTTCAACTCACACACTAGTATATGACACAAAAGGCATGCTCATATTCTATATAGTTCAAGATTAAACTGATGTCAGAGTAGCAAAATGAAAAATTAGCATAAGAAAAATGGGATATTTCAACATCAGGAACCATTATAGGTTAGCCTATGTAGCCACCTTCTTACGGCAATATATAAAAAATTGTTGTTGTTGTATCTCGGGAAGTTCTAATGAGGAAAATTAGAGATGACAATTGGGTTTAGACTCTACCTGTTTAACTCATTGTTCATGTGGGCATGAATATTTAAATTTATAGATATCTATACCGTTGATCAGGGATGGACACAATAAATATTTATAACAATATCATAACCACAAGATAGATGTAAAATTGAAAACTAGTAGTGATAATATCATAATGAAAAGATAAATATAAAATTGAAAATGATTAAAAGAATTTTTAATAATAATATAAAACAATACTAAGGCAAAGATGAAATGAATTAAGTATCTTTTAGTCATTGTAAATAACAAGTGCAAGTTACCTTTGTTTTTCATAGTCTGTTATTAATATCTTCAAATCAATAGTCTATTATTGCTATCATCAAATCAACGCGTAAAATAACTTGTAAAATATAGCAACATATAATTTTCTAAGTGAAAATATAATTGAAATTGCTGTGGTTTGTTTTAATTAAGATATTGCTTTAATTGAAAGAATTAAATTCAAAAATTTATAAAACAACTCAATGTAACGTAAAAGAATGAAAGAAATTAATTTTAAAAAATTACAAGAATTTATAAGAATAGGAAAAAGTTAAGTGTTTTATAATTTTATTTTTTCATTATTAATTATGTATTCTTGTATAAAATATTATAACATCTAAAATAAAATTTATGAAATAAAATTTATGAAAGAAAGTCACTAGATTTGAAAAGCAAAATTGTAAACCTTTCCTCTTCTCTTTCTTTTAACAAATTGGTATGTGTATGTCTTCTTTAGACAATAAATAAATAAATAAAATGAGAAAACATGAAATTACAAAATGAGTGATTAAATTAATATATGAGAACAAAAGGATTTATGAGAAAAACAATTAATAAAACCTTTAAAATATATGATGGTAAATTTTAAAATATGTTTAATAGGTAATGTTTGATACTTGAAACTAAAGTTTTATTTTAGAGAAAATATTAATGTTTCATTAAACTCACACGTAAAATCTTAAGAATTTCTTCTTCCAGTGTGATGATCAGTTTTTCTAAGAGAAATATTTGAGAAATTTGTCACCATTTAAGTGTGATGGTCCATTTTTCTAAAGAAAATATTTGAGAGATTTGTCACCAATAGTCAAGACATTAGTTCTAACTTAAAATCTTATTATATATTATTTTTAGAGTTAATTCTTATTCCATGTGAGAATAAACTCAGTTGGAATTCTAATAATCTCTAAAATATAAGTGAAAATGTCTCTTTTACTAAAATAAGAAATGTTGACTAAGTTTTCAATATTATTAAAATAAACAAAATCAATCAAATCATCAAAAACCAATTCAGAATTTGGGATGAGAATATCTATAAAGATTTTTAACTCTACTTTATCTTTTATTTAATCTCATGAAATATCTTTTGAATACTTAAAAGTCATTCACTAAATTATTTGTATTGAGACTGATCACCATTGAGAACTTGTTATCAAGTCTTATGTTCTTAGTAAGTTAAAAACTTTAGCGTATATGAAGAATATAATTTATCATACACGCCTCGTGTATTGAAACAAATGTTCTTTAGTGATGCATTTGTTAACATTAATTCTACATAAACAAAATTTAAAATAAGATAGAAAAGGTTAATTTAAAACAATAAATAAATTAAAAGATAATTTTTACAATTCAAAATTCTATTAAAAATACACAGACATATTGTTTAAAAAATAAAAAATTAAAAAACAAACCCCTAATGTATTGACCTAAAGTTGAATTGTTAGTCTCATGAATTACATCAATAAATTATCCATCATCTTACATCAAAAAGCATAGGTATAAAATGCATCTTTAAAAGTCTGATATTTTACTTCATTCACTATCTTAATATTTTAAAAATTAAAAATATTTAATCCTTCTTAATATTTAGTACCATAAGTAATAGTCTTCATCATCACTAAAAAAAGCATGAGATGAGATGATATATTTATTAATAGCAAAACTTGACTTCGTAAAGGTTAAAATACTGTAATTTTGATGTGATTGACTAACTTTTGCAACCTTTCTAGACAACTATTGTTAGAGTATTACATTTGAAAAAAATATTATTATTATGAAATTTTGGTCAAGAAGTGTTCAGTTAAACCTGATTAAAGACTTCTCGGCCACCATACATTACAATTAGTTTTTTTTTTCTTTTCTATTCACTTTATTAGTATATTTTACTATTATATATAGTCTTTTATTTTTTTATAAACGATATATCTTGATGTAATGAATTATTTTCTTTTTCTTCCTCTCTTAGTAGAAAAGTTTATTAAGGATTTCTAATATTGATTGAATCTACCATATCATCTTATCAGGTTCTCCTCTTCCCATGCTCAATGTCTTGGGCATGAGGAATAATGTAGATTCCATATCATATAGAGATATGAGTAAATGTAAGTATAAATCTCATTTTATTAAGTCTAATTTTTTAAAGATGAGTTAAACTTAAAATTTGTTTTTTTAATATGATATTATAATCTATTTTATACTCAAATTATATTATATAAGTAATATAGATAAGTGTAAATTATTTTTTTCCAGATGTGAAATTGAGTTATATTTAAATTTTACTACATTTTTTTTCTCCCTTTGATACATTGTATTCGTGTTGTGTTACAAAATCATACTTCTTCTTTGTATGTTAACTTCCTATGTAAAATGGGTGGATTATGCCTTTCAAGGAGGAAATGAAAAAAACAAACTATTTTAGAAAAACATTTTCTATATTGGTTTTAACAAATGTAATATTTTTATATCGATTAAAAAGATCGCATTTGTCACAATATTTGTAAATTAAAAGCAAAAATAAAAAAGTTAAAGAACTAAGTAAGAAAAAATTATATAACTTTTAAAACAAACTCATTTCCTTTTTTTATGTTTTTTTTTTTTTTTTTATTTTTTTTTTTTT